>ERZ869936.2347-NODE-2347-length-11325-cov-4.286247_pt1 | contig 11325 bp, 12 predicted proteins | sample MGYA00520876_ERZ869936 | MGnify/ENA primary metagenome ERZ869936 (study PRJEB32218, sample SAMN09650985) | biofilter metagenome | isolation source: enrty point of leading RO module | place: Saudi Arabia: Thuwal, RO plant located on Red Sea | collected 2016-02-17 ... | reverse complement strand
CATTGAAGCAAAGAGTTTGACATATCTTTTTTCAGCTTGATCAAGGGATTTTATCAGCTCATAAAGGTCGTCAGAAGTTTTCATGAAATTTAGTGATTTATGGTTGCAGTGTTGTTAAATAGCTGAAAAAACTGCATACAATCCGTATTAGAGGTTAAAAAAAGCTAACTTGAATCCTACGTTTACTTGTACAATTGCTTTTGAAGTTACCTAATCTATTTGTTAATTTGCAAGTGAAAAGTAATTTTAGAAGTTTCCGGAAAAAATCTATTAACAATGAAATCATTTTTTAAAAGAATTTTACCAGTCGTGTTTGTGCAGGTAATTTTGGGGATTACCGTTACAAATATTGGATTCAGCCAGGATAACTCTATACATTCAATCAACATGATTACGTCTAAGCCTTAGGAATTAAATTCAAACACGATTTATTACGGATTAATCAGGCTTGATTGGAAAGATAATTCTAATAATGAGGATGGATTCAGGATTTATAAAAGAAATAAGTATAGAGATAAGTACGAACTTTTATTCACAGTAAATTCTAATGTTTCTCACGCTTATGTCTGGGATCTTGAACCCCTCACGGAATACCGCTTTTATATCAGGGCATATAATATGTATGGACTTTCCGATAATTCAAATATTGCAGTTGAAACAACACCAGAGTATTATCTTCATGGGACACCTGAACCACCATCGGACCTGTTCATTTTAAACCAATCTCAAAAGGAAGTCACAATTCAGTGGCAGGATAATTCTAATAATGAGTTGGGGTTCAAGATTGCGCGTAAAGAAATGGGTGCACCATATTTTGAAATCATAGATTCTGTTCAATCAGATGTTTTAACTTATCGAGAGGTTGGACTTGAGCCTGATAGAATTTTCATTTACAAAGTATGCGCATATAACGAATATGGTTTTTCGGCTTATACAAATGAAGTAGTAGTAAATACCGGTAATGAGTTCAATGATGGAATATTTATTTCTAATAATTTTTTACTAAAAGAGAATTATCCAAACCCGTTTAACCCGGTAACAAACATTGTTTTTTCAATTGAAGAGACATCCTTTACAAAACTAAGTATATATAATACCCTGGGTGAAATTGTGGAAGTTCTTGTTAACTCTCAACTGCAGCCGGGTATTTATTCATTTCAATGGGATGCAACCGGTTACAATAGTGGGGTTTATTTTTACAGGTTGGAATCGGGGAATTTTATTGAAACAAAAAGAATGATACTAATCAAATAAAAATCTAAAAATGAAATCAAGACTTACAAAACTAATTACTTCATTTTTCATTCTAATTTTATTTTTAAACATTAATGTATTCAACGCAACTGTACATGAGATAATGGTAGGAGGGAATTCTTTTACTCCTTCTAATTTGAATGTTTCAGTTGGTGATACAATAAGATGGGTTTGGCAGGACGGTAGCCATACAACTACTTGTGATGGGTCAACCGGTACTTCAAGACCTGTAGGCGCTGCTTCCTGGAATGCGAATATAGATCCCGGTAATACAACTTTTGAATATGTAGTTACGGTAGCCGGTGATTATGATTATAAGTGTATTCCACACTTTCCATCCATGGTTGGTTCATTTACAGCATCGACTACATCAATAACCCAAACTTCAACAATAGTACCGGATAGATTTAATTTAAACCAGAATTATCCAAACCCTTTTAATCCGTCTACTAATATAAGGTTTGATATAGCTAAAACAGGATTTGCAAATGTAACCGTATATAATTCACTTGGTAAAGAAGTAGCAAGATTAGTCAATGAGAATCTTACTCCCGGCACATATGAAGTCAACTGGAATGCTACAGGAGTAAGCAGCGGAATTTATTATTTCATGCTGGAAACATTGGAATATACTGCGACCAGAAAAATGGTTTTGGTAAAATAAATGTTTGTATTAGAGATGATATTTGTAGCTGAAGATATAGAAAAGAAGTGGATACCCGTTCCTGTTCAAAGTAGTAATCCATAGAGGTAGACGAGTTCCCCCATAACCTGAACGTGAACCCGGCACCGGAAACTTTGTAATCGCCGGGTTTACGTCTTTTAAAAATTGTTCAGGTTTTATAAATAAACTCAAAGATTATAGAATTATGAATATAAGCAGAAGGAAATTCTTAAAAAAGTCAGCACAAGCAGCAGCAACAAGCGTCTTAATTGCAGGCACAATTAATATTGATAATTTGTTTTCAAAAACATTAAATGAATCAGGAGATTCAAGTAATAACAGTGTTGCAAAAACAATAAATATTTCTGATTACCCGGCGTTGAGCAAGGTTGGGGGGTATGCAATGGTTACCAGTACAGTAATTTTAATTAGAAACAGTAAAACTAAATTTACAGCCCTTAATACTACATGCACCCATAAAAAATGTGATGTTGAATTTAACGGAAGTAAATTTGAATGTCCGTGTCACGGCTCTATGTTTACAAAGTCCGGTAAAGTTTTAAACGGTCCTGCAAAGAAAAACTTAAAAAAGTACAGTACATCTTTCGATGCAGATACCGGAGTTGTTACAATAAATATGTAACTTGCTTCTGTATTAATAATCAGGCTTTCGTATCTTCTAAAAAACAAATATGGTAAATTCTGCTCACCTACATCTTTTAACAAATCATTTTCCTGTAATAGGCACAATACTTATTATACTTGTTATTGTTTATGGCATAATAAGGAAAAACAAAGAAGTTATAAGGGCGGCATTGTTCTTAACAATAGTCGTCTCTATAATAACAATAGTCACATATACCTCCGGAGATGGAGCTGAGGATTTAGTAGAAGGAATGGATGGAGTAAATGAAGAGTATATAAATGAACATGAAGATGCAGCTTTATATGCTTTTTACTTGATGGAATTTATTGGTGTAGTGAGTTTAGTTGCATTGGTCGTTTTCCGGAGAGTTGAGAAATTCCCCGGCTGGTTCATAGCGGTTTTTTTACTTTTGCTTTTACTTAATACTGCAATAATGGCGCGCACTGCAAATCTGGGCGGCAAGATCCATCATCCGGAGATTGAAGAAAGCAGTAGATTATTAAATAATGATGATAATGAAGATGATTAAAACCTACCTCTTTTAATACATTTTACAAATACATCATTTTTTATAAATTGTTACATGGCTAAGATAAATGTAACAATAATAGATGCAACAGGTAATAAAGAGCAGTTAGCTACGTTACCTGATGATGCGGCTATAAGCAGGATTATGGAGGTATTATTACCTAAGATGAAAATGCCCGTAACAGGTCCAGACGGGCAGCCAATTTCGTATAAATTTCACCATAAAGTAAGCGGAAAACAGTTAAAAGATGACCAGACTTTGGCCGGAGCAGGTGTAAAAGATGGTGATGTTTTGCGTTTACATCCCGAAATTACCGCAGGAATTAATTAATCCTATCTCCTAATATAAAGTTTGTATGCTTTTTTAAGAGTATTTTTAATATTTTACTCCGATGGACAATTATATAAATATTAAAGATGACAGGTATTCCCGACTGGATACTATAAGCTGGTGGGACAGAGATCTGTTATCTCGATCTAAGGTGCTCGTGGTAGGATGCGGGGCTCTGGGAAATGAGATAATTAAAAATCTCGCTATGTTGGGAGTCGGGAATATTTATGTTGTGGATATGGATAAAGTTGAAAAAAGCAACCTTACTAGAAGCATTTTATTCAAAAGAGAAGATGAAGGACAAAGCAAAGCATTTGTTGCGGCAAAAAGAGCCGGAGAAATAAATGATGAAATTAGAATTAAATATTATGATGGAAGCATTTTCGAACTTGGCCTTGGAATTTTTAAAGATATGGATATAGTGATCTGCGGACTGGATAACAGGGAGGCCAGGTTATTTGTTAATCAATCATGCTGGAAAGTAACAACTCCCTGGGTAGATGGGGCGATAGAGATATTGAATGGGGTTGCAAGAATGTTTATACCACCTGACGGAGTTGATTATGAATCAACAATGACGGAAACAGATTACAGACTATTGAATCATCGAAAATCTTGTATGCTGTTAGGCATTGATGAAATAGAACAGGGTAAGACTCCTACTACTCCAACAATTGCATCAGTAATTGGCGGCATAGAAGTGCAAGAAGCAATAAAGTATTTGCATAACCGCGAAGATCTTCTTGTTTTGGCGGGTAAAGGATTTATCTTTAATGGGAATACAAATGACTCATATACAATAGAATACCAGGTAAAAGAAGATTGTAACAGCCGATATACATTTGGAGATATAGAGAAATTGGATATGGGGTTTGAGGAAGTAAGGTTAAAGGATATTGAAGAGTTTGGAAAACAAATTTTCGATGGTGACTTTAATATAGATTTTAATAATGAAGTTGTATATGGTCTATACGATGAAGAAACAAAATCAACGAAAGATTTTTACCGAAATATGAATTTACTGAATACATCAGATATAAAGGACGGAGAGAAACTTTTAAAACCGATTACATTCCATACAATAAATACAAGTTCAGAATTATTTCTTGAGCTTTCAGGAAAAAAAATTGCAGACCTAAAAGTCCCTGCCAATGATATACTGATATTAAGGAAAGGAAATCAGGAAACGTATATAGAGTTTGTGCCCATTGACGTATTTAAGAATCCAAAGGGATGAATACCACTTTTAACAAAACATGTCCATACTGCCAGTCACCAATCAAGCAAAGTGCGGATGTAATTATTTGCAATGAGTGCAGCACACCCCACCATAAGGAATGCTGGGATGAGAATAAGGGGTGTACTACTTTTGGATGCTCCGAGAATCCTGATTCTAAAAAACAAAGTGGACACGTAATAGATGTTGGCAATCAGACAATTGAAGAGATACAGAATCTCATTGAAACTACACATCAAAACCATCTAATACCCCCTTCTAATTTATTGATAAATTGCCCTGAATGTAAATCTCTTGTAGATGAAAACTCCAGATTTTGTAAATTCTGCGGGTATAATTTTTTGGATAATCAAACTCCAATAAAAAGAAGTGATTTCGAAAAAGAGTATATAAAAAGATACAAACAAAGGGTTTCAATGCAGAGGAAAGGTGCATGGATGACCGCTATTAGCTTGACAATCCTGGTGATAGTAATGCTTACAGTTGGTTATTTAGCGGCAAAAAGCATTGCTGAATACTTTAGCTCACCAAGAGAGGAGATAAAGAGGACAGTTTTAAACTGGAAAGAAGCATGGGAGAATAAGGACATAGAGAAATATAGCAGTTACTTATCGGATGATTATGATTACTCCTTTACAGCGGCAGAGAAGAACGAAGATAAAAATTTCAATAAAAGTGAGAGAGTCGAGAGAATAAATTGGACATTCAACCGGTATGAGTATATTAAAATTAAATTTTCCAACATGAAGGTTGAAATGAACTCTTCCGACCAGAATAGAGCAGTGGTGAAGTTAGATGAAAAGTACGAGTCAGATAAATACAGTGATGAGGGAAAGAAAACATTGTATCTGGAAAAAGGATCTGACGGACACTGGAAGATTTATAAAGAAGTATTTGAGTTATAAAAAAGGCGGGAAAAACCCGCCTTTTTAAATTCTTTACTTCTTAGATTATATTAAAGAGATAAGAAGTACGCTATCATCAAACCGACAATAAATGAAAGACCGAACTGCATATTGAAATGTCCAGTAATCGTGATATGTTTTGTACCAAACTCAAATCTTGCTTGCGGCTCCTGAGGAATATCTCCAATCATCTTAATGAGTTTTAAACCGATTGGCAGAGTAATCAATGAAAGTAAAGCCGGCCAGGGTAATGGTCCGAAAACAACAAACATTATCACAGAGATATAAGCTCCTATTATAAGAAAATAATAGAATATTATGGATGCCTTCTCGCCTATTAGTATTGGCAATGTCTTTACACCAAACTTTCCGTCGAAATTAATATCACGAATATTATTTGAGTGAAGGATAGCATCGATTAACAGTCCGAGAGGAATCGAGAATATTAAAGGGTACCACGAAAATTGCCCGGTCTGTACAATATAAGCACCCAGAGTCATTCCTGCTCCAAAGGATAGAATAACCTGGATATCACCTAATGCTTTATATTTTAGAGCAATTGGTTTGGCGGTATAAAATATTGCGGAGAAAAATCCGAAGATACTAAGATAAAGAATCCAAACACCTGCCTGAATATAAAGATAAACTCCGCATAATACAGCTGCTACAAGAGATACTATTGCTATGATCCACATTTTTTGTTTATCCAGTATTCCCATAGAGAGAACCATTGAACCGCCGTGAGGGATGCCAAGCTGCTTATCCTCTTTATCCATTCCTTTTTCAAAATCAAAGATATCATTGATCACATTTGTGGTTATGTGAATCATTATTGCCCCAAAGAGAGTTATAAAGAAATTCAGGAAGTTGAAATTCAAATCGGGATTTAAGACTATGGCGAGAACAGATCCGAATAAAATCGGTATTATCGATGCGGGAAAAGAGTACGTTCTAAGAGCCATCATTACTTTTCCAAAGCCCTGTGGAGGTTTTGGTGCCTGATTTTCTGACATACAATTATAATTTGTTTTTATTGCGGATAAATTAATCTATTTTAAAAATTAAAAATTACCAAATTTATTATAAAAAATAAGTGATGAAATCAATCAAATATTTAAATGGGAAATACAATAATTAAACAAATGAATTTTTATTCAATTGAAATTATTATACTTAAAGGATAATTTATTGAGTTTTTTTTAATAAATGAAACGAAATTTGAAAGATATACCCGAACAATCTCAAATTGTTGATGAAGAACAGGTTGAAGCAGAAAGTCTTTCACTGTATGATAAGTTTTTAAACTATGTAAAAACAAGTATCTGGACGATACCTTTCCTCACATTAATTGGCCTCATTGTTGTTTTTGCTTTAAGACTTATTAATAATGCTGATATAGGCTTTCACTTACGCGGCGGCCAATGGATCCTCCAGAATTTATCTTTTCCTGGAAAAGATGTTTTTACTTATACCGTTAATACTCATGATTATATAGATATGCAGTGGCTATACCAGGTAATAATTTACCTTGTGCAGACAGTATCAGGGTATATAGGGATGACGATTTTTAATGTAATTCTAATATTAGCTGCCTTTTATTTCTTTTACAGGATCATGCAACTAAGGGAAATCCCTCTTTCCTTAATTGTAGTTACCGGGCTTCTTGTGTTGTTGGCTATTCACATAAGGTTCAGTTACAGACCTGAGCTCATGACCTGGATAGGAGTAATGTTAACAATTTTTATTTTAGAGGCTTATTATTACAACGGGAAAAAGAATTTATACTTTCTTCCAATTGTCATGGTTGTTTGGGTTAATATGCATGGGTTATTTATGATAGGGTTATTTGTAATGTTCTCTTACTTTATAAGTATTTGGATAAGAGATAAGAAACCGGATTTATATCTTTTGAAATGGTTTGGAATAGCAATAGTTGCAACACTGGTAAACCCATATTTCATTACCGGGGCAACTTATCCATTCTACCTTTTAACCCGTCTCGATGAAAGCAACATTTTTGCACAAAATATTCTGGAACTGCAGTCTTCATTTGGCCTTGGTGAGACTGGTTATTTGTTTGAGATGCGACTTTATTATTGGGCATCGGCGATTGGAGCGATTCTGTTTCTTTCAACTTACAGAAAAAGGAAAGTTCATGAGTTTTTAATAATGGTTGCCTTTTTCTATATTTCATACACTGCTATCAGGAATATCCCAATATTTATGTTTTATATAGCAGTTATAATTGCTCTTTCATTAAAGGATATAGGGGATATAAAGCAGGTTAAAAATTTTATGAAGAAAATTCAGCCTGCTACAGATGTTATTGCTTTGACCTTGGCAATGATATTTGTGCTTGCTGGAGCGAGAGTAGTTACGGGGAATTATTATATGACTTATGGTTCAGGAATTGATTTTGGTGTTGGTTTGAACGAAGAGAGTTATCCTGTAGATGCAGTTCGTCACCTCGATAGTCTTAAACTGGACGGACGTATTATAAATGATCTTAATTATGGAGGCTGGCTAATATGGGATTACCCTAATCAGGTATTTATAGACGGTAGACTTGAAGTTATAAAGGAAGAGCTTTTTAAGGAATATTTAAATAGTTTTAATGAAAATGGATTGGATTTTCTCATTAAGAAATATAATCCACAATTAATAATATACAATCACGGAGCATCACATCAATGGACAACTCAGATCAGGCAAATGCCTGACTGGAGACCAATTTATGCTGATGAGCAAACAGCTGTTTATGGACGTAGAGATTAGCTTGAACTCAAACGTCACAATAGTGTAATTGAGCTGTTTAAAGAAAATGAACTTGAGATCATTAATGATGAAGAAATAAAAAGTATTATTGAAATGCCGGTTGGTTTTGAAAAAGAGGATTGGCTGCACGGGTTTTATAGGAGTTATCCTCAATACCGTAATATATTGAACTTTGCTTTATACTGTTTAGAAATTGGAAGAGTGAAAGAAGCTCACTTAATTTATTTGAATGTTTTAAAAAAGTCAAACGGCAAACTAGAGTTGGAGATCTTAAGAAACATCTTTTCAAATCTTGGCGCAATCTATGAATATAATAAGCAAAAAGATCTCGCTATCATCGCCTATAACAAAGCCGTCAAATTAAATCCGCATAATGAGGAGCTGGTTAAGAGTTTATTCAGGCTTGGCCTCGAAGAGAAGGGTCCAGGTGAGGAAAATCAGGGTAAATAAAATTTGAAGCTTAGCGTAATAATTCCTGTATATAATGAGGAACTTTACCTCGAAAAAATTATAAATAAGGTTCTTGAAACCGGTTTTGTTCACGAGGTCATTACGATTGACGATGGTTCAAAAGATAATTCTATTAATATTCTTGAAAAATTTCAGCAAAAATATCCATCTGTAGTTAAGATTATCTCACATCCCCAAAACCGGGGAAAGGGTGCTGCAATCAGAACCGGACTAAATGAAGTTACAGGTGATCTTGTTTTAATCCAGGATGCCGACCTGGAGTATGATCCTGAATCATATGAAGACTTAATTAAACCCTTCAACGATAATGCAGTTAAGGTAGTTTATGGTTCCAGAAATTTAAAAAAGAATCCTAAATCATCCCTTGCCTTTTATTATGGCGGACGTCTGCTAAGTGTTGTCACTAATATACTTTATGGTTCAAGAATAACGGATGAATCAACCTGTTATAAAGTTTTTCGAACCGATGTACTGAAAGAAATGGATTTAATTACGGAAGGATTTGACTTTTGTCCTGAAGTAACCTCAAAGGCTTTAAAAAAAGGAATAGAAATATATGAAGTGCCCATCAATTACAATCCACGTACAAGGATGGAGGGTAAAAAAATAAAATGGTATGATGGCGTAATAGCTATCTGGACCCTTGTAAAGTACAGATTTACAAAGCCTTAATTTCCTCCGGGAGTATTTTGAATTTTAATATTATCTTTAATTCTTTAGTGTTTGGATCCTGAACGACTTTGATTTTCCCTTCCTGAGCCTCTACGATTAATTTTACCAGAGCCAGTTTTATCCCAAGTATTTCTCCAGTGTTTAAGATGTTCTTATTCCTGAATGGTTCCCAAAAATTTTGTATATCCATTATTGCAGTGCTTTCACCATGTGTAGAAAACTCTATTACAAGCTCTTTATTTTCATTTACAAATTCATTGAGCAATACATTTCTGTTGATATTCATCTTACCGATTTTTGTTATAAGGGTACTCAATAAAAACCTGGCTTTCTCACGGTCAAGTTTCAATTCAGGATCTCCGTTCACAGAGTATCTTTTGATGTTCAAGTTTAGAGTATTGCTATCTTTAATACTAGATATAACGTCCTCAATTAAATTATAATAATTTATCTTTTCTTTGTATAGCTTTACCCCATCGCTCAAATAACCCACGTAATCCAGAATGTATTGAATAAATTCCCTCAGTCTTTTATAGCCTAATTCTGTCATTTCAGTAAAATTCAAAATATCTTTCTTTATATTCTCATCCTCGAATTTTGCGTTCTGGATTTCTTCTTTTATTAGGTAAACATATGACATTCCAACATTTGGTTTTTTAAGTTTATGTGATATTCTCATTAAAAAAACTTGCTTCATTTTGTATAATGATTGAGCTTTTCTCTGTGCTTTGTTTAGTTCCTTAACAAATCTTCTGATTCTGCCGTATTGTGATTGGAGTTTTGAATACATTTCGTTGGTAGCATTAACCAGACGTCCAACTTCACCACCGTATTTTTCTTCAAGTTTTCTTGCTTTTCCAAAAAAAGATACTTTCTCCATAAATGCGACTACATCGGATATCGGTTTTGAAATCTGACGGGAAATTAAAATAGATATTACAATAAGTACCGAAAAGAATGTTATCCTTAATATAAGAAGGTTGTCTTTGTATTTCCCTATCGCAGCATTGATGCTGTCCGGGTTTAGGGAAGTAGATACTACTGCTACAACATTTCCGTTTGAATCTAATACAGGTGCCATCCCTGCTACCCATGTGCCTGAATCATTTGAATAGATCGGAGTAGAAAGTGGTATTTTATTTTCATAAACATTCCATAAGTTTTGCTGCCGGATCTTGCTAACGATTTTTAAAGTATCACCGGGGTTTATTGTAGGATTTGATGTTGCGCCATAAAGAGCTACATTGCTATCAACTAGATACAATGTATATATATCCCTACTCATGCCAAGCTCGGCTTTTATATCTCCCAACTTTTCATTTAAGTATTCAAAGGACGATGTTTCGAGAGTTGAATCGGACAATGAAAGATATAAACTATCCAGTTTTGATGCTCCAAGAGATCTCGCACTGAGTAAAGAGATTACTTTTAATTTCTCACCCGCATGCTTTATCTGGTCTTCTTCGTATGAATTTTGCAAATAGTAAAAGATTGACTCGGTGAGTACTATGGCAGTAATTACAACAAAAAGAGCTATCCTAACCCAGATTTTCAATAGCTTTGCTTTATTTATCAGAAAATTGCAGCAGTAATATCCATATTTTTATGGAAATTAACCATATTTTTATGAAATATCAAGAATTTCCAAAGCTTTAAAAAATTTATTAATAATTAACTAATTGATTATATTGAAATCAAACTGCTTATTAAGTACTTTTAAATGAAACATTTAAGTCTTTTTAATTGTATTAATAGGAAAGCCCAACAGGATAGATATGGATCACTCTGCATCGAATTCAGCGATGATATATAATTCTCTCACCCAAAGATTATCCGATACAA
>ERZ869936.2346-NODE-2346-length-11326-cov-3.971786_pt1 | contig 11326 bp, 10 predicted proteins | sample MGYA00520876_ERZ869936 | MGnify/ENA primary metagenome ERZ869936 (study PRJEB32218, sample SAMN09650985) | biofilter metagenome | isolation source: enrty point of leading RO module | place: Saudi Arabia: Thuwal, RO plant located on Red Sea | collected 2016-02-17 ... | reverse complement strand
GAGCCTGGAAAAGCGCGGCCTGGCGGAGAACACCATTCTCATCTACACCAGCGACCAGGGAGGCCAATGGCCGTTTGCCAAGTGGGGGCTGTATGACCAGGGAATTCGCGTGCCGTTCATTGTCCGCTGGCCGGGAAAAATCGCGGGCGGCAGCTGCGCCGACGCCCTTATTTCACTGGTGGATGTGCTGCCAACCTTTCTGGAAATTGCGGGAGGAAAACCGCCGAAGGATCTTGATGGAAAAAGTTTTCTGCCGGTTCTGGAGGGAAAAGCCAAAACGCACCGCGAGTTTATATTTGCCACGCACTCGCAGGACGGGTTCAACATGAACATCACGCCGATGCGCAGCATTCGCTCCGAGCGTTACAAATACATTTTCAACCTGTCGCCCGGGAACCAGTATCACACCCACATGGACAAGGCCAAGGACCACGACGGCGGGCGGGAATACTGGGATTCGTGGGTTGAGAAGGCGAAGGCCGATCCGCGCGCCGCAGAACTTCTGAAACGCTATCACTGGCGTCCTCGCGAGGAATTATACGACACGGCGGTGGATCCTTTTGAACTGCACAACCTCGCTGAAGACCCGCTTTACACCGACATCAAAGAAACGCTGCGCGGCCAACTGGTCGCGTGGCGCCAACAGCAGAACGACACCAAAACCGGGCCGGACCCGGTTCCCGAGAAACCGGCAAAGTAGCTTTTATTTTTTATGAACCCAAAGCACATCACATCACTTATTGTCGCGGCATTGTTCCTCGGAGCGGCTTTCGCTCCCGCGCAGGAATGGAAGCCCGCCAATCCAAAACAATTCACCACGTGGGGGGAAAACGTCCGGCCCGAGTCGGCCTGGCGCGAGTATCCGCGCCCTCAGTTTGTCCGGGAGCGTTGGATGAATTTGAACGGACTGTGGGACTACGCGCTCAAGCCGAAGACCGCGCCGCAGCCTGGCAAATTCGACGGAAAGATTCTGGTGCCTTTCGCGCCGGAGTCGGCGTTGTCCGGCGTCGGCAAAATCTGCACGCCGCAGGACCGGTTGTGGTATCGCCGCACCGTGGCAATTCCCGCCGACTGGAAGGACAACCGGGTGTTGATTCACTTCGGCGCGGTGGACTTCGACTGCGTGCTGTGGGTCAACGGAGGGCTTGCCGGGTCTCACACCGGCGGGTCCGACCCGTTTACGTTCGACATCACAGAGTTCCTCAAATCCGGCGAAAACGAGCTGGTGCTGGGTGTCACCGACCCGACCGACACCGGGGAACAGCCGCGCGGCAGTCAGCATTTTGAACCGTACGGCAGTTGGTACACCCCGGTTCCCGGCATGTGTCAGACAGTCTGGCTGTAGCCCGTCCCCCAGGAGTTTTATTTGAAAGAACTGCGGCTCACACCCGATGTCGCCAACAAACGGCTCTGGGTGGTGCCTTTGCTCAATGCCGCCGTGCAGCGGGATGAGCTTGCCGTGCGCGTGACGGCATTCGCCAAGGGCAAACCCGCGGGCAGCACCGTTATCCGGGTAAATCGAGAAGGTTACCTGCAACTCACCGATCTGCACCTGTGGTCGCCTGAGTCGCCATTTCTCTATGACCTGACCGCCGAATTAATTCGCGTGAAGCCGCCGGTCGGGGACCGCACCCAGCCAAAGAATCGCGCGAAGCTGCCGGCGTTTGGCGAACAGGAGCGCGCCGCGTATGACAATGCCCAGGTGGTAAGCGAGCCCATGGACACGGTGAAATCGTATTTCGGGATGCGCGAACTGTCGCTGGGCGCCAGCCACATCAAGCAGCAGCCTCAGTTGCGGCTGAACGGCGCGGCAATATTCCAGCATGGTCCGCTGGACCAGGGCTGGTGGCCCGATGGCCTGCTGACGCCGCCTTCGGATGAGGCCATGATCTGGGAAATCCAGTGGCTCAAGAGCGCCGGATTCAACATGCTGCGCAAGCACATCAAGGTGGAGCCGGCCCGGTATTACTATCACTGCGACCGGCTGGGGATTCTTATCTGGCAGGACATGGTAAGCGGATTTACCCGCGGCTTGCGCAATCATCGCGAGGACGCCGGCGAGCCTGTCCGGCTTTCCACCAGCCGCGAGCAGCACGAACTGGAACTGCGCCGCATGATTGGCCGCCTTTACAACCATCCGAGCATCGTCATGTGGGTGGTCCACAACGAGGGCTGGGGCCAATACGAAAGCCCAGCCCTGTCGCGCTGGGTCAAGGCCATAGACCCGACCCGATGGGTCAACGGCGTGTCGGGCTGGCTCGACCAGAATGTCAGCGACATTTACGACATTCACACCTACCAGGAAGTGCCATTGACACCGGCCAACCAGGCCGACCGCGCGATTGTCATCGGCGAATACGGCGGCGTGGGCTGGCCGATCGAGGGGCATTTGTGGGATCCGGACAAGCGCAACTGGGGTTACCAGACCTATCACAACAAGGAGGAGTTTGACGCCGCGCTCCGAAAAAAAATCGAGGCCTTGATCCCGATGAAGCGGGAACACGGGCTGTCGGGGGCGGTGTACACCCAGACCACCGATGTCGAGGGAGAGGTAAACGGCTTCATGACCTACGACCGGAAGAAAATTAAAATCGCGCCCGACGCCCTGAAGACCATAAATCAAAAACTGGTTGAAACGAAATAACTCCCGTGATGCGTCTTGCCATTCTGCTCTGCCTTCTGGCGGCTGGCCTTGCCAACGCCGCCGGGCGCCCCAACATTCTGGTGATCCTGTCCGACGACATCGGGTTCTCGGACATTGGTTGTTTTGGCGGTGAGATTGAGACGCCCAACCTCGATGCGCTGGCGAAAAACGGTTTGCGCTTCACGCAGTTTTACAATGCCGCGCGCTGCTGCCCGACCCGCGCCTCCCTGCTGACCGGACTTTACCCCCACCAGGCGGGCGTCGGCCACATGATTCGCCCGGTGAACCAGCCGGGCTATCGCGGCGATCTGAGCCGGCAGGCGGTGACCCTGGCCGAGGTGTTGCGCACAGCCGGTTACCGCACCTACATGGCCGGCAAATGGCACGTGTCCAAGTCGCATGATCCCAGGGAGGGCATTGCCAACTGGCCGGTTCAGCGCGGATTCGAGCAGTTTTATGGGACAATTCGCGGCTTCGGCAGCTTCTACGACCCTGACACGCTCTGTCGCCAGAACACGTTCATCACGCCTGAAAACGATCCGGAATACAAACCGGCCCAATATTATTACACCGACGCAATCAGTGACTACGCGGTGAAGTTTTTGCAGGCAGACGCCGGCAAGAAGGAGCCGTTTTTTCTGTATGTCGCCTACACCGCCGCGCACTGGCCGTTGCACGCGCTGGAAAAGGACATCGCCAAATACAAAGGAAAGTTTGACGGCGGCTACGATGCCCTCCGGCGCGCGCGCGTTGAAAAAATGAAACAGTTGGGCCTGGTGAACCCGGAGTGGAGCATTACCCCCACCATCGGCAACTGGGACGCCGTTTCGAACAAGGCTTGGGAGGCGCGCTGCATGGAGGTCTATGCGGCAATGACCGACAGCATGGACCAGGGCATTGGGCGAATTGTGGCGCAGTTGAAGAAGGATGGGCGGCTCGACAACACGCTTATATTTTATTTGCAGGACAACGGGGCCTGCGCGGAGACGATGGGACGCCAGCTTCAAAAAAACCCACCGCCCGCCAATCTCAAGGCGATGGGGCCAAATGAACTTCAACGCAAATCCGGCCCACCAATGCAGACGCGCGACGGACGCTGGGTGAAAACCGGTCCCGCCGTGATGGCCGGACCGGCGGATTCCTATGTCGGCTACGGCGAAGCCTGGGCCAACGTGTCAAACACACCGTTTCGCGAATACAAACATTGGGTTCATGAAGGCGGCATCAGCACGCCCCTGATTGTCCACTGGCCCAAGGGCATTCCCGGGTCGCGCGCTGGAAAGCTGGAAGCGCAACCCGCCCACCTCATTGATATAATGGCGACCTGCTTGGACGTGTCCGGCGCGGAATACCCGAAGGAATTCAACGGTGAAACCATCAAGCCCGTGGAAGGCGTTTCGTTGAAACCGGCTTTTCAGGGAAAATCGCTGAGCCGCAAAAACCCGCTTTACTGGGAGCATGAAAGCAACCGCGCCATTCGCGATGGAAAATGGAAACTGGTCGCCATGGAAGACAGTCCCTGGGAACTTTACGACATGGAAAAAGATCGCACAGAAATGAACAATCTGGCCTCACAACATCCGGAAAAAGTGCGAGAGCTCTCGGCAGCCTGGGAGGCGTGGGCCAGGCGCGCCGATGTCCTTCCCTTGGGCGCCTGGAAACCGGTGGCAAAAACGAAAGGGAAATAAAATGACTTTTATGAGCTTGTTCCGCCATTACGCATGCGCACTGATGCTGGCCACTTCGCTTAGTTGCAACAACGCAGAGGGTGCTGCCCAGCGTCCCAACATTCTCATCATCATGTCCGATGACGTTGGATTCTCGGACATCGGATGTTACGGCGGAGAGATTCAAACGCCCAACCTGGATGCCTTGGCGACGAACGGCCTGCGCTTCACTCAGTTCTACAACACCAGCCGGTGTTGCCCGACGCGGGCCTCGCTGCTGACCGGGCTGTATCCCCACCAAACGGGCGTGGGCCACATGACCTGGGGAGACGCCGGACATGACGGATATCGCGGCAATTTGAACAACCGATGCGCGACCATCGCCGAGGTGTTGCGGCCTGCCGGATACCGTGCTTACATGAGCGGCAAGTGGCATCTTTCCCGGTTTGACAAGGCGGCCGATGACAAATCGCAATGGCCGGCGCAGCGGGGTTTCGAGAAGTTTTATGGCACCATCAAAGGCTCCGGCAGCTTTTATGATCCGGTGTCCCTTTGCCGTCAAAACACCTACATCACCCCGGAAAACGATCCGGATTACAAACCCGAAAACTTCTTCTACACCGATGCCATCACCGACAATGCCGTCCGCTTTCTCCGGCAACACGAACAGGACACTCCCGATAAACCGTTCTTCCTGTATGTCGCCTACACCGCAGCGCATTGGCCGATGCACGCGCTGCCCCGGGACATAGAAAAATATAAAGGCAAATACGACGGCGGCTACGGGCCGATCCGGGAGGCGCGCCTGAAACGGTTGAAGGAGTCGAAATTGTTGGACGCCTCCTGGCTGCCTGCCCCAATGACCGGTGAATGGAACGCGGAGACAAACAAGGCATGGGAAGCGCGCTGCATGGAGGTGTTCGCCGCAATGCTCGACAACATGGACCAGGGCATTGGTCGCATTATTGAAGAACTCAAGCGCGGCGGATGCTTCGACAATACCCTTATATTTTATTTGCAGGACAACGGCGGCTGCGCCGAGGAAAACGGCCGCGTTCCATCCCAAAAAACTCCTTCCGCCAACCTGAAACCCATGTCGCCCGACGAGCTGCAAACCCAAGGCCGCCCCCGCCAAACGCGCGACGGACGTCCTGTGCTGCAAGGCCCCAGGGTCATGCCGGGCCCGGACAACACGTTCATCGCCTACGGGCCTCATTGGGCCAATGTGTCGAACACGCCCTTCCGCGAATACAAGCACTGGGTCCACGAAGGCGGCATCAGCACGCCGCTCATCGTTCATTGGCCCAAGGGCATCGCCAAACATCGCTCTGGAAAACTGGAAACCCAGCCCGGTCATTTGATTGACATCATGGCCACCTGCGTGGACGTCGCCGGTGCCACCTACCCAAAGGAATTGCGCGGCGAACCCATCAAGCCAATGGAAGGCGTGAGCCTTCGCCCCACTTTCACCGGGGTAAAATTAAACCGCGAGAATCCGCTCTATTGGGAGCATGAGGGCAACCGCGCCATCCGGGAAGGCGACTGGAAACTGGTCGCCAAGGAGAACATGCCGTGGGAGCTATACAACATGAAGTCAGACCGGACGGAAATGAACAATTTGGCCTCAATGCATCCCGGCAAGGCCAAGGAACTGGCGGCCAAATGGGATGCATGGGCGGCCCGAGCCGATGTGCTGCCGCTGGGTGTGTGGCGAATCAAACCCTGACTTCCCTCCATTTGACTTTTAATAAAACATGAACACGTCCTGCTTCAAATCACTCCTGCTTTTCCTTTGGCTATTCACCGCCACGACGGTATTTGCCGCTGAAACCCGCCGCCCGAACATCGTTTTCGCGTTCGCCGACGATTGGGGCCGGCACGCCAGCGCCTACGCCAAGATTGACGGGCCGGGCGGAATGAACGACGTCCTCCGCACTCCGCACTTCGACCGCATTGCGCGCGAAGGGGTTTTATTTCGCCGCGCGTTTGTCAGTTCGCCATCCTGCACGCCCTGCCGCAGCGCGCTGCTTTCCGGGCAACACTTTTGGCGCACCGGACGCGGGGCCATCCTGCGCGGCGCGGTGTGGGACGGCTCCAATCCCTCCTATCCGTTGCTTCTCAAGGACGCCGGTTATCACATAGGCGAAAGTTATAAGGTGTGGGGACCGGGCACGCCACCTGATGCCCCGTATGCCTCGCCGAAACATTCCTACGAAAAGGCGGGCGGGCGCATCAATTTATTTTCCCAGAACGTCACCGCGATGGTGAAGAAAGGCCAATCCATTGAGGCCGCCAAGCAGGAACTATATGACGAGGTGAAGGCAAACTTCTCGGCGTTTCTGTCCGACCGGAAACCGGACCAGCCGTTTTGCTACTGGTTCGGCCCCACACAGGTGCATCGCAAATGGGTCAAGGGGTCTGGCAAGGCGTTGTGGGGCATTGATCCGGATTCGTTGAAAGGCAAGCTGCCGCCGTTCCTGCCCGATGTGCCCGAGGTGCGCGAGGATTTGGCGGATTATTTTGGCGAAATCCAGTCGTTCGATGCCACGTTGGGCGTGATTATGGCCAAGCTGGAGGAAATGGGTGAACTGGAAAACACGCTCATCGTCGTGAGCGGCGATCACGGCGCGCCAGGCTTTCCGCATGGGAAATGTCACCTTTACGATTTCGGCTCCAGCGTGCCCCTGGCCATTCGCTGGGGCGGCGCAAAGGGCGGCCGCGTTGTGGATGATTTGATTACGTTGCCGGACCTGGCGCCAACCTTTCTGCAATTGGGCGGCGTCAAAATTCCCGAAGTGATGACGGGCCGGAGCCTGATGAACATTCTCAAATCGCCCAAGTCGGGACAGGTGGAGCGCCATCGTGACGCGGTGTACATCGGGCGCGAGCGCCATGTGGAGAACGCGCGCGCCGACTTCCTGCCCTACCCCCAGCGCGCCATCCGCACGCACGATTTTCTTTACATCATCAACTTCAAGCCAGACCGCTATCCCGCAGGCGATCCTTATCGCCTGGATGGCGACAATCCGCCGACTGTCGAGGAATTAACGGAGGAAACCCGTGCCACGCTACCTGACGAGGATGCCGGTCCCACAAAGGCTTGGCTGGTCACCCACCGCAACGATCCCAAATGGAAGGGGCATTACGATCTGGCCTACGGCAAGCGGCCGCGCGAGGAATTGTACGACCTGAAAAAAGATCCGCATCAGGTCCGGAATGTGGCCAACGATGCGAAATACGCCAAACAACGGGCGCGCATGGAAAAACGACTGATGGAAGAGTTGAAGCGTACGGGTGACCCGCGCCTCATTGATGATGGGAAATTTTTTGAAACGCCGCCGATGTCAGGACCAACAGAGGATGTCCCGCGCAAAGGCAGACAAGGCTAACGGTGCCATCAAGATTCAAGAATCAGCGGTTTTGGCGCTGCTTGCGCTCCTGCCGCTCCCAATACCACGCAATCCAGACACTGATTTCGTACAATATTTGCAGGGGAACGGCCATTACAACTTGTGAGATTACATCAGGCGGCGTCAACACAGCCCCAATAACCAGATTCACAACTATCATGTATTGCCGGAAGCCCGATAATTTTGCGTAATCCAGCACCCCAATCTTCACCATTACCAAAATGACAACTGGCAGTTCAAATCCCACGCCCATACCCAGCATGCACTTGGAGACAAACCCGATATATTCCTCAGCCCGCCAGGTGTTCGCCTGAAATCCCAGCCATTCGGAGTATTGAACCGCCGCCTTCAAGGCAATCGGCAACAAAACGTAATAACAAAACGCCACGCCAAACAGAAACAGGAATGACCCGACGCCGACGCCCCAGTAACTGTATTTCTTTTCATTTTTCCGCAAGGCCGGGAACACAAACTGCCCGACGAAATAAAAAATAAACGGCGAGCCCAGCGCCAGTCCGCCGTAAATGGCCAGTTTCACGGCGGTGAAGAATGCCGCCGCCGGCCCCAGATTGATCAGATCCACCCTCTTCACGGGCAAGTCTCCAGAATTGGTCGCCACTGGACGCAAGCCCATCAGCAGGTTGGTTCCGGTGTCAATGGGCACCAGTTCCAGAACAGCGTTGCTCGCGCCAAAAATATTGGGCTGATTGGTTTCCAGCAGGAAAGTCCCCAAACGATTGGTGCCCACCAACAAGGTCACCGAAGCCGGTGGTTGTGGCTGGAGAAGCTCGGCCTGCTTTAGCGGCCTCATGAGAAATTGAACCAGATAAGGTGCGGCAAAAAGGCAGAGGAGAAAGCCGACTGAAATAACGGCAACGCATTTGAGCAGCGTCCACCGCAGATCTTCAAGGTGCTCAAGGAAGGTCTTGGAAGGACCGCCCTCCTCTTCTTCGATGGAATGATCTAGGCCTGCTTCGTCAGGCTCGATGGCTGCCATGGCGGGAAATCATCCTCACTGCGGCGGCTTGTTGGGCGCGGGCGGTTCAGCCTCGTGATTCTGGGGCGTGGAGCCTTCCGGCGGCAGCCTGCGAACAGGCGGCTGAGGTTCGGCCTCGACCGCGCGATGCAGTTCGTCGGTCACTTCGTTGGAAGCTTTTTTGAATTCACGAATCCCATGCCACAATCCGCGGGCCAGTTCTGGCAGCTTTTTAGCTAAACACAGGAGCAACACCACCGCCATAATCACGAAGAGTTCACCGCCGCCCAATCCGAAAACAGCAAACATAGTAGTCATAGAAATTACGCTTTATTTTTTCTCCGCCGGTTGTTTGGGCTTTGGCCCGCCATTTTCCTCGGACTCTTCCTGAGTGCCGCGCTTGAATTCCTTGATGCTTTGGCCGAGTCCACGGGCCAATCCCGGCAGTTTTTTGGCGCCGAAGAGGAAAACAATCACCGCGAGGATGACAATCAACTCGGTGGCACCAAGCCCGAATACAGCAAAAATGCTATTCATGGTTGTGACAAAAATTAAGCCAGCCGCGGCCCCGAGTAAAGCGATTAAGCTTCCGGGACCGCGGCTGGCTGAAAGGTTTAGTTTGCGGGAAGAACGACGACAAATTCACCGCGCCGGTTTTTGGACCAGGCGGATTCGCCCTGACCTTCGGCGGCAGGACGGGTTTCGCCGTGGCTGACCGTGTAAATGCGCTCACCTGAGGCGCCGATTTCAATCAGATGCTCGCGGAGTGCCTGCGCGCGACGTTCGCCCAACGCGAGGTTGTACCCCTCGGTGCCCCGCTCATCGCAATGGCCTTCGATCAGGATGTCATTGGCGGTGTTTGCCCGCATGTAATCCGCCACGCGCTGCAGCTTGGATTTCTCGCTCTCTTTTACGGTGGCGCTGTCGAGGTCGAAATAAACGGTTTCTGTCTTAAGAACTTCCCGATCCTGGGGGCCGGTGTTCATCGGCTTTTGTGTGGAGGAATAGCCCGTCTCGGTGGAAAACACATCCGGATCTGTCACGCTCCCTTGGCGATCCAAATCGCGTGGTGATCCAAAGGTGTTTTTCCCTCCTTGCGCCCCTGGGATGTGCGTCACGCCTACGGGTTTTTTCCGGCATCCCGTGCCGCCCCCTACCAGCATCAGACCGACCGCCAACAGACTCAAAAAAGTTAAGTGTTTCATTTTATTAGGTTGTAGATTGCGCTCCGTTCTACTTCGCCCAGCTCGGCTGCGAACAACTGCCTGAAATTTGCGCGACATCCTTCACACGTTTGGTGGGCACGTCAAGCAAAGACAGAACGCGTTTATTTTTTTCTCGCCGTGTGAAGATAACTGTCCGCGAATTGGGTGCCCAGGAGGGGTCTTCGCCCGGTGTCAACACCGTGGCCGAGCCGCCTTCAGATGGAACCACGCAGACTTCAAACCCGCCCATTTTACGGGTGAATACGATGAATTTGCCATCTGGCGACCAGTCCGGCTCAGTCAGGTTTAAAGAACCGCCCACAGTCAACCGCTTCGGCTCTCCGCCATCCGCGGAGATTTTGAACAGCGCGGCGCGCGTGCCGGCCCGGGAGACGTAGCAGATGGTTGACCCATCGGGCGACCAGGTCGGCGAGGACTCGTCATCGCGCGTCTTGGTCAGTTGTTTCAGCCCGGAACCATCAATGTTGCAGACATACAAATCGGGACTGCCGCCTTTGGTCAGAATTACCGCCACGCGCCGCCCATCCGGTGAAACCGCCGGACTGTAGGCGTTACCTGGCACATTGAGGAAAATCTGGCGGGCTCCCGTGCCCAAATCATGCGAAAGCACCTGCGTGAGGCCGCTTTTCCACGAGCAATACAGAAGCTTGCGCTGACCTGGCACCCAACAAGGGGCGGCCACATCACTTTTGTCGGAGGTCAGCCGAACCGGATTGTGCCCGTCGTAATCGGATACGAACACTTCGCTCGACGAGCCGAAATCCGCCCTGAAGGCAATTTTGGTGTGCGCCACGCCCTTGCGCTGGGTGATGGCGAAAATGATGTCATTGGCCAGCGCATGGGCCTGTGAACGGGAAGTTCCTCCCGAATAGGCCTTGGACAACAGCACCGCCTTGCTCAAGGCATCGGTCACGCGCCCCTCGACGGCGCCATTGTTGCTGCCGTTGACGTGGTACTGGGCCTTGTCGTTGGCCACGAAATCAAACCCGCCAATGTAAAGGTCAAAGCGGAGCACCGAATCCACTTCGCCGGAAAAACCGGTCATGGAAATGGGTATCGGCTTGATGCCCAAATCAATGGGACGCTCGATTTTCAATTCCTGCTGGGCGCGCGCCGTGAGGCAGCACGCCGCGAAAACGATGCTTGTGGTTAAATGAAACAGGTTCCTGATTTTCATCCGGTCAGTCTTTTGGCTTTGAGGTTGAAGTTGAGAATAAACACGCGGCGCTGGTCCCGCGAGCCGTCGGGAAATGGCGCGATGAACTGCACCCGGTCCAGCGCTCGTTGAACCGATTTGTCCATGGCTGGGTTGCCCGAGCGGCTCAGTATTTTCGCGGAAACAACATTGCCCCGACGCTCAATGATCACCTCGACTTTGACATTGGCGTTGTCGTCGGCGACAT
>ERZ869936.2345-NODE-2345-length-11326-cov-32.225801_pt1 | contig 11326 bp, 8 predicted proteins | sample MGYA00520876_ERZ869936 | MGnify/ENA primary metagenome ERZ869936 (study PRJEB32218, sample SAMN09650985) | biofilter metagenome | isolation source: enrty point of leading RO module | place: Saudi Arabia: Thuwal, RO plant located on Red Sea | collected 2016-02-17 ... | reverse complement strand
GTCGCGGAGCGGCCTGCAATCTCCGTCACGTAGCGGCGCTTCCGACTGGGATTGGGCGGGCGGCCGCCCTAGAATTCTGGGTTGCCTGACCACCACGTCTCCGGGTCGCCTACCTTGAATCCGTCTCGTAAAGAAGCCGCTGACGCCGAGCACACGTCCACGCCGGATGCGGACGCCAAGTCGGCGGAAGGTTCCCGGGCAGCCAACGGCCCAGAGGCCGCGGATGACGCCCGATCGGGCCGACCCTCGGCATCGGCGGCCGAGGCGGTCAGGAATTTCCCGCAGACGCCGGGCGTCTATCTCTTCAAGGACACCGCCGGGCGCGTCATCTATGTCGGCAAGGCGAAGAACCTGCGGGCCCGGGCCAGCAGCTACTTTCTCAAGGCGGCAGCCGAGGAACGACGGACGCGCGATTGGATCGGCGACGTCGCCGAGGCGGACTTTCTCGAAGCCGAGAGCGAAGTCGACGCGCTGCTGATGGAGTCGCGGCTGATCAAAGACATCCAGCCCACGCACAACAAGGAGTTGAAGGACGACAAGAGCTTTCCCTATCTGGAGATCACCACGCGCGAGGACTTTCCCCGTGTCGAGGTAACTCGCGAGCCCAAGTCGCGGGGGACGAAGCTCTATGGTCCGTTCGCCAGCGCGGGCAGCCTGCGGGGCGCGATGCAGGTGCTGCAGCGGATCTTCAAGTTTCGCACCTGCACGCTCGACATCGAGGAGGACGACGAGCGTTGGAAGTGGTTTCGCCCTTGCCTGCTCGCGTCGATCGACCAATGCACGGCGCCGTGCAATCTGCGGATTTCGAAGGAGGAGTATCGCAAGGACATTCAGCGCCTGCGGATGTTCCTCGACGGCAAGAAGTCGAAGCTGCTCAAGCAGCTGCGGAAGGAGATGGAAGAGGCCGCCGCCGACCGGGCCTTCGAAAAGGCGGCCCAACTGCGCGACGAAATCCACATGCTCGAAACGCTCGACGAGCGGGGCGAAATCGATACCCACGTGCAGCCCGAGGTGTTTTTCGTCGATCCGAAGAAGGGACTGGCGGGGCTGAAGTCGATCCTCAAGCTGGATTCGACCCCGCGGACGATCGAAGGTGTCGACATCGCGCACTTGGGCGGCGGAGAGACGGTCGCCAGCCTGGTCCAGTTCATCGACGGCCTGCCCTTCAAGCCGGGCTATCGCCGCTTCAAGATCCGCGAGGTGGCCGGGGTCGACGATTTTCGCAGTATCCATGAGGTCGTGCTGCGTCGCTTTCGCCGTCTCGATGAAGAGGGACAGACGTTTCCCGACATCCTGCTGATCGACGGGGGCAAGGGACAGCTCAGCGCCGCCCTGGGGGCCTTCGCCGAGCTCGAAATCACGCCGCCTGTGACCATCTCGCTGGCCAAGCGCGAAGAGGAGATCTTTGTGCCGGGCCGCAGCGAGCCGCTCCGCGTTTCGCGACACGCGTTTGCCCTGCGACTGCTGCAGTATGTGCGCGACGAGGCCCACCGCTTCGCCCAGCACTATCACCACATCTTGCGTCGGAAATCGACGCTGGGCGAATAGGCCGACGCGGCGTTTCTTGAGGCCGTGGCTGCCGGCGTGACGACGCGAACCTCGACGCGAGATTCCCCCGAGGCAGGTACTCAGCGGCGGTCTGCGCCCAGAGCAAGCCGAGCGGGCCGTTGGGGGCCAATTGCGTCGCGATCCGCGAGCAGCTAAACTCAACATTCGTGGGTTTTTCGCCCAATCAATGTCTTTAGATGCAATTTTTTTGGGTTTTCCGCCCATTTAGTCCTTGCAATCGATTTTGAATCTGGCATAACCGGACGTTAGCGGTTCGCTCGCCAACTCGCCCATGGCCAAACAACTCGAATTGATCGTTGGCGAGTTTCCGCGGTCGCTCGACGAGCGGTACCGAGTCTCGGTCCCTACGGAATTGGCCGAGCCGCTGTTGGCGGACGGAGAGACGTGCATTCTGGCGAAGGAACGACCCGGATGTTTGAGCCTGTGGAGTGCCGAACAGTGGCAGGAAAAGCTGGACGCCGGGGTCGACCTGGTACGCAGCAAGATTCGGGCTGGCAAGCTCGAAGGCCGGCTCGATCAGGTTCAGCTGTTCGGACGCCTGCTCTCCACGCGACAACGCGAAGTGAAGATTGCCGGTCGCGGGCGGCTGCTGATCCCCGAGGGCTTTCGCGAATTTCTGGCGGTCGAGCCGGGCGGAGACCTGCTCGTCATCGGCGCGGCGGTCTGTGTGGAGCTTTGGCGCCCCGACGCCTGGCTCGAGTACCTCAACAAGCGCATTCCGCGCTTCAAACGGTTGTTCGAAGAACTCGCGAGTTGATCGCCCCATGAAACACCTGCGCGGCCTCGGCCGCGCGCCCCAAACTCTCAACTTCGGTTGCGAAAACGTACATGCCCGGTTGGAGAAACGATTCAGTTACCAACCTTGCTCGTGCTACCCGGGAGGAATTGCAAGTCACCAAGGACCGGGGAAATTGGCAAGGATGTCAAACTGTCACTCTTCGGCCGGGCATGTCGTTTTCTTGCCGCCCCGTTCTTCTCGGCCGCGCTCACAATTCGCGCTCCCCGCGGCAACTTCGACACGCCAATGTCGACTTCACCACATCGCCTCTGCGCAAGCCAGGCGAGCGCCTAACTCGCGTCGGGCTCCTCCGTCGGCGGCGCCATCGGCCCCGAGCCCCCGGCCACAAAGGCCATCCGTAGTTCGCTCATGAGGCCGTCCATCATCGTGTCTTCTTCGTCCGACAGGTTGCCCTTCGTCTTCTCCTGCAAGACGCCCAACAGATCGATGAAGTGACGGGCCTGTTCCGGATGCACCTCGGGCCGACCGGTGAGCGGATGCGGTACCGCGCCCATCGACATCATGGCCTGCGTGGCGAGCATGCTCACCAGCGTGCGAAAGTCGGCCGGCGGCAGCGCGCCTGCTCCGGCTCCCGCGTCGGCGTCCGGTTCTTCGCTGCGGGCGGTTTCGGCAGCCTCCTTCTCCGCTTCGACCTGCGACTTCCAGTCTTCGTCGATGATCAGTTTCTTTTCTTCGGGCGAGCCAGGCATGGTTACCTTTCGTGGTTAAGGGCAGACGCGGCGGCAAGTCGCCTCGCCATCGCCAGTCATCGTTCGCAATCGTTACTCATCGCTCGGCACCGCGACGTCGGCCGCGGTCGAGCGTCGCTGCACCGCTGCCTCGATAAAGCCGGCAAACAGTGGCTGGGCCAACGTCGGCTTCGACTTGAATTCCGGGTGAAACTGCACCGCCACGAACCAGGGATGCTCGGCCAGTTCGACGATCTCGACCAGCATCCCGTCGGGGCTGGTGCCGACGAACTTCATGCCGTGGGCTTCGAACTGCGTGCGGTAAACATTGTTGAACTCGTAGCGGTGACGATGGCGTTCCGAGATATCTTCGGCGCCGTACCCCTCATACGCTTTGCTGTCGATCGCCAACCGGCAGGGCTGCGCGCCAAGCCGCATCGTGCCTCCCTTGTCCGTGATCGACTTCTGCTCGTCCAACAGGCAAATCACCGGGTGCGGCGTGTCTTTGTCAAATTCGCTGGAGTGGGCGCCGGCCAAGCCGACGACATGGCGGGCAAACTCGATCACCGCGCACTGCATTCCCAGGCAAATACCGAGAAACGGAATTCCCTTCGAACGGGCGTACTCGATGGCCTGAACCTTGCCCTCGATGCCGCGTTCGCCAAAGCCGCCCGGCACCAGCACGCCGTCGTAGCCGGACAGCAGGCGCTGCGGCCCTTCCCGCTCGATGTCCTCGCTCTGAATCGGCTGGATGCGTACCTGGGCCTCGTTGGCAATGCCCGCGTGGTCGAGGGCCTCGTAAATCGACTTGTAGGCGTCGCAATGCGCGGCGTACTTGCCGACCACGGCGATGCTGATCTCGTGCTGCGGATTTCGCAGGCGACGCATCAGTTCGTGCCAGTCGTCGAGCACGAGCGTGCCCGCGTCGAGCCCCAGCTGATCGACGATCAACTCGTCGAGCCCGTTGTCGACCAGGCTGAAAGGCACCTCGTAGATCGAGAAGTCTTTGTCCTTCTCTTCGATGACCGCTTCCAGCGGAACATTGCAGAAGAGGGCGATTTTTTCCCGGTCGCCGCGAGAGAGGGATCGCTCGGTGCGGCAGATGAGGATATGCGGCTGAATACCAATCTCGCGGAGTTGGCCGACCGAGTGCTGGGTCGGCTTGGTCTTGAGCTCGCCGGCCGCCTTCAAGTACGGGACCAGCGTGAGATGAATGTAGAGACAGTTCTCCTTGCCCACGTCGAGCGAGAATTGGCGAATCGCTTCGAGAAACGGCTGGCTCTCGATGTCGCCCACCGTACCGCCGATTTCGGTAATCACCACGTCGACGTCGTCTTCGCCCAGCTTGCGAATGACGCTCTTGATTTCGTCCGTGATGTGCGGGATGACCTGGACGGTCTTGCCCAAAAATTCGCCCCGCCGCTCTTTGTTGATGACCGCCTGATAAATCTGACCGGTCGTGTAATTGGAGTCGCGGGTCAGCGGACTCTCGGTAAACCGCTCGTAGTGGCCCAGGTCGAGATCGGTCTCGCTGCCGTCGTCGAGCACGTAAACTTCGCCGTGCTGGAAGGGGCTCATCGTGCCGGGGTCGACGTTGATATACGGATCGAGCTTCTGCATTCGCACCCGCAGACCGCGATGCTCGAGCAGCATGCCGATCGAAGCACTGGTCAGCCCCTTGCCGAGCGAGCTGACCACGCCGCCGGTGACAAAGATGTACTTGGTCGTCATGAGTTCATCTTCCTGATGGGTGAGGGGCGTCCTGGAACCGCAGTCGCCGACCTCCCGATCGCTGGCCACGAAAGACCGTGACGTTCGAGGCGGGGGCATTCTCGCGGCGATTTTCCCAAACCCTGTAGCCTATCAGGTCGCGCAACGCCCTTGCCACCCGCCATGCCCGCCCGTGACCCGCTGCGGCGCTCGGAGTTTTTTTCCTGAAACCCGGAAATTCGCGGTCGCCGTGAAAAAACTCCAAGCCGCGACCCAGGCACGATTTGCGCAGCAGCGCCGTCGCGCGGCCGCGCGGGACCAACTCCTTGGCGTTTCAGGGCTTGAGCAATTTGCCGGCACTTCTGGTCCGGGGGCGCAAAAACTCGTGCGTGTTGTAGCCCGGAAAAGGGGCGTCTCGCCCCGAGCCGACGGGCGCTCGGCCTACGATTCATGCGTCTCATCCGCCTCGCCTTTCCGTCGGGGATTCTCAGGATGCGGTTCCTCCGCCGCATCGTCATGGTGCGCCGCTTCGCCGGGGTTCGGGTCTTCGAGATTCGGGTCGGCGAAGGCGAAGTCGTCGAGCGTGGGATCCTCGCCGATCAGCTCGTCGAGCTCATCGCGCAGCTCCTGGGCCCGATTTTTCCGCAGCAGGCCGCCCAGTCGCTGGAACTGTTCCCGCGTCAGTTCGCCGCTCAGTGCCTCGACAAAGCTCTGCACGTACGCTTCGAGCTGTTCTCGCGTGACCACGTCCGGATCGCGGCGGTGAAAATCCTCGGGGTTGAGTCGTTCGAGCAACCAGGCCGCGGCCCGCCAGCTGCGTGCGCCGGCCTTTTGAATCTGCTGCAGGGCTACCAGCTGCCGGTGCCGTTCGGCCCTGCGAACGCGGGCGGCGAATCCGGCGTCGCGACGCAGCTCGTTGCGCAACGTAGCCGGCACACAGCCGACGTAGCGGCAGGCGGCCGCCTTGCTACAGCCGACCGAGATCATGGCGGCGATCTCGGCCTTCTTGACGTCGTCCAGGGCCCGCGGCCGGCCGCCGGGATGAGGTCCGCTCGATTCGACGGCTGGGTCACTCGCGGCGGGATCACTCAGGGGCCAGGGTTTCTGGGGTGGTTTCATGGGCGCTCTCCTGGTCAGGGGCCTGGTCGGGGGTCGCGCGGAACAATCGCCGCGCACGTTCAAGGACGCTTTCCGTCGTGGGGTGTCCCGGATCGCCACCAAAGACAGCGCGCGACGCCGAGTATCGCGGGCCTCAAGGAACGCATGCGCCTACGGCATGTTCCCCCCGCCTTGTTACCACAGAAGTGGCACATTCCCAAATGGAACATTCGAGCGGGCTTGACTTCGCCTGCGGAAAAAGAGTCCTTGAGCAACGCCTGTGGCGATCGCGACGAGCGAGGCGTGTGAAGTCAGCGACGCGGGCGACTTCAGCGCCGCACGCGCGGGCAGCCTCGTCCTATGTTGCCCTAAGCCGTTGGCAGGCGTCGGCTAATCGCGCGCCGGGGGATCGGCGCGGCGCGACTTCGAAGAGATACCCTGTCCGAATCCGGACAGTTGCCGCGGAGCCGTCTGTCCGCCGGCGGACAGACGTTGGCCGAAGACGGACAGGCGCCTGCCCTCCAACGCACACAGGGGCGCAAGCTCCGACAAGGAATTTGTTAGAAGGGCATCAAGGACGGCGTAGCCGCGTCTCGTCCGTCAGAGTCGTCTGCCCGCGGATGCATGTCGCCCTCTTCACATAACGCGTGGGGCCGCGTGCCGAAATTACTCCCCGCGCCATTGTCGAGCGAGCCGCGCTAACAGCGCGGCCTGCGGCGGACCGTCGTGAACCACCAGCCGATAGCGCAGCACCAGCGGCTGCTCCTTGGTAAACGTCACCTCGCCCGGGGCGACGATGCAGGGATTGATCATGGCAATGGCGGCCAGGTTGTGCCAGGCGGTCGCGGGGTTCTGCGGATGATCGATCACGGCGATGCCGACCGTACTGCCGGCGTCCGCAGTCTCCGTTCCGTCGCCTGCAGCTCCCGAGAGCTTGATCGTGTAGTCGTACCAGGCCGCCGCGGGCCAGTCGGTCTCAGGCTTCAGGTAGTGCGGTGCCGGCAACGACACCGGAACGACTTCCGCCCCCGCCTGTTGGTCGGCAGCCATAGAGTAGACCGCTTCGCCGTCCTTACGGGCTTTCACACAAAAGCCGCCAAAGGCCGAGCGATCGAGCGTGACCTGAGCGACGGGCGTGAGACGAAACTGTAAGTCGACGACATAAGCGTCGGGCACCTCGCGAACCACGATCTCGGTCTGTTCGCGCATCGCCACGCGCTCGTCGGCGAGCCAATCGTTGGCGACGCTGAGCCGCGCCGTTTCCGCATCCGCGGCGATGAGCTTGACTTCGCGATTGCGAATCACGCGGCCCTCGGTCGGTGCCATTTCACCCCAGCCCCAGAAGTCGGCCCGCGTTTCGTCGGCGTCGGCAAATCGCACCTTCATGGCGTGCCAGGCCAGGAACACGCCGCGATGATGGCGATGATCGTCCGGGGCAAAATCGACGACCCGCACGCCCGCGGGCGTCGTGAGCGGAAACAGGCAGCAGACGCTGTTGGCCGAGAGCTGCGAGTCGGCCGGTTTGCGGGTCATGTAGCGGAGCGCGATCCGGCCGCGGGGCGTCTGCAGCAGCTGACCATGGTCGTCGCCGCGAAGCGAGTAGACGGCCGGCTCCTCGGCCAGTGCGGCGGCGGGCGGCGAGAAGAACGGACTCCCCACGATCAACGACAGCGCGAGTCGGGCAAGTTGCGAGAATTTCATGGCGCACTCTTCTGGGGACAACTCTGTGGGGGATTCCTCGGTGGGCTTTGTGTGCCACACACGGTCGCGCGTCGAGGTCGTCGGCGACACGTCGTTAGTCTATGTCCTGGCCGTCGCAGCTCTCAAGCAGACGCTCTCTTTGCGAGTAACATCGCGACATCGCGTGGCAGAAGGAACGCGCGACCCGGCCAGCCGCTGAAGTGAGGAAACCGGCCCGTTTGGGGCGCGGTACGCGTCGCCTCGGCGGAAACCGCGCAAGTGGGCCCGACCAGCGAGATTAGGGGGCCCGCCCAAGGCATGTTCGTGAGCCCGGCAACGACGGGCCGCCCTGCGGCCCCGGAACGCGGGATTTTTGCGATTTGGTGGCTTTTCAGGCTGGCGTTCGACCTGATACGATTTTCGCAGTTGGTTTTGCGAAGAGGCCTGCCTCAGCCGATGCTGCCGGCAACCGAGTCACGCAACGAAAGGGAATTGGCATGTTCTGGTTCTACACCATTTTGAGTCTTCTTCTCGTCGGCCTGATCGTCTTGTTCATCTACTTGCGCAAGAACGCCGAAGACTAAGTCCCCGGTGTCGTCGCCGGCGCTCGTTGCTTTTCTTTCGCGCGTGCGCGGGGGGCCGCTCGCCAAGCGGCCGCTGATTGACCCCCTCGCGTCGCGATCTTAGAATCACGGACTCATGTCGCCGCGCTGTCGTTGCGCGCCAAACGCGTTCGTGAATTTCTCGCTCGGTTCAGGAGGCAATCGTTATGTCCGATGCGCAGGCGGGCCAGATCGACACGGTGATGCACGAAGAGCGGCTCTTCCCGCCGCCGCCAGAATTTGCCGCCGCGGCGCACATCGGCTCGCTCGATGCGTATCAGCGGTTGTGGGACGAAGCGGCCGCCGACACCGAGGCCTTCTGGGAGAAGCTCGCCCGCGAGGAGCTCCACTGGTTCCAGCCCTTCGACCAGGTCCTCGATTGGAACCCGCCGTTTGCCAAGTGGTTCGTGGGCGGAAAGACCAACGTTTCGTACAACTGCCTCGACGTGCATCTCGACACGCCCCGGCAGAACAAGGCGGCCATTCTCTGGGAGGGCGAACCGGGCGACCAGCGGACGCTCACCTACCAAGAGCTGCACCGCGAGGTCTGCAAGTTTGCCAATGTGCTTAAGGGGCTTGGTGTCGGCCAGGGCGATGTCGTGTCGATCTACATGGGCATGACGCCGGAGCTGGCAATCGCCTGTTTGGCCTGCGCGCGGATCGGGGCCGTCCACTCGGTCATTTTCGGCGGTTTTTCCAGCGAGGCGATTGCCGACCGCAACAACGATGCCTCGGCCAAGCTGCAGATTACCGCCGACGCCGGCTGGCGACGCGGCGCGGAACTGCCGCTGAAAGAGACGGTCGACGCGGCCCTGGCCAAATCGCCCACGGTGGAGAAGTGCGTCGTGCTGCGCCGCACCGGGGCCGAAGTGAACATGGTCGAGGGTCGTGACTTCTGGTGGGACGACCTGATGGACGAGGCCTCGGCCGACTGCCCCGCCGCCGAGCTCGACAGCGAGGCCCCGCTGTTCATCCTCTACACCAGCGGCTCGACGGGCAAACCGAAGGGTATCAAGCACACCACGGCCGGCTACAACCTGTACACCAAGATGACCTCCCGCTGGGTCTTCGACCTGAAGGACGAGGACATCTATTGGTGTACGGCCGACGTCGGCTGGATCACCGGCCACAGCTACATTCTCTACGGCCCGCTCTCCAACGGAGCGACCGTGGTGATGTACGAGGGCGCGCCGAACTGGCCCGACGAGGGTCGCTTCTGGGAAATCGTGGAGAAGTATCGCGTGACGATCTTCTACACGGCGCCCACGGCGATTCGGGCCTTCATCAAGTGGGGCGACGAGTTCGTCCGGCGCAGCGACCTATCGAGCCTGCGACTCTTGGGCACCGTCGGCGAAGGGATCAATCCCGAGGCCTGGATGTGGTACCACAAGACGATCGGCGGCGAGCGCTGTCCGATCGTCGATACCTGGTGGCAAACCGAAACGGGAGGGATCATGATGACCCCGCTTCCCGGGGCGATTCCCACCAAGCCGGGCAGCTGCACCAAGCCGCTACCGGGCATCGTGCCGGCGGTGGTCGACGAGACGGGCCAGCCGGTCGACGAGGGCCACGGCGGCATGCTCATCATCACGCGTCCCTGGCCCGGCATGCTGCGGGGCATCTGGGGCGACGACGAACGATATGTCCAACAATACTGGTCAACCGTGCCGGGCAACTATCTTTGTGGCGATAATGCCCGCTGCGACCGGGACGGATACTACTGGATCATGGGGCGAATTGACGATGTCTTGAATGTGTCGGGGCACCGGCTCAGCACGATCGAGATCGAGAGCGCCCTGGTGAGCCACGAGCACGTCGCCGAGGCGGCGGCCGTCGGCAAGCCGCACGAACTCAAGGGCGAAGCGATCGCCGTGTTCGTGACGCTCCGCGACGTCGAGCCGAGCGACGCCCTGCGCGACGAGCTGAAGCAGCACGTCCGCAAGGAGATCGGAGCCCTGGCCCAGCCGGACGATGTCCGCTTCACCGGGGCGTTGCCGAAGACGCGCAGCGGCAAGATCATGCGGCGACTGCTTCGCGACATCGCCAGCGGCAAAGAAGAGGTGGGCGACACGACGACGCTCGAGGACTACAGCGTGCTGGCGAGCCTTCGCGAGGACGAGGAATAGGAACGACGCTATCCGGCAGCCTGCTTGGAAGGCCGGACCAACACGAGAGGAGATGGCACGATGGATTTGCTGGCACACGTTACGGCCGTCGAATTGCCCCTGGGGTTGATTCTGTTCGGGGCCGGCCTGGCCTGCGGCATGGTCGTGGCGTCGACCTTCTTCGCCCGCTGGCGCAGTCGCGACTAGCGCTCCAGGCGACCGCGGGGACAAAAAAGAAGCGCCCCGGCCAACGCGGGCCGTGGCGCTTGTTTCGTTTATCGGTCGCCAAGTAAGCCGCGACTACTCGGCGTCGTCCGAGGCATCCTCGTCGCCCGCTTCTTGCTCGGCGAGAATCTCGTCGATCACCGAGATCAGGTCGAGATCTTCGGCCAGCGCGAGCTCGATCGTCTCTTCGTCGACGTCGACGGTCGCGGCTTGCTCTTCTTCTGCGGGCTCTTCTGTGAGCTCTTCCGCAGGTGCTTCCGTGGGCTCTTCAGCCTGCTCGGCCGGGGCTTGCTCGCGGGCGGACTCTTCGCGAACCGGCGTTTCCACCTCGGTCGTCGCTTCCGCCTCGGCCAGCTCGGCCAACTCGGCCAGGTCGATTTCCACGGTCACGTCGGAGGCGGCCGCGACTTCGGCCACCGGCCGCGCGATCGTGGCCGGCTCTTCCGCGGCAACCGGCTCGACGAACTCGGCCACCCGAACGTCCTCGGCCGAGACATCGCCAGCCTCTTCACGCGGAATCGTTTCGAATTCGGCGACCTCCTCCGCGTCCGTGGCGGGCACCTCGTTCAGGTCGGGGTCGACGGCCGCCAACTTCGCGGCATCCGTCGCCTCGCCTGCCTCGGCAACACCCTCGACGGCCTCTTCATCGCCGCCAGCGGTCTTGCGGCAGACGGGGCACGACTTCGCCCCCTCCCCACCGCACTTGCCACAGCAGGCGGCCTTGGCCTTATCACCACAATCGCCGCAGCAGGCGGCCTTCGCCTTATCACCACACTTGCCACAGCAGGCGGCCTTCGCCTTGCCACCACAATCGCCGCAGCAGGCGGCCTTGGCCTTATCGCACTTCGCACAGGCGCTGGCCTTGGCCTT
>ERZ869936.2344-NODE-2344-length-11328-cov-19.932050_pt1 | contig 11328 bp, 8 predicted proteins | sample MGYA00520876_ERZ869936 | MGnify/ENA primary metagenome ERZ869936 (study PRJEB32218, sample SAMN09650985) | biofilter metagenome | isolation source: enrty point of leading RO module | place: Saudi Arabia: Thuwal, RO plant located on Red Sea | collected 2016-02-17 ... | reverse complement strand
GTCGTCAACCACTAACGCCGCCGTGAGCCGCTCCGGTTCGGGCGACTACTGAAACAGTCCACTTACTTCCGACTTACGAGGGTATCTCCGATGAAGCGTCACACACTTTCCGGCATGACTCGCCGCCACTTTCTGAATCACGTCGCCGTGGGCGGCGCGACGACGCTTGGTGCGACGCAATTCCTGGCCCACCTCGAGGCGAACGCCGCCGAAGTGCAGCGGAACCGCAAAGCCTGCATCCTGATCTGGCTGGGCGGCGGGGCGCCGACGATCGACATGTGGGATCTGAAGCCGAATTCCAAGAACGGCGGTGAATTCAAGCCGATCAGCACGCGAGGCGATCTGCAGATTTCCGAGCACCTGCCCAAGGTCGCTCAGCAGATGGACAGCCTCTCGGTCGTCCGCTCGATGGCCACCCGCGAGGCCGATCACATGCGGGGCACCTACTACATGCATACGGCCTACGTGCCGAATCCAACCGTCGTGCATCCGACGTTCGGCTCGGTCGTCAGCTACGAACTCGGGACCAAGCGGCCCGACCTCGAGATTCCGGCGTTTGTTTCGATCGGCGGCGGCAGCATGAGTCCCGGTTTTCTCGGGATGACCCATGCACCGTTCGTGGTCGATTCCCGCGGGAACATCCGTAACGCCAACATGGAGGGCATGGACAGAAACCGCCTGGGTCAGCGGCTGGAAGTCCTGAGCGCGATTGAAGACGGATTCATTCGTTCAAATCGCGGCGACGTCGGCCAGGCTCACAAGGAGGTCTACGAGAAGGCCGTCAACCTGATGACTTCCTCGCAGATGCAGGCCTTCCGCGCCGAAATGGAAGACCCCGCAACGCTCGACGCCTACGGGGGAACGCCGTTCGGCAACAGCCTGGTCATGGCCCGGCGCCTCGTGGAGACCGGCGTGCCGTTCATCGAGGTTCGCAACACCAACGGGTGGGACCTCCACCAGAATGTCTTCGCGACCCTGCGAGACACCAACCTGCCCACGCTGGACTCCGGCATCGCCGGACTCGTGCAGGATCTCAAGGATCGGGGGATGTTCGAGGACACGGTCGTCGTCTGCATGGGCGAATTCGGCCGGACACCGCGGATCAACGCCAACGTCGGCCGCGACCACTGGGCAACGAGCTGGTCGGTGATGATCGGCGGCGGAGGGCTGCAGGGCGGCTTGGCCGTCGGCGCGACAGATGCGGACGGCATCCGCATCGAGAGCGAGAGTTACCAGCCCGGCGACCTGTGGGCGACGGTGGCGCACGCTCTGCGAATTCCGCTGAACACGGTCCATACGTCGAAGCGCGGCCGGCCGATGAAACTGGCCAACGGCGGCAACCCGATCAAGCCGCTGCTGACGTAATCGGCCTCCCGATTCACCCGAATCGAACAGCGGGGGGCGCGGATGCCCCCCGCTTTTCTTCGCCAGGACGACAGATTTCCAGTGATGTCGACGAAATCGAGTTAGAGCAAATTGCTCTACCAGGTGTCCGCGTCGAGCGGTGTTTGGACTGTCGAGGACGAGAATCCGCGAGACAGATCGCCACAGTGACTTGCAAGGCGCTATCGTGGCTCAAGACGCAACAGAATCGGCGAGCGACTCGGCGGTGGGACAGGCGGCGCCTCCTCCCACGGAGGAATTCGTGCAACTGTTCACAGCCAATCAGCGACGGCTTTACCTGTTCATTTTGCCGCAGGTGGCGACCACTCAGGACGCGGACGAGGTGTTGCAGGAGACGAACCTGGTTATCTGGAACAAGTATCAACAGTTTAGCGTAGGAACCAATTTCTTCGCGTGGGCGGCGCAGATTGCCACTTACGAAGTCCTCAAGCACCGCCAGCGCCGTTATCGCGAAAAACTGCAATTCAACGACGAATTCGTCAACCTGGTGGCCGCCGAAGCTGCCGAACGGGGAGACGAGTTGGAACAACGCCGGCGGGCGCTGCAGCACTGTCTGTCGCGGCTGCGGGCGAAAGACCGAAAACTGATTCAGATGCGTTATCGACCGGGTGAATCCGGGAAAGCACTGGCGGCCGAACTGGGCCGTCCTGCGAACTCGGTCTACCAGTCGCTGGGCCGCATTCGTCGCAGCCTGCTGGAATGCATCAACCGCCGTCTTGCCGCAGAGGCAGGAGCATGAACACATCCACCGCCGCAGAACTGACGGAACTGCTGGAAGCGTTGTGCGAGGATCGCATGACGGCGCAGCAGCACGCGCGGCTGGAGGAGGCGGTCGTCAAGGATCCGCAGGCGCGTCGGATGTATCTGGATTACATCGACCTGCACGGCATGCTGCACTGGGATGCAGCCGCCAACCCGGACGTCATGAGCGCCGTGGCGGCGACTGCGTCTCCGTCGGCCGCGCTCGAGACAGCGGCGGTCTCTCGCCGGAGCCGGCTGCTCTGGGCGGGCGGAGGATTCGCCGCCGCCGCCGTACTTGTCGCTCTGTTTCTGCTCTCGCGGCCGACGGTCGGTCCCGACCATGCTCCGCAGAACTCCATCATCACCGAGACCGAAGAAAACGGACGGCCAGCCGGCCCCGAATCCAACGCCATTCACGAACCGGTTGTCATCGGGGAAGTGCGGGAACCGGCGCCGAATGGGGTTCCCGAGGAAGCCATTGCAGACATCGAGCCCGGAGGGATTCGGAACGACATCGCCGCCGACAGTTCGGCGTCGCGACTGGGAATTGTCGCCGTGATCGACGAACAGATCGCTGCGTCCTGGGAAGAAGCCGGAATCCAACCCTCTGAAACGGCGGACGACGCCGAATGGATCCGGCGGATTTACCTCGACCTGGCCGGCCATATTCCACCACCGGAAACGGTGGTCGCGTTTCTCGATGACGATGAGGCCGACAAGCGGCAGCGATTGATCGACGACCTGCTCAGTCACGCCGACACATCGCGGCATTTCGCGACCGTGTGGACCAACCTGCTGATCGGCCGGCGGACCAGTGCCGAGATTGACCGCGAAGGATTGCACCGGTTTCTGGAACGGCAGTTCCGGGTCAATGACCCCTGGAACGAAACAGTCGCTGAACTGGTTGCGGCCGAGGGATCGAGCACCGAAAACGGCGCGGCCAACTTTCTGCTCGCTCACATGAACAACCAGGCCGTTCCAGCGACGGCAGTGACCGCCCGCTGTTTTCTCGGCATGCAGGTGCAGTGCACGCAGTGCCACAAGCATCCGTTTTACCAGGAATGGGGGCAGGAACAGTTCTGGGAGTTCAACAGCTTCTTCCAGCAGACGCAGGTCGTCCGGCATACGGTCGAAGACCCCGAAACGGGGGCGCAGCAGTTCTCCCACCTCGAACTCGTTTCGCAGGACGTCGGAGGGCCGACATGGTACGAGACCCGCGCCGGCGAGATGAAAGTGGCGTACCCGCGGTTTAACGGCGTGGACGTCGATTTCGAACCGGAGACGAACCGCCGCCGCGAACTGGCGAAACTGCTCGCCTCCGGCGACAACCCTCAACTGGCGCGGGCGTTTGTGAACCGCATGTGGGCTCACTTCTTCGGGTACGGGTTCACCAATCCCGTCGACGACATGGGACCGCATAACGAGCCGAGTCATCCGGAACTGCTCGAGCGTCTCTCGGACGAATTCGTGAAGAGCGGCTACGATGTGAAGCAGCTCTGCCGCGTCATCTGCAGTTCGCGCCCCTATCAACTGAGCAGCCGGATTGCGGAAGAGAACAGCGTCGACAACCCGTCGCTCGGCGATCCCCCCTACTTCAGCCGGATGTACGTCAAGCCTCTCACGGCGGAGCAGGTCTTCGATTCCCTGCTGGTCGCGACGCAGGCGGACCGGGCCGAGCGGTATTTTACCGGCGAAGCAGACGAGCGACGCCAGGCCTGGCTGGCCCAGTTCTTTACGGCCGAGCAGACCGAAGAGAATTGCGAGTCGTCGACCTTCGACGGCGCCGTGCCGCAGGCGTTGACGCTGATGAACGGCGAACTGGTGCAGCAGGCCGTGAGCGGCGCGCCGGGAACCCGTCTGGGAGAGGTTCTCGCCCGGCCGATTGACGAAACAGAGAAGATTCGCGCCCTCTCGCTGGCCGCATTGTCGCGGTATCCGACCGCCGGCGAAATGCAGGCGATTCGCGAACTGCTCCGGAGAATCGTCCGCTCGCAGACACTCGCAGGGAACGGCGTCGATTCCCGCACGGCCGTCAACGACGCCCTCCGCGATGTCTTCTGGGCCTATCTCAACTCCAGTGAGTTCGTTGTGAATCACTGACGCGCAGGCGGGCCCCTGTGCGGACGAGGGGTTCCCTGCGATCTGCTGTTGCCAATTCGCTGCGTTGGCGGGTACGGTCTTCAGTCCGACCGAAATCGTGGCCGCGCGAGAGGCGGGACATCACGCACGGACGCAGACCGCTGTTTCATCCGGGAGGGAACCGCCAATGCAGGTGTTCAGAAGTTATCGAAGGGTGCGCCGCTCTGTCTGGATGATTCGCACAGCGGTCGCCGCGCTGCTGCTCGCGCTGCCAGGCGCCGCAACTGCGGCAGATGCCTTTCCCAAACCCGACGCCGAGCGGGCATTCAGCTATTTGAAGCAAATCTGTGAGATCGGACCGCGGATCAGCGGGACGGAGGGGATGATCCGCCAGCGGGAACTCTTGCAGAAACACTTTGCTGAACTCGGCGCGGAGGTCGGTCTTCAGGAGTTTGACGTTTCGCATCCCGAAACCGGAGCGCCGGTGCGGATGGCGAACCTCATTGTCACCTGGCATCCGGAAGCGAAGCAGCGGGTGCTGCTCTGCTGCCATTACGATACGCGGCCGTTTCCCGACCAGGATCCACTACCGGCGAATCGCACGAAGCCCTTCATCGGCGCGAACGACGGCGCCAGCGGCGTGGCCCTCTACATGGAACTTGCCCACCATCTCCCGAAGATTCAGCCGACCTACGGGGTCGACTTCGTCTTTTTCGACGGCGAAGAACTCGTCTACGACAATTCGCGGGACAAGTATTTTCTCGGTTCGGAGCATTTCGCGACCGAGTACCGTGACAACCCTCCGGAGCACACCTACGTTTGCGGTGTGCTGGTGGACATGGTGGCCGACCGCGACTTCCGCGTGTTCTACGAGAAGAACAGCCTGCGCTATGCGCCCGAAGTGACGCGCAGCGTGTGGCGGACGGCGGCGCGGCTGCGGGTGCGGAGCTTCGTCGCCCGCCGCAAGCACGAGGTTCGAGACGATCACCTGCCGCTCAATCGGATCGCGAAGATCCCGACCACCGACATCATCGACTTCGACTTCCCGTACTGGCACACGCGGAATGACATTCCCGCGGCCTGTTCGCCCAAGCCGCTGGGCGAAGTCGCCCGCGTGCTGCTCACCTGGCTGACTGAAGTCCCTGCGGCGGAAGATCTGTAAGGCGCGAAGCGCTCACTCGACTGTCACGCTCTTCGCCAGGTTCCGCGGCCGGTCGACGTTGCACCCGCGGAGCAGCGCGATGTGGTAAGCCAGCATCTGCAGCGGAATCGACGTCACAATCGGCTGCAGGTACTCGTCGACTTCCGGGACGTAAATCACGTCGTCGGCCACGTCGGCCACTTCCCGATCACCCTCGCAGGCGATCGCGATCACCGGCCCCTTGCGGGCTTTGACCTCTTCCATGTTGCTGATCACCTTGGGATAGATTCCGCACCTGGGCACGACGAACACGCTCGGCGTCCGTTCGTCAATCAGCGCGATGGGGCCGTGCTTCATTTCCGCCGCCGGGTAACCCTCGGCGTGGACGTAGCTGATTTCCTTGAGTTTCAGCGCGCCTTCCAGAGCCACCGGGAAGTTGTACAGCCGGCCGAGGTAGAGGAAGTTGTCCATGCCCAGGTAGCGGGAGGCGATTTCCTGAACGGCGTCGTGGCACTCGAGCGTTCTGGCGACGACTTCGGGCAGCGCCTTCAGGTTGTTGATCATCCGCTTGCCGGCCTGGTAGGAGAGATGCCTCATCCGGCCGAAGTACAGTGCGAGAAGCGTCAGCACGGTGACCTGAGAGGTGAACGCCTTCGTGCTGGCGACGCCGATTTCGGGGCCGGCGTGCAGGTAAACGCCGCCGTCGGCCTCACGGGCGATCGTCGATCCGACCACGTTGCAGATGGCGAGTGACGGCATTCCCTTTCTCTGGCATTCGCGCATCGCCGCCAGCGTGTCGGCCGTCTCACCGCTCTGAGTGATGGCGAACACCATCGTCTTGTCGGTCAGTGGAGGGTTGCGGTACCGCAGTTCGCTGGCGTACTCGACTTCGACCGGAACACGGGCGAACTCCTCAATCAGATACTCGCCGACCAGCGCGGCGTGCCAGCTTGTGCCGCAGGCGGTGAGCACGATCCGGTCGATGTGCCGAAGCTGCTGTGCGGTGAGATTCAGGCCGCCGAACTTGGCGGTCGCTTCGTCCTCTTCAAACCGTCCCCGCATGGCGTTTTCGATCGTTTGCGGCTGCTCGAAGATTTCCTTGAGCATGTAATGCTCGAAATCGCCCTTGTCGATGTCGGCCGAGACCTGGTCGAGCGTCTGCACCGAGGGGGAGAGACGTCCCGAGTCGCGATGCCGGAGGTCGAGCCGGTCGGCCGTCAGGATGGCGATCTCGTGATCGGCCAGATAGACGACCTGTTCGGTGTATCCCAGGAGCGGACTCGGATCGCTGGCGACGAAATGTTCGCCCGGGCCGACCCCCACCACCAGGGGACTGCCGTTGCGGGCGGCCAGAATCAGGTCCGGCCTGGCGCGAAACAGCACGGCCAGGCCGTAGGTGCCTTTGAGTTTGCGGAGCGACACCTCGACCGCTTTCAGCAGCGTGTCCTCGCTTTCCGGTTCTCCGCCCAGTTTGATCTGCTCATCGAGATGGTGCGCGATCAGGTGGGCGATGACCTCGGTGTCGGTCTCCGTCCGGAAGACGTACCCCAGCGCCTGCAATTGGCCGCGAAGGGAGGCGTAGTTCTCGATGACTCCGTTGTGAACGAGAACGACCTCGCCGTTGCCCCCGGTGTGAGGGTGCGCGTTTTCGTCCGTCGCCTTGCCATGAGTGGCCCAGCGGGTGTGGCCGATGCCGACCGTTCCCTCAACGGGGTCTCGGTCGATTGCCTCGGAGAGTTCGCAGACGCGCCCGGCCCGCTTGCGCAGGCTGATGGCTCCATTGGCGTCAAAGGTGGCGACGCCGGCGGAATCGTAGCCGCGGTACTCCAGACGGTTCAGTCCCTCGATCAGAAAATCGCTGACATTGCGATGGCCGATATAACCGACAATACCGCACATGGAATCAGATCCTGATGTTCAGTCGGGAAACGCGCCGCGGCGAGCGGAAACGGCGGATGAGGCAGGTCTGTCGCGTGTCAGACCGCACGTCAGGTGGGTTCGTTCAACCATATCTCACGCATTCAGCGGCCGCTGCCGATTCACTGAAACCTGCGCCGGTGAGAACGGGTTGTGTTCTTGTTGTTCCGGATGAAGCCGAACAGCGCCCGCCCGTCTTCGTCTCGGCGAAAGGGGCGGGAATGTAGGTCAGTTTCCGCCGGCGGGTCAACGTGAGCTTGCCCGGCCTGCTGTTCCCAAAGCGGACAGAATTGAGGCGCAACCGATGAACTGGTCAGTCGTTACAGCGACCTTCCTGGCCCTGTCACAGGGGGAATTGCCGTCGGGGACCAGTTGGCAATCGGTCTCTGTGGAGACTGAGGAGAGACGCTATCTGGTTCACGTTCCGCAGGAGAATCCGGCGAATGGTCCGCGACCGGTGATCCTCTGTTTCCATGGCGGCGGATCGAATCCCGAGCAGATGATGAATTACTGCGGCCTGAACGAGAAAGCCGACGAATCCGGGTTCCTCGTGGTGTATCCCGAGGGATCAGGCCGACTGGAAGCGATTCGCACATGGAACGCCGGCAACTGCTGCGGTTACGCACAGAGACAACGGGTGGACGACGTGCAGTTCGTGCGCGCCGTTCTGGACGACCTGCAGCGTCGTGCGCAGATCGATCCTGATCGCGTCTTCGCCACCGGGATTTCCAACGGCGCCATGATTTCCTACCGCCTGGCTGCGGAGCTGAGCGACCGGATCGCCGCCATTGCGCCAATCGCCGGGCCGATGGGATTTGAGGACTGTTCGCCCGAGCATCCCGTCTCAATCATCCACTTCCACGGTACCGACGACGAGTTCGCGGCGTTTGAAGGAGGCTCCGGCAAGAGGTCGGTTTCGCGGACCGACTTTTTCTCAGTGCGGCATACGATCGACGCCTGGGTTGAAGCGAACGGCTGTGATGCCGAGCCTGTCGTCACCGACCTGCCCGACACGGCCGACGACGAGACGACCGTGCGCAGGGAAGTCTACAGCAGCGAGCGCACCGGCGCAGAGGTTGTGCTGTATGTGATTGAAGGGGGCGGCCACACCTGGCCCGGCCGCGTCCCCCGCGCGTCGCGTTTCCTTGGTCCGTCGACCCGCGACATCTCGGCCAACGACCTGATGTGGGAGTTCTTCCAGCGACACCCTCGTCGATCGGGATCCGGCGCAAAGCCGCCGGAGTGACGCGCGGTGGCCCGGCTATTCGATCGGGCGCAAACCGGCCTCGCGCAGGTCGTCTCGCATTCTCGGGAGCAGGATCGGTCCGGCGGAACCGGTTTCCGACACCGTTGAATCAGCCTGTTCGTCCGGCATCTTGCGGTCATCGTCGGACCGATCTGTCGCCGGGGACGCCCACTCGTGTTGCACTTGAATGATCTGGTTGTGCTTCGGACGTTGGTTTCCTTCGTCCGGGGGAAGCCACTTTGATTCCGCCAGATCCGTATTCCAGCCGTCAGGTTTTGCACCGCCCCGCCGTTCTGCCGGCGTCCAGATGTCGACAGACATGTCGGCTCGATGTGGGGCTCCCGCAATCTGGGGATCGGGTTCGCGTGGAACTCGAGACCGATACGTGATCGATTGGCCCGAGCCGAGAGGCGCGCTGTGCGACGCGTAGACTTGTTTCGCCTGCGTCAGCGACTCCATCAGGCTGATCCGGCGATTGTGGTCCAGCGGGTGACGCGCCTGGTTCGCTGATGATCGGTTGCCGCCGCCCAGCCAGGCGCTCCGGACGACCTCCGGATCGTAACCCGCCTGCACAAGCATCGAAAGCGCAAGTGAATCGGCCTCTTCTTCCTCGTGGCGCGAGTACACTGTGGGACGCCCTGCGGATGCGTTCGCCTGAGTTCCAGTGCCGTCTGACCCCTCTCCCGAGGCCGCAGGCTCTCCGGCCCCGTTGATCGGCGCAGTGTGCGAAATCGGATGCCCGGCGAGCATGTGTCCCATTTCGTGAGCCATCGCGGCGGCAAGCTGCGCTTCGCTCCGGCACGCGGCCAGCATGCCGTCGGAAACGACGACCTTTCCTCCCGGATAGGCCGACACCCGGACCTCGGGATCGAGCACCAGGACGAACTCCCACGGGAGTTCTTTCCGCCCCGACGCAGCAGCCAGACGTTCGCCGACTTCCGCGACGATCGTCGTCCCTGCGGTGTCCTCAGCCGGCGGATAGAGGGACAGGTGATGGTGATAGGCGCGGCTTCCCAGCAATGTCCGGCGGGCCGGCGATGGAGATTCCGGCCGCATCACGAGCGTCGAGACTGAACTGCAACCGGCAATTCCTGCCGATAGAATCACTGCCAGCAGTGCGAGCCGGGGGCTGGGATCCTTGCGGACCAGTTTCCGAAAACGATGAGGCAGGGAGTGATTGAACGACATCGGTGTCGCCCTGTCGAAGCTGGGAAGTGAGAAAACGCGGCGAATGTGCAGCGAAACGACGTTGCGACCGTCGAAACGGTCGGGCCGCCGGTTGCCGCACAGATTGAAATTGAAAAAAGTGAGAGGAGGGGCCAAGGACGTTAGTGGAAGGCCGATCGACGAACAAGCCCTTTCTTTCTCCGGATCACAGCGTGAATCGCTCGCTGCACAGCCCTCCGTAACCGACGGCGAAGCCGGTCCCTTGAAGCGGACGCGCTCTCGCCCAACAATAAGGAAACGCCGATTCGTTGCGCCTTGCCTGCCATCGACGGCGTTTCTCAGCAAGCTCTGCCCGAATTTTCACCCTCTGAATCATCGAGGATTCCCATGCGACCCCCCAGGATTTCTCTCAGCGCCCTCCTTTGCTCAGGCCTGACGTTCGCGTTGCTGGGAGCAGCCGCGTCTCTCGCGGAGGACGACGTGCCCCTCGGTCTCAAGCCGGTCAAGCATCCCAAGGACAATCCGCCGAGCGAAGCCAAAATCGCGTTGGGAAAGCAGCTCTACTTCGACCCGAGGCTCTCCGTCGACAAGTCGATCTCCTGCGCGTCGTGTCACGATCCGACGAAGGGGTGGAGCAACGGTGAACAGTTCGCGACAGGAGTCAACGCACAGTTGGGTGGCCGCAATTCGCCAACCGTGCTCAACTCGGCGTACAACCGGTTCCAGTTCTGGGACGGCCGCGCTCCAAGTCTGGAGCACCAGGCGGTCGGTCCGATTCAGAACCCGATCGAAATGGCCATGACGATCGACGACGTGGTCGACCGGTTGAATGAGATCGACGGATATCGCGAGCAGTTCCAGGAGGTCTTCGGAACCGATGTCACCGAAGAGGGCATCGGCAAGGCGATTGCGGCGTACGAGCGGACAATCCTCACCGGCAACGCACCGTACGATCGTTACAAGGCCGGCGACGAATCGGCTCTCTCCGAATCAGCCGATCGAGGTCGTGAATTGTTCTTTGGAAAGGCCCACTGCAGCGCCTGCCACGTCGGGCCGAACTTCACGGACAACGCATTCCACAACATCGGGGTGGGCATGGACGCCGACGAACCCGATCTCGGCCGCTATGTCGTCAGTGGACTGGAGGGCGACAAGGGCGCCTTCAAGACGCCGACCCTGCGCGAGATCGCCCGCACGGCGCCTTACATGCACGACGGCAGCATGAAAACGCTCGAGGAAGTCGTCGAGCACTACAACAAGGGAGGCGTCAAGAACCCCTACCTGGATGAGGAAATCTTCGAACTGAATCTCACCGAACAGGAGAAAGCCGACCTGGTCACCTTTCTGAAAGAAGGCCTCAGCGGCGATGACTACCCGCAGCATGAGCCACCGGAGTTGCCGGAGTGAGGCTGTTCCCTGGTCGAATCGACCACGCAGTGGGCGGATGAGGCGGGTCGATGCGGATTTGAAGCGTCCGTTTCGGTGGACCACGAAGTCACGAAGGCCACGAAGGGGGTTGACCGCCCGTTCCCAGCGTTCTGTTTGAGAGCCAATTCGGAGTGGACAAGTAGAGTTCCCGTCAGTCGCCGAGACCGACTGCTGTGCATGAACAGAACGCCGGGCAGAAGAACAC
>ERZ869936.2343-NODE-2343-length-11331-cov-12.623359_pt1 | contig 11331 bp, 5 predicted proteins | sample MGYA00520876_ERZ869936 | MGnify/ENA primary metagenome ERZ869936 (study PRJEB32218, sample SAMN09650985) | biofilter metagenome | isolation source: enrty point of leading RO module | place: Saudi Arabia: Thuwal, RO plant located on Red Sea | collected 2016-02-17 ... | reverse complement strand
ATGGCAGAACTCGAAGGTAAAACGGGTGAGGCACTCGAATCAGCCCTGATTCAAGAGCAAGCAAAAAAAGCAGAGGCAACAACTCTTCCCGCTGCTCAAACCATAACGCCAACTGACGTTGAGGTTAAGCCCGGTGAAATTGTAGACGAGGCTACAGGGCGTCTCCCGGAGTTTACTGCCACAGAAGGTGCAGGTGCTATTGACCCGGCACAATTTCAACAGGATGCCCCCGAAAAAACAACAGCACCTACTGTACAAGCAGCGCAAGTGCAACAGGTACAGCCTGTTGTGGCAGCTACTGCACAGCCGTCTTCTGGTGCAATTATGGAAGCAGCGCAAGGGGAACTTTCTCCGGAAAGTATCGCACAGGCTGCTACACAAGACCTTGATCCCCGTGCCACCACTCGCTATCAGTTAGGCGAACTTTTTGCAAGCATAGAAGAAGGGAAGCCTTTACCAGCATGGGCGGCTCCTGCAGTAAGGCGTGTGACTGCTATCATGCAACAGCGTGGTTTGGGCGGTTCATCTATGGCCGCTGCCGCTACCATGCAAGCCATGATGGAATCTGGGATTCAGGTTGCAGCACAGGACGCACAAAAATATGCAACTATCCAGTTGCAAAACTTGTCCAATCAGCAACAAGCAGTTTTGCAAAATGCCGCTGCATCTGCACAGATGGACACTGCTAACTTGAATGCACGTCAACAAGCCCTTGCAAACAATGCAAAAGCTTTCTTGACGTTGGATGTTCAAAACTTGACAAATGAACAGCAGTCTGCTACTATAAATTATCAAGGCAAGTTGCAATCAATGATGTCTAATGCAGCACAAGAAAATGCCGCTAGACAGTTGAATGCAAAAACACAAGCCCAAGTGGACATGTTTTTTGCCGAGTTAGGCACCCAAATCGAGTCTGCAACATTGAATCGAAAGGCTGCAGTCGAACAGTACAACGTGTCACAAGAAAATGCAATGACACAATTCAATGCTCAGATGCAGACTGCAAGAGAGCAGTTTAACTCTAACATGTCTGCACAGATCGCGCAAAGCAATGCCCAGTGGCGCAGAAGCGTAAACACCGCTAACACTGCGACACAAAATGCCGCTAATCAACAGAACGTAATGAACGTTCTGGGCATCAATCAGCAATCTCTAGCGAATTTGTGGCAAGCGTACCGAGATCAGGCGTCGTGGAACTTGCAAATATCAGAAAATAATCTTGCTCGTGCCCACAATGCCGCCATGCAAGCTATGGCTATAGCATCAAACGAGTCTATGTACGACGAAAAATTTGATGATTTCCTCGTCGTTAAAACGATTGACAACATATTTAGGCCGGTAAGTTAATGAGTTTATTACAAGCAGGATTGGTTGTGGCGGGTTCTACCCTCGTTAGCAAAGGGGTAGCAAAAGCAATAGATGCCTATGCCCCCGATGCCGTAAAGAGTTTTATGCAGTCGTTTGGTACATCTTCATCCGATGTAGGAGCGGCTGCTGGAGATGTAGCCCGTAGCTTTTTTGGGGGTACTGCAGATAATCCTCTTAGCATGAGTGACATGCCTTCTGTGTCTCCTGTTAACCCTGTGTCTACTGCTGCGGCAAGAATAGCTGCCCCCGGAAAAGTTCCTATGATTCCGATGGGCAACAACAATCGAGTTGCAGAACTGTCTAACCGACCTAACGTTCAGACTAAAATAGCAGCTATCCCTACGGTAGGTGTGCCTTCGCCTCGTGTTGTATCTCCGAATATCTCCGTAGGAAAAAGCGCAGTCGGAAAAGTTAAAGTCGGCTCGAAAAAAGTCGGCTAGAAGTAGGGAACGCCATGTCATTTGATAAAATCACGCCTCTCGCTGCACCTCCCGGACACTCTTTGACAAATGATCCGGGCCGTTGGCCGTGGGATCGTCCTGCAGAATTTTCTAATCCAGACGACGCTATCGACTTCATTGTTGCACAGCTAGAGAGACCTGCATCTCAAGACGGACTCTTGAAGATGATGCTAGGGGGCATTAGCGTAGAGGAAATTGTTTCTCAAATTGCTTTTAAAGGTTTTATGGAAGGATCGTACACTCCTGACGTAGCAGAACTGATCAAACCTGCATTGGCTATCTACCTTGTAGGTATTGCAGATGAAAACGAAATCGATGCTCAGATATTTGTAAATGAAAATGTGCCTGACGAAGAAGAGGTATCGGATGCTACTTTCTTCAAGATTTTGGAACAAAGAAATCCTACCATGTACAAAGCCATGAACGAAGAGTTAAACCGCCGCCGCCGCATGGAAGACGCAGAGTCTCGTGAGGTTAAAGTTGCACGTCCTGCGCCACCTCCCCCTACTAACTTTTTAGACGTGCCTGAGAGGGAGGCGTTGTAAATGGCTATTAATGTACTAACAGGTCTGATGTACGCAGCAAGTGCTTACTATGCGGCGGGTAAGCAGGGAGAGGCTAACGCCATTAAAGCGGCTGCTGAAAAGGAAGAGGCGCGAAGTGCCAATGCAATTCGTTATTTTGGTACCTACCCTGACGGCACAAGAGAGGATGGAGTTCTTAGCAACAGTGCGGCTCTCCCGGCTATGTTTGCAAGAGGATACAAGATCGATGGCAGACAGGTAGGAACAAATCAAGTTCAGCAATTAACAACGCCATTTGAGTCCCAACCAGTGTACATGGACCCGGCGACCAATATGATGGGTACAGCGGATCGTATTACAAGTCTTCGTAGCAAGATGCCGTTTAACCGAGATGAAAAAGCCGGACCTGTACCATTTGGCTCGTTTTCTTCTGCCAACAGATTTGCGCCCACTGATCCTGCATCCCCTCAGAGTGTGGCACGTACTGCGGACAAATTTTTGCAGATGTCACAGACTCGACCTGCTCCCAAGCAGTTCGATGTTTCCAACCTTCCCATCGTGGGATGGACTAAGGACGACGGTTCGTATGCCCTAGATGAAAAGTACATGGACATACAGGGCTTAGTAAATAAAAATGATCAAAACATACAATATCTGCTCGTAGAAAGTGACGGCTCACAGTCCCAGACTCTTTCCGGCCCCGGTGGATTTGCTACTTTGCGTAGCAAACAGATAAAAACAGGCGGTGACCTGTACGAAATTAAAGACAGCGGAACAAGCTTGATTGCTGTACCTGAAAAGGATGACCCTGAACATGGCTTTGATGAAGTACGAATTTTCATAAACGGCAAATACACTCCGTTTGAGGATGCGTCTCTTCCGATGCAAAAGGCTGCAAACGCAGGTACTATTCCTGTCGGCACGTTTAAAGATGGCAAGCTAGTCAGTGAAAAGCCCTACTATCTGGGAAAAGAAGAAGAAAAACTTGATGATATCATGGACGAAATGGTGCAGATAGGACCAGACAATATCGTCAACGTCGAAGACCTTTCTCCGGCACAGTTCGAGAAATACAAAAGGGGTGAGTATCTTCGTGCCCTTTACAAAAACGGCAAGCCGACTGAAACATTTAAGAGACCTAGCTGGTATAAAGCAGAAGAAAGCGGTGACACAGCCGATGAGCGGGTATTGATACCTAGTGTTGAAGTTCGTCCCGGTGTGTTTGAAAAAGCTATTATTTCGGTCAGGGACCTTAATCCGCAGCAAATGACAAAGTATATGGCTGGCGATTACAGGACAGCTATGTTCAAAAACGGCGTACAACAGGGCAAGTTTCTGAAGCCTAGTGACAAAAATACTGACTCCAGTTCTGGTTCTGGAGCGGCAAAAAAGATAGTAGACAATCTCAAGTTTTCGACGGTTGTCGGGCAGGATGCTAACAGTATCACCTTTAGTATACCTATCGACGATTATTCAGCAAGAAATGCAGCAAACTTCGGAATAAAAGAGATAGTAAAAAATCCAGAAAAATTTAAAGAGTTGATGGCAGAGCAGCCCGAGCAAACGGATGCGTGGTTAAATATTCTTGCTCAAAACATGGTTAACTCCTACGTAGATATAGCCAAGTCTCAGAAGCCTGAAAATGCAGCTATCGTCATGCCTCAAAACTTCGTAGACACTTGGGCGGTAGGTAACTTCCCGATCATCAATCAGTTTGAATTTTTGGGCTTGCGAGAAAAGATACAGAAAGCAGTCGGACAAGTCATCATACGGGAGCGAAACCTTGCTTCTGGACCAAACAGGCTTGTTGTTGAGGATATTGTAGAGGTACCCTCTAGCGACGGTGGAACTATTCCTATGCGTGTTATAGCGGGGGTGGAACTTCCTCGCAATCCCGATGAAACACCACGATTTGACGACCTTGTTCAGGCTCTGGTAGATCGGGGATTTTCAGAGGGAGAAGTGGCATCTCTTATCCGCACACAGCAGGACGAACTTGGTCTTCCTGTAATGGTCGATGGTGCAAAAAAACCTCTCCCTGTAGCGCAGCAAGATACACTGCTTGCCCTAGACACGCTGTTCAACGTGCCTATTCAGTTTACCGTCAGTAAAGATTTTCCGGCACAAAATCTTAAAAAGGGCGATACATACACGGGCACATACTACGATGCTCTCAAAAGAATGCTGACACCTGATGCCTTTGCTATGGTGGATTCGGGCAGCATAGGGCGGCAAACCGAAGAAGCCATTGCAAACGTATTTATGGCGATGACAAAGGACGACCCGAGGATCGGGATGGACTTGATCAAGAAAATTTATCCTGTAGCAGGTACTACGGTTGAAAGAGTCTTGCAAGAAAAGTTCGGAGATGGTTACGAGGACGTAAAAAGGGCTAAAGCAGCACGAGCAAATGCGGCACAAGACGCGGAACTGTCTGCTCTTAACATGGAGTCTACGTTCTTTACGAGGGACCCTACCACGGGCAATAAGGTACCTCTGAATGTAAACACCGCTGTCGGAAGATGGGTGCTTGGTGTTGACGGTGGTCTCTACCTCTTAGAAACAGCGTCTCAGGTTCTTTCTGGTAACTTCGTTAACAACCTGATGGGAAGACAAAACACGGGTTACACAGACCTAGCTGATCAAAGTCAAAACACGATTATGGGTGCTGCCCGTGCCAGTTTTGCAAGCACCGCTCAATTCGTTACTGCACCGGATCGACTTGCAAACACAGAACGTTTTCGTAACATGAGCGAGGGCGAAAGAAATGCAGCTATTGAAGAAGCACGAACTGCACGAGCAGCCAACGCTGCCCTGTTTAATAGAATTATTCAGGATATGTCTGCATCAGCGGATGAAATGGTTGATGCAGGGAATGGCACACTTATCTCGAAAAGGCTTCTTGCCACCCGACAATACTACAAGTTCATTCTTGCGTATCAGATTGCTGCAGCTATTCAGGGCGGCACGGGTGGTCGTACCATTTCTGACCAAGACGTTCAAAACATCTTGAGTGCATTTAACTTTGATACGTTCTCTACGCCTGATGCGGAACTCACAACTATTCGCGAGGCACGTAGAATGATGACTCGCATCAAGATCATCGACGGTGCATATAACAGCAGTAACGTAGCGGACGTGTATGCTGCTGTTCAATACGAAGCTATGGAAGCTAAAGCAGGGAATGCGTTCCGGCCAACAGTGTATGATATTGTAACAGACGTAGCAGCCAAGTTGCGTCAAGACGGTGCAAGAGACAGGTCACAGAGTGGAATCAGTACAAACTTGGGTGAAATTGAACCCGGAAGTCAAGAGGAGAAAAATATCCTTAACAGCTTCAGCGTCTTCTCCGGTAATATATACTTGAATATCGATGAAGCAAGACAAGACCCCGACTGGGCAGACTACGAACGCCGTATGAACCCGACAACTTGAGGATAGTATTTTATGGCCGGTCCAACAGCACCAGATAATACGACGCAAGACGATCAGCAGCAGCCACCGACAAGCATAGGTAGCGAAACTTTTCTTCAGAGAATGCAGTCGTCTATTCGCACTAATCCTAGTTTAGGGTTGGGTGCTGCCTTCTATGCTCCCGCCTCTGATGGACCCGCCACTATTCGTCAGGGAGACCCCACAACAGGGGGAACTACTCAGTTTGTTCCTAAGACTACGTTCACAGAGGAATATACATCTACTGCTGGCTTTACGCAACCTCCTCCGTCTATCAAAGGCGATCCCGGCGTAGTGTATGATGATTTTGGTCTGCCCATTCTACCGAAGGCGTTTACCTTTGGTATGGATGTTAAAACAGATGTCACAGGACCGGTGAGCGGCAGTCCTATTCTGAAGCCTAATCTAGATATCGACACACTTAAAATGAACGTATTGACGGACGTTCGCGAAGTTATGGATTTCAGTGACCCCACTACTGTGGGCTTGTTGAACAACTTTAATGGCATTGTGCTGTCCGACGGAACAAAAGTCCCGTGGAGATCAGACGTTCTTGAGGACAGGATCAGACAAATGAACGTAGAGGGCGCGGATGCCCTCTTCAAAACTCAAGAGGGTGCGGATGATGCGGTACGTCAGATTCCGTGGAAGAGGGCACTGATTGCTCGTCAGACACTGCCCGAAGACTTTGAGGATCGGCGTCTCCGTCTGCAACCTTTTGCCGGACTTATCCCCCCGACTACAGCACAGCGAATGAATGGCTTTAACAGCTTCACTGTAAGTCTTGCAAACTACGCTGAGATGGATCAGATGAAGATTGAGGCAATCAGAGCCTTTAATCTTGCAATGATTGAGCAGTCCGAAACATATCCGGAACTAAAAAGTGACAGGGTGCGTCTTGGAATAATTGACTATCAGCTATCCACTAATGCGTTCGGTTACGACAAAGTTTTGAGCGAGTACGGACGGGCGGGACTGAAGTACACTATGCTTGCTCCGTGGGGATACCTGTTTGGTGAGGGCATACAAGCTGCCGCTAATACTCTTAACGTCATTGCTAACTCAGCGTTGTACGCTACCGGAATCTCCTACGTATCAGGAAAAACTGGTCCGTTCGGAGACGATCCGATCATCCCCTACGTTACCGACGAAACGCTTCCCTCTGTGTTCAGCGGTGCAGGGCGTAACGAAATTTATGATGCAATAATTCCTGACTATGCAGAGAACTACATGTTGCGTCTTGCAGACAACGGCGTAGGAATCTCCTACCCCGCTGCACAGTATCTAGCACGGTATCAATTCGGTCTTATTCCGAATGTCCTGTCTCAGGGTGCAGAAATTATCATGCCGGGTGGTCTCATTCGTAAAGCAAAGAGCAGTTTGTCCGCCGCTGACTTTAACGCATTCAAGCTGTACTACGAATCAGAGAAGAAAAAAGGCCGTAACGACGTAGATAGTGCAGAGTTTCTTGAAGAGTTTATCAACGAAAGCAAGGCATCCGTTGTTAGTCGCGGAATGTTGGCATTCTCTCAGAATAATATCGTAAACGGCTTTATGTTTAACAAGCCTTACGGATGGGGCAGAGTCGGTCTGGTCAGTCGTATCAACGCTGGCAGGACTATGGACGAGATTGCAAACGTAAAGCCTGAGTTCCGCACAGCATATGTTGAGATCAAAGCACGACAGACAAAAACAGAATCACAGATAGCTGCTCTGACAGACTCTATCAAAGCAAATCCCAACGGCGTCCCAACCCCATCTCAGACAGCACGTCTGGATAAGCTGGAAAAACGTCTAGACCTAGAAAAGAACGAGGCCCTAGCAGAACTTGCAGCAGGGGACGTTGATCCTCTGTACAGAGAAATGGTGGGTACAGAAAACTTCATGGTCATTGGAGCAGCCGCCGGAAACGGTCTCTCTCAAGCTATTGGCGGTGATCCCGCACTTGGGGAGGGTATTGGGTCAATCCTGTCCGTAGCTTTCCGTGGTATGCGAAACGTACCTGCTGGTATTCAGTGGATAAAGAAACTCAACAGAGACGTGCAAACTAAGAACATAGATCAGATCGAAGAGTTTGCAGCCGCCCTGAATACCGCTGATCCTGTACAAGCAGAAAAACTGATCCTAAAGGCGCAGTACATCATCGACTTGCAAAACAACGCAATGGATGAGGGCGGTATTGATCCTACACTCGTCAAGTCTTCTGTTGCGATGCTTATCGGAGTAGCGGGTATCCACGGTCTAGAACCGATGGTGCGGCAAGTCAAGCCTAGTGATCTGCGCCGTATGAGTCCAAAACTTATGGACCTGATCGAGTTGCACAAAGAGGAAACTCTTCTTCTCACGCAGATGCGGGGTGCGTTTAACGCCATGACACAGGCTGGCGAATACCCGCAGGGAAGTGCTTCGGCAGAACTACAGGCCAGTATGCAAGAGAGCATAAAGTTTCTGGAGAAAAGTATAGAGCAACGCGCACTAGACTTCCAGTCTATTGCAGTAAACGCGGGTGCTAAATTCAACGAAATGATTATGGACGGCACGGAGAAGGCACTCTCTCTCACAGACTTGCAGAGGGGCGAGTTACAATCTTTCGAAGAGTCGTACAACGCACTCCTAGAGTTGAATATTGGTATAGCTGATCTCCGCATCCCCGGTCCATACGGCGCAGGGGCACCTCTATCCACTGTAGTTGAGGTGATTAGTGAGATTCGTGACGGGGCAATGACACGAGCAAACTCTCGCGCAAATGATGCCTTTAGTCTGATAGGTAATCCCGGACAGTCAACTGTAGATGACGTGATAGCTGCCACTGGCGCATCTGCCGCAGAAATACTTCCCGAAGGCGGGGCCAAAGTAAAGGGCAGAAACGTAAAGATAGAAGCTGCAGATGTTCCTCGCTTTGATTCGGGTGACAAGTTGCATCAGCTTACAACGGAAATAAAGAGAGGTGCAGACGAAGAAATAGCCGCTGCTCCGTTCCGTATTCTTGACCGTAAACAGTTCTTCACTTCAAACGAACAGTTTGTAGGCTCAGAAGCCTATGTTGACGGTACTGTTATCCTAGACGATTTGATTTCCGCTGCTAGTATAGAGACGGGAGTTCCTCTCACAGACATGGCAGCAGGAAAAAGCATAAGCAGAACTGTCGGCTCTAACATCATACGCGATCTAGACTTCGTATCCCGTACATGGTTTGCGTCCCGTTTAGACGAGGGCATGGACTTAGACGAAGTAATTGCAAACACGGTAGACTTAGCGAAGGACGATCCTTCCTTTGCAACGCAACTCGCTGGTCTTCAGATGTTCACGAAATCTGCGCCATCAGTAGTAGCAGCTATGTACCAGAGACATCTGGGTCTTCAACAAGGGGTTTCTGTTCCCACAGTAAGACTTTCGTATTCTCAGCTTCGGCGTCTCGACTCCGTTATATCTGAAATGGGTGCCCGTGCTGGCAGGTTAAACAACACTGCAGCAGCAAGCGAGTACGCCAATATCAACCGTCGCATAACCGGTTCTCCGGATGCACGTACTCCCAGCATGTATGATCAGTTCATAGTAGACGATCCGGATGGTGTTCCTGTCCGTGTAGGTCAGCTATTCATATATGATGCAGACGGGGTATTGACGCCCGTTAGCGACGTAGTTGCTCAAGGCAAAACAGGGTGGATGGATCACAAGGCCATCTGGTATGACGATCCGAATATGAAACGCTGGATGGGATGGGGCAAGCGTGATGCTGCTGTTCCAGACTCCGATTACCCTATGGGTGTTCAGATAGATGCTCAATGGTTTGACTGGAACAAAGTAGGCTCTGAAAGCTACGACATTGCTGGCAAATTTAAAAGCTGGCGGCGGGGAATGGGAGAACGCCACTTCGGACCTAACAGTTCTAAAGAGGTAATGGTAGGAACTCCTACAGGGGATGCCGCAGTTCGCTCCTTGCGTTTATCCGTCGCACAGTGGCTGCTCGACAGCACTGAAGAAGGGGTGTTGAATTTTAATCAACAGGATGAAATTCTCTTAAAGATACGAGACACGTTCACAGGCATCGACAAAGACGGCAACAAAGTACCCTTGTTCCCTGACATTGGTAGTATCGTGGATGACGTTAGGGAGTACGGAACTGAAACAGTACCTGTCACAATTCGTAAGGAAGCAGAAGACGCTGTTAACAATGCTGTAACCAGACAAAGAAACGAGTGGAAAAGCGTTCAAGCTAGGTACGAAAGCGACACTAAAGAAGTCATATCCGCGCTGGAGTCATACACTGGCAGAAGCGTCCCTGCAGGTAGCCTGTTCACGGAGATCACCAACAGTGGGCCGCAGGGTATTGCAGAAATTCGTCGCATCCTAAAAGAGACACCGAATGCCAGCGGCAGAACATTTACTGATGAAGAGTTAGATGTCATATTCGCTGATCTCGCTATCGAAGCGATTGAAGACAACGTATTTAAGCCCACAGGATTGATGGAAGTAAATCCTCGTGATCCGTCCACAATGATGGCTACCTACGACATGAATATGGATGCCATGTCACAAATGCTGGGACTGTCTGGACCTAATCAAAGGGCAGTAGCAAGTTCCGTAGAAAAGGCTCTGGGTTCTGCGAGATACAAGACCGCTGTAAAGTTCTTTAACTTGATGTCAGAGCGATCTAACTCTCCTCTGGGAGGATCGTCCCTGTCAGGTGTGCCACGGGCGTTTTCTATCAACAGTTATATATCACGGTTCTACGCGATCAACCGCGATGTCATTGGACCTCAGTACGTGGGTACAGAAGCCCTTATCCAGAGGTTCCGTATTCGTGGATTTAGTCTGATGCAAGCGGCTCTTACTGATCCCGAAATAGGCGAGTTGTTTATCGACATGCTGGAGTCTGGCAAGCCCCTGCCTCCGGACAAGGACAGAATCTTGTTTGACAAACTTGCTCTAGTCTACGTCAAGTTTAGCGATACTCTTTCTCGCGAAGACCCTCTCTCGTCAGAAAAATTCAGAGGTGAACAGGGCTACACGATGATTGAAGGATTTCCCAGTGTGGACAATCCTGCACTATTCCCAATGTATCAAGGCCGTTTGGGTTCGGAATTCTACCCCATAGGCGGTAATTAAAAAGGAGTGATAACCTATGAAGATGTACAACAACGGCCCACGTAAGGCCATGATGTATGGTGGCATGTCTAAGCGTAAGCCGATGATGTACGGCGGCATGGCTACCACAAAGAAAAAGCCCCGCAAGAAGGCTCAAGCGGGGGGCATGATGACCGCAACACAGGGTCAACAGAATCAGATGCAAAATCAGACTATGCAGAAGCCGAAGATGCCAATGATGGCAGGTGGCGGCAAGTTAAACATGGTCAAGAACAAAGCCGGTGAAATGGTGCCCGACTTTGCTGCAGACGGCAAGGGCAAGATGATGTACGGTGGTATGGCTAAGAAAAAGAAAGGTCAGATGTAGCCGCCTGACTTATCCATCATTTCATCTGTTACTGAACTAAAGTAACGCAACATGGACGCTATGGAGTGTG
>ERZ869936.2342-NODE-2342-length-11331-cov-21.010819_pt1 | contig 11331 bp, 8 predicted proteins | sample MGYA00520876_ERZ869936 | MGnify/ENA primary metagenome ERZ869936 (study PRJEB32218, sample SAMN09650985) | biofilter metagenome | isolation source: enrty point of leading RO module | place: Saudi Arabia: Thuwal, RO plant located on Red Sea | collected 2016-02-17 ... | reverse complement strand
TATCGCACGCTGCCAGCGTGCGTCAGCGGTCTGTGCGATCAGCGGCACGCACGCAAGGCTGCGTGCGCTACATTGGGGGGTTGCGGCCTCCAGCCGCGCTGGAAACGATCAGGCGGCGCGGCGCAGCGGCTGCCAGTCGATCTCCGGCGGCTGGGGGATTTTCACCTCGCGGCCTTCAGCGACCGCGTCGAGGTAGGTCTGCAGGTCATCCATCGCCTGCTGCAACTGGACGCGATACGGCCCCAGTTCGTTGCGGTGCAATCCCTGCGGAACATGGATCGGCGCGCCCGCTCCGCAGTAGGCCTTGGTGAAGGGGAGGGGAATCACCAGATCGGTCCACCGGCCGCGGGGACGGACGGCGCGACGCGCGGCGAACGCCACCGGTACGATCGGGCGGCCGGACTGCGAAGCGAGAAAGACGATCCCCTCCTTCACAGTGCGTCGCGGTCCGCGCGGGCCGTCGGTCGCAATCACAATGTTGTAGTCGGCCGCGGCTTCGAGCATCTGCCGCATTGCCTGGGCGCCACCGCGCCGGCTCGACCCCCGGATCGGATGAATTCCAATGACCTCCAGTGTATCGGCGACGTAGCTGCCGTCGGCGTGCTGGCTGACGAGGGCCGCGACTTTCCATCCCGGCAGTGGAAACACGAGCCCGGCGATGCCGTCGTGCCAGGCGCAGTAGATGAAGCGTTGATCGCCGGTGGAACCGTAGGGACAGATGCCGGGGGCTGCGATTCGCACCTCGATGCGCACGAAGATGAAGAGCAGGCGGAAGGCCGCCGTCATGATGCGGGCCAGGAAACGAATGACGCGGCGGTTGCGGATCTTCATACTGGTGTTCTGCTTGGGATGTTCGGCCCACCGCAAGTGGTTCGTCAATCCTGAATCGATGAGTGGGGCGCCACTGGTTTCGCCAGTGCATTCCCGGGTTGAGGTCGTCGCTGCTGCGCACTGGCAGAATGCCGGTGGCAGCCGCGCGCGGGGTTGTAGGGGAATCGTCCGAACCGGTCAATTGGAATCGACTTACGGCGGTCGCGTCACCGGATTCAGCTTGACCGGCCTGAATCGGCGGCCAAGAATTGATGGATGGATCGGACTTCCCCGATCCATCAATTCTTGCTAAGAGCAAATTGCTCTACCATGTGTCCGCGTCGAGCGGTTTTCGGCGATAGAACCCGCGATTCCGCGAGACAGATCGTCTACGCTGATTCGCAGAGCGCGTTGTTCCACGTGCTCAACGGTCACATCGACCAGCCCATCGGAAGATCGAGGAGTTGCCTTGGCGGCGAGTTAGAGGAGATTGGCATGCAGCGTGTTCTGGCCGGTTCCGAACAATTGAGGCGACTCTTCGCCGCATTGACCGAGCAGACCTTCCAGGTCGAATACGGAGTCGCCGATCCGCCGCTGGTCGATTATCTGTCCGACATGCTGACGCGGTTTGTCCGCATCGAGGCGGTGTTTCGCATTCGCGACATGGAGGGACGGCGGCTTGAAGAAGTCGCCGAGATGTTGCTCGAAGCGGAGCAGACCGAGGACCGGCCGCGGCGGGAGATCCACCGGCACATCGGCGATTTCACGTTGTTCTGGACGGGCGTCTATCCGGAGGCTCTCAAGCAGATGCGCTCGTGGGCGCGGAAGGACGCGCTGGTCGATTACCGCGAGCAGGGGAAGCGGTCCTATCTGATCGCCAGCACATTCGACGAGGCCCCCTATCACGACGAAGCGGCGATCCTGCGTCGTTTGAGTGACGAGTTCGATCTGTGCTCCGCAGGCCTGGCTCAGGTCCGTCGCGAATGGGAACGCCGTCCCGAATCGGGATGGACTCCCGATCTCAACTGACGTCGGTTGCGTCGCAACGACCGGCCGGCACAGAGTCTGACGTGAGCGGATTGTGTGGATTCTTTGGAATAGTGGTCGGCGGCCGTTGTCATCGCTCGCAGGGAACAGACGGCTGGCGCCGTCGGTGTCCGGAGAAATCGGACGACTGTGGCTTCCAGTTGGCAGGAAGATTCGGCTTCGACCTCGCCGACGGCCGACGAATCTGAAGGGCCTGTTTTTCGGTGTGAGCGTCGCCGGTGTGCGAAGTCGACGTTCCACCAGGTCGTTGGCCAAGTTGATGTCCTGCGGAGGCGGTGAAGATGCCTGTGATGAATTCGGGGCCGGTTGATCTGGTGGAGGAACTCCGTCTGAGGCGTTGGGCCAGGCTTCACCATGTGCCGGCCGATGAGCGCGACGGGGACTGGCACCCGGTGATTCACGATGAGATGCGGCGGAAGGATGTCGAGGCGGACGGGACTGATCGGGAGGTTTCTCCGTATGTGCCGCTGGCCCCGGAGACGGCACGGTTGCATCAGCCGCACGAGAGAGAGGCCCCGTACTTCTTCACCACGCCTGCACCGGTTGATCAGTTGCACTACACGTAGGTCTCCGACTGCGTGCTGATCGATCGCTGATCGGGATGTGCTCAGCGAATCTTCCGGTCGCCATGTGAGATCGCACGCGAGCGGCGACGTGATCGGAATGGCTCGCCATTGACAGATGCGCCTCCGGTGCTGAAGCTGACGCTGGTTTTCGTGTCAGCCCCACAGCACTCACTGGAGGACGCAGATGTTCCGCCAAACTGTCGCGCTGCTGTACCCGTTGAGCGCGGCCATCGCCTGTCTGGTGTCCCCGGACTGCGGCCGCGCCGAGGAGAGTGCAATCACCCGGCATTGGCTGTGGACAACCGCGCATGCAATCCCCAAGGACACTGTGAGCGAAGGGAGCGGATACTTCTCGATCGTCGAAGGGAGGAACGGGAAGATCTACGTCGGGACGGCGAAGTACCGGCACAACTGCTTCCTGGTGGAGTTCGACCCGGCGACCGACGACATGCGGGTCGTGCTCGACGCGCACCAGGCGATCGGAACCGACGCGACCGGCTTCGCAGCCCAGGCGAAGTTCCATACACGCAACAATGTCGGCGCGAGCGGGAAGATCTACCTGGCCACCAAGCAGGGGTATCCGCAGGAGGGCGAAGAGCGGACCGACTATCCCGGCGGCTACCCGATGGTTTTCGATCCATCGACGGAAACGACACGCGTGTACGACATTCCGATTCCCCATCAGGGGATCATCAGCATCACGCCCGACGAGTCGCGGGGGCTGGCTTATCTCTCGACCTGCTCCGACGAACGGCCGATCGAGAGCACGCATTTCATGATTCTCGACCTGGAGTCGGGGGAGTATCGCGACCTGCTCGACTGCGAGCACATGTACGCATTCATCGTCGTGGATCACCTGGGGCGGGCTTACCATCCGATTCGCGGCGGCGAAATCGCCCGCTACAATCCGGACGCAAACCGGTTGGAGAGGCTGGCGCAGACGATTGACGGGGCGCCCCCGACGGAAGAGTCGCTGCTGGCCCATCCGGAATCGCATCCCATCAACTGGGAAGTGTCGCCCGATCGCCAGACGCTCTACGCGGTCGCGATGAGCGGCAACCAGCTCTATGCGTATGACTTGACGGCGGACGGCCAGGTCTTGCCGGGGCGAAGTCTGGGAACCTTGATCCCGGACGCCGAGTCGACCGATTGCCGGGCGATGTGCGTTGCGGCGGACGGCACGGTCTGGGCCGGAGTCGGCGCGACATTCGCCGAGCGGGGCGCGTTTCTGCATCTGGTCAGCTACACGCCCGGGACGGACGGTCCGGTCGACCACGGTCCGATTGCGATTGGAAATCCCGACTACACGGAGTTCACCGACGAGCAGGGGGAACCGCTGAAGTTCCATCACGGGGTTTACTCGCTCGCGGACGGAACGCTGTTGCCGCGGTACGTGATTATGGGCATCTGCGCTGCGGCGGACGGATCGGTGTATCTCACAACGCTGGCGCCGTTCACGCTGCACAGGATTCGGCTGCCGAAAGTGGCCGGGGTCGCGACCGTGTACCATCACAATTCGCACGCGGACGTGATTCTCTCGCGGCTGGTGGAGACCGACACTCTCGACGGAGAAGGGCAGAAGTCGCCTCTGGAGTTGGCGTCGCTGTACGTCGACCAGAAGCCGGCCGGCGACTTCAGCGAGGAGTACGCGGAGCGGTACGGATTCCGGGTGACGGACACAATTCCGGACGCGCTGACGCTTGGCGGCGACGAACTGGCGGTCGACGGTGTGATGCTCGTGGCGGAGCACGGGGACTATCCGGAATCGGACACGGGACAGTTCATGTTTCCGAAGCGGCGGATGTTTTCGGAGATTGCGGAGACGATGGAGCGCACCGGGCGCGTTGTTCCGGTCTTTTTCGACAAGCATCTGGCGGACAACTGGGACGACGCCAGGTGGATCTATGACCGGGCTCAGGAGTTGGGAATCCCGCTGATGGCGGGCTCTTCGCTGCCGGTGTGCTGGCGGGATCCTCCGGTTGACGTTCGCCGCGGCGCTCCGCTGCAGGAGATTGTGGCGGTTTCGTACCATCGGCTCGACGCGTACGGGTTCCATGCGCTGGAAATGGTGCAATGCCTTGCGGAGCGGCGGAACGGGGGGGAGTCGGGCGTGCGCTCGGTGCAGTGTCTTTCGGGAGATGCTGTGTGGGAGGCGGGGCAGGACGGGGTCTACAGCCCGGATCTCCTGTCAGCGGCTTTGGGGCGCTTGAAGCTGCGACCGATCCCCGAGGAGAAGCGACTGGAGGATCTGGTCGCAGAGCCGGTGCTGTTCGTCATCGATTACGAAGACGGCCTGCGGGCCAACGTGCTGACGCTGAACGGCGCCGTCGCCGAGTGGGCATGTGCGTGGCGGTATGCGGACGACGATGCGGTGGAGTCGACCCTGTTCGAGGTGCAGGAGGTTGAGCCGTTCCACCACTTCAACTATCTGCTGCTGGGGGTCGAGAAGATGATGCTGAGCGGGCGGCCTGCCTGGCCGGTCGAGCGAACGCTCCTGACGAGCGGCATGCTTGATGCGCTGCTGCGTTCGAAACGGGACGGCGGAGCGCGGCTTGAGACGCCCGAATTGTCGATCGATTACAACACCGCCTGGAACTGGCAGCAGCCTCCCGATCCGCCGCAGTGACGACCGTTCCGCGAACGGCGAAAACCGGGCGGGTTCAATTCGCTTGCGATCCCTGTTCGGCCGAATCGGGCGCGGCATTCGGATGAACGATCGTTCCGACGCGCTCGCCGGCGACGGCCCGCTGAATGCTTCCTTCGCGGAGATAATTGAAAACGCGAATCGGAATGCCGTGCTCCATGCAGTGATGGATGGCCTGAGCGTCCATCACCTGGAGATTCTGTTGCAGGACGTCCTGGAAAGTGATTTCGGAGTAGCGGACGGCGTGGGGGTTCTTTTCGGGGTCCTCGGCGTAGACGCCGTCCACGCGGGTCGCTTTGAGGAGGATATCGGCTTCAATCTCCCGCGCGCGGAGGGCCGCTGCGGTGTCGGTGGTCACGAAGGGGCTGCCGGTTCCCGCCGCGAGAATCACGACCCGGCCTTTTTCGAGGTGCCGCACGCAGCGGCGGCGGATGAAAGGCTCGGCGACGCCCTCCATGCGAATGGCGGAAAGGAGCCGCGTCTCGACGCCGACGTTTTCCAGTGCGTCCTGCAGGGCCAGACCGTTGATTACGGTGGCGAGCATGCCCATGTAATGGGCGGTGGCGGTGCGGATGGCTTCACTGACCTGTGAAAACTGCTTCCCGCGAAGGATGTTCCCGCCGCCGCAAACGATGGCCAGTTCGACGCCCGCCTCCGCGACCGATTTGATCTGCTGTGAGATGCTGGTGACTTCCTCCATGGAAATGCCGCCGGACCGGTCGCGACAAAAGCTCTCGCCGCTGAGTTTGAGCAGGACACGCTTGTAATCCGGCTGAAAGGTCTGTGTCGTCATCAGAATGAGGGCGTTTGCGATCGGGGGAGGGAGTCTTCTCGCGCGGCGGCGGGAACGAGGGCACAGAATAGCGAACAGACGACGTCCCGCCCACGGTCCCGCCGGGAGTTGAACGAAACAGGATTCGCGGACGACCTGCGGCGAAATCGTTCGCAGGCCGGACGTCCGGGCTAGTTGTTGCCCCCGGTCTGGAATTGGGACGCGGCGACGCCGAAGATCGCGCCTTCGAGCAGATGCCGTTCAAAGAACGCAGCGACCGCTTCCAGCGGCGTGTACTGGAGGATGATCATGTCGCCCGGCTGGATCGAGATGTCTTCCTCCTTGCGGCGGAGCGCCCGGTAGAGGTCGGCTTCGATGGTGAAGCGGCGGCCGTCGGGCAGGGTGCGGAGCACGACCGCATGGCTCGGGCTGATCGTGACGTCGCTATTGAGCGCAGAGACGCCGCCGATCGCCCGCAGCGCCGTAGCGTTCGCCGCCTGGGACTGGGCGATGGAGATCGCCTGCGTGAGCGTCAGATCGTAGTCGCGGGGCAGAGTGAACTGCCCTCCACCGAGCAACCCTCCGGTGTAAAACACCTCTGTTTCGCGAGACTCGATGAAGACGATGTCGCCGTCGTAAAGTGTGACGTCAGCCTCAGTGACGTGCGGATATTCTCCATCCGCCAACCGAACCGGGATGCGCGTGACGTTCGGATTGTCGACGGTCGCCATGTTTGTGAGATCGCCGGCCCAGAGCCAGTCGGATGATGCGTTCGGCCACTCCGTCGCAACGGGGGGCGGCGTCCAGTTCGCTCCGGGCGCCTGGAAGGAATGTCCGCCGAGCGGTGCGTGTCCGGCGGGGGTCGCAGCCGTCGGGTGGTCGTAGGCCGCATGCTGAGGCGCGGTTGTGAAACCGGACGTCTGCCGGATGTTGGATTGGCCGTGAATCGAGTGTCCGCTCCTGTGCGGAGGGACCGGTTCGTTCGCAGGGAGCGCGGAACCGGGTGGAGAGGGACTGTTGGGACCAGGAACGGCGGGCATGGACGCGACGGCGTCGCGCCGGCGGATGACGTAGATCGCATTTTCGGCGTCCAAACCTGGGAGGCCCTCGGCGCCTTCCGCCTTGGCGAGCGCATGCAGAACGTCGTTCTCATCGGCCCGCAGGCGGACGAGTTTGGCCGTCCCTTTCTTGGTATTGCCGATGTTGACGGTGCCGACCTGATTATTGGCGGCGAGCGAGTCGGACGTCTCCTGGCGGACCACGAGGACGCGATACTCGCGAGGTCTCTGCAGGCTGACGACAATTCGCTTGGCGATGCTGGCGTCTCCGGCAAGGACGTCGGTGTCGACCGAGTAGGCGCGGCGAATCGCGCCCTCCACTTCCGGCAGCGTGCGGCCGGCGACGTGAACGGGATCGACGTACGGCAGGGGGATCGTCCCGTCGCCGCGGACCGTCACCGGATACCCGATCGTCGGCGGATCCTGCGGCGCAGTCGGGATGTTGATCGGAGGTTCTTCGCCCGCTTCTTCGAGATTGACGTTGAGCTTGCCGAGTACGCCCGGAATGTAAACCGCGAGGACGTCTCCCGAGTCGACGCGGTAGTTCGGCACGGGTCGCCGCACCAGCAGATTGAGGTTGATCGTCCGCTTGCCCGACCGGGAGTCTCCCCGATATTCGTGGGGAAGATAGCTGGCGGGCACGCCCCGGAGGGGATGGCATGCGGCGCAACCGGTCAGTTGCAGCAGGCCGCACAGCAGCAACAGCAGGGCGGGACGCCGCACGGAACGAATTCGATCAGAGCAAACTGCTCTACCAGGTGTCCGCGTCGAGCGGAATTTGGACTGTCGAGGACGAGAATCCGCGAGACAGATCGCCAACACTGATTTGCAAAGCGCCCTAACCGTACGGCCGCGGACTTTCCGCGCTTGTGCGTCGAACGTCGCGTCATCCATGACGGTGTTCCCCCGGAAACTCGTTGACTTGTCTCAATCGCCGGAGGTCGCGGTTTCCGCGATCAACCGGGCGGCGCTGTCTATCCGCGTCACCATCCGTGGTTTTCGGTGCAGTAACCGGCCGTGGGGCAGCCCGCCGTTGAACCGGACGTGGGAACCTGATTGTAGGCGTGCCACGTCGATGCCAGGGCCCGCTGACTTCCGGCTGCGTACCCGGCGAACCAGTCGGCGGCCTCCCGATGCCCCTCGGGGTCGCGCCGACAGGACTTCCAGTATCTCTCGGGCGGCACCGGGGGCACTTCTCCGGAACCGCCGACGGCGACGTCGACATAGGCCTGGACGTATCCGGACCGGAAGTCGCAGTTCTGTGAGGGGTGACATCGGCGGAGGGAGACGATGGCCCGTCGCGCGGCGCGATTCCGTGCGAACATTTCATCCACGTCGCGACAGTACTCCCGCGCTTGAGGCCAGGTGTCGGTCTTCGTGCGCGTCAACGCATGGCATCCGGGGAGGATGCCCGCTAGAACTAGATAGGCGACAAGGGCGCGTGGCATGTCGTCTCGTGTGCCAGGTGGGAGAGGTCGCGAGTGCGTACGATTGCGCCGCTGCGTCCGGCGCGCTGCACGTAACCGATATCGGCCGGTGGGCGCGGCCGATTCTCCGCATTCTGCGGCAAGCGAGAGATTTTGCGCCGTCTGTTGACGGTTCGGGAATTTCGAGAGGACGGAGAGTTTTCGCCACCGGAAGAGGCTTCGCAGCTACTCCAGTTTGACAGGCGGGAACCCGAGGAGGGAGCGTCAGTCGGCGAGCAGGTAGGATCGCAGTTGCTCGACGACGTTTGCCGCGCGGTGATGGAAGATCTCGAGATCGGTCACGCGCCCCAGCGGCGTCACGGTGACCTCCAGGGCGACCCGCGATCGCCCTCCCTGGCCGTCCGACTCTTCACCGATGGCGACGATCAGTTCAACCGGCTTCTTCTCCGGCCGGGCGCCCCATTTTCCGAACAGGCCGGTGCGGCCGAGCTGCATGGCGACGAGATCGGACCGCACCTCCAGCAGTCTGGCGTCGTGATCCTGCACGAAACCCTTGAGTTTGTAGACGAGCATGTCGGCCGCGTGGCACGCGATGAACCGAGCGGTATGGATGAAGTCGTCCCGGAGTTGAGCGCCCGCCGCTGCATCGGCGTCCTTGCTTTTCGCGTTCGGATCGTCCGGCTCCCGGTAGCAGGTGCGGTTTCTCCCGGACCGTTTGGCGTCGTAGAGCGCCTGATCGGCGCGCTTCACGAGCGATTCGATCGTATCACCCTCGACAACCTGCGCGACTCCGAGTGAAGCGGTCACCGGCGAGGTGATTTCGTCGGCCAGACGGGCGTTCTGGATGGCGCGTCGCACGCGATCGGCGCGCTTGACCGCCTGTTCGAGTCCGGTGTCGGGACAGACGGCGATGAACTCTTCGCCGCCGTAACGGCCGATCGTCTCGTCGGAATAGAGTTCGTCTTCCAGCAGACGGACCAGATTGACGAGCACGCGATCCCCGACGGCGTGCTCGTAGGTGTCATTGATCCGCTTGAAATGGTCGATGTCGACGAAAATGATGCTGAACGGATCCCGGCAACCCCGTTCAACGAATTCCGCGAAGGATTCAGAGATCACGCTGTCGAGTTGCCCCCGGTTGGCGATGCCTGTCAGAGCGTCCTGATTGGCCGCTTGCCGCAGCTCTTTGTAGAGCGTGGAGTTTTTCCTGGAGTGTCCGACGTCACGGACGACTTCGGCGATGCCGTGCAATTCGCCGGACGAATCCATCAGCGGAATGGCGTGGCACTCGAGTTGGCGGCGGTTTTCGGTTTCGGTTTGCACGCGCAGCGTGGCGCAGGCAGGCTGGTTCGATTCCATCACCTGGTGCAACGGGTAAGCGGCGTCTGGCAGTTTCTTTCCGACCTGATCGACCCCGCCGATGAGTCGCCGCGACCAGGTTTCTCCGGGGACCAACCGGCTGCCCGGGAAGAGGCCGGGAAGTCCGCTGCTGCAGACCACGAGTTTCAGGTCGGAATCCACGAGGTAGTAGCCGTCATACAGGTTCTCGAGCACGTAGAGATAGCTGAAGGCGTGGCAGAGTGAACTCGCCTGCGCGATCGTCGCGGCGTCAATCGGCGCGCTGGCGCGAATCGCTTCCACGGCTTCCTTGTCGTCCTGCAGGGCGGAGAGCCCCCCTTCGGTGAGCCAGCGGCGGAGTGCAGCGATGACGTTGCGATCGAGTTGGCGCTCCGATTCGACCAGGGCGTTGATCGCCTGCTCGTGGGAGAGTTGGTTGCGGTAGACCTGATCGTGCCGGAGCGAGTCGTACATGTCGGCGACGGCGAGGATTCTCGCGCCCTGCTGCACGTCGGCGAGGGCCTTGGGATCGATGGCGCTGGAGTCTGCGGGTCCGCGCGACGCCTGACCCACGATTGCGACGGCGCTGTTGTGCACCCGGCAGGCCTGGAGGATCGTCAGCCCGACGTTGAGGTTCTGCGCGACGAGTTCCGCCTCGTCGGCGCTGAGGGCGGCCGGCTTGTGGAGAATGCTGTCGGGCACGCCGATCTTGCCGATGTCGTGCAGCATGGCGGCAATTTCGAGCACGCGCAGTTCGTGATCGTCCCAGCCGAGTTCTCTTGCGATGCCGACTGATGTGAGCGCCACGCGCCGCGCATGAAAGACCGTGGCCTGATCGCGGTAGTGCAGCGCCGAGAGCAGTCTGCGCAGGATCACCGGGGAGATGAGCCGTTCGTAGTCGTTCTGTGGATCGCCGACGTGGCCGTCTGCCGCCTGGCGCGCCAGGTCGAGCAGGACCATGAGAATCCGGGAAGAGTCCGCCGGGTGGGCGCTGGGATTCACCGGCGCGGCGGCCCGCTGCGGAATTTGAACTTGGACAGTCATCGGGGTCGCCTGCCAGCGGAAAGGTCGGTGAACGGCGATGAGAAGCGCGGCGATGAGAATTCAGGTGATGCGAAAACGCTACGTCACGCTTTGGGCGAGTCAAGTTGAGAGGGGCCCTTCACGGCGGAGGCGGAGCAACTTCCGCGAAACGTGACGGAAGAGACTTCACGTCGCGGACGTGGGAGCGAGGGAGAAACTGCTACGACCGCGCTAACTGCTGCGATCGCTCCGTGGCGGCGGCGACGGCGTTCATCAAGGCCGCACGGACGCCGCCCCGCTCCAGTTCGTGGACTCCCGCGATGGTCGTGCCGCCGGGACTGGTGACGGCGTCTTTCAGTTCCGCCGGATGCCGGCCGGTTTCCAGCACCATGCGGGCTGCGCCCAGCAGCGTCTGGGCGGCGAGTTGGAGCGCTACGTCGCGGGGCAACCCGACTTTCACCCCACCGTCGCTGAGCGCCTCAATCATCTGAAACGCGTACGCCGGCCCGCTCCCGGAGAGCCCGGTCACCGCGTCCAGCAACGATTCGGGCAGTTCGACCACAAGCCCCGACGCCGCCAGAAGTGCTGTGACGATCTCCGCATCATCGGCGTCGGCGTTTCTGGTGGCAAACGCAGAAGCGCCTGC
>ERZ869936.2341-NODE-2341-length-11338-cov-3.773465_pt1 | contig 11338 bp, 10 predicted proteins | sample MGYA00520876_ERZ869936 | MGnify/ENA primary metagenome ERZ869936 (study PRJEB32218, sample SAMN09650985) | biofilter metagenome | isolation source: enrty point of leading RO module | place: Saudi Arabia: Thuwal, RO plant located on Red Sea | collected 2016-02-17 ... | reverse complement strand
TTTGCCGAGGGCCGGTAAGTTTCAGCCATGTCACGCGAGTATGTGCTGAAGCCCGACAAGGCGACTGTGGAATTGCAGATTGATTACGCCGGCGAATTGAACGAGCAGCAGCACGCCGCCGTGACGGCGCCTCCCGGGCCCGCGCTGGTGATCGCCGGGGCCGGTTCCGGCAAAACGCGCACGCTCACCTACCGGGTGGCGTTCCTGCTGGAGCAGGGCATTCCGCCCGAGCGCATTCTCCTGCTGACGTTCACCAACAAGGCGGCTCGCGAAATGATGCGGCGCGTGGCCGATTTGCTGGGCAGCGAACTGTCCGCGCTCTGGGGCGGCACGTTTCATTCGATTGGCGCCCGGGTGCTGCGGCGCCATGCCGAGGCCATTGGGTACCAGTCCGATTTCACCATCATGGACCGCGAGGACGCCCGGGAACTGCTCAAGGCCTGCGTGGGCGAGATGGACATTGACGTCAAGGAAACGCGTTTTCCCAAGGCGGACGTGCTGGCCGACATTTTCTCGCTGGCGGTGAACAAGGAGAAAAGCGTCGCGGACATTCTGGAGGAGCAGTTTGGTTATTTTACGCACCTGGCTGCACCGATTGCCGAAGCGCAGAGAAAATATACCGCGCGCAAGCAGGCCGCCAACGCGATGGACTTCGATGATCTCCTGGTTCTTTGGCTCAAGCTGCTGCGCGACAACGCCGAGGCGCGCGAACATTACCAGCGGCGGTTCCAGTTCATCTTGGTGGACGAATACCAGGACACCAACCGCATTCAGGGAGAACTGATTGATATTCTCGCCGCCCGCCACTCCAGCGTGATGGTCGTGGGGGATGATTCGCAAAGCATCTATTCGTGGCGCGGCGCGGAGTTCCTCAACATCCTGGATTTTCCCAAGCGCTATCCCGGCGCCAAAATCTACAAGATCGAAACCAATTATCGCAGCACGCCCGAGATTCTGGCTGTCGCCAACGCCGCCATCGCCGCCAACGTCCGGCAGTTCGCCAAGCAGCTCACTCCCGCGCGGCCCGGCGGAGAAAAGCCGATTGTGGTCACCTGCGGCGACTCGGGCGAGCAGGCGGCTTTTGTGGCGCAACGTGTGCTGGAACTGCGGGAGGAAGGCATCGGGCTGGACCGGATGTCGGTGCTTTCCGGGTCGCACTTTGCCGCGCGGGAGGTTGGGATGGAATTTACACGCCGCAATATTCCCCTTGCGACCACCAGCGGGATACGGTTTTTCGAGCAGGCGCACGTCAAGGACGTGGCCGCATTCATCAAGTTTGTGGCCAATCCGCGGGATGAACTGTCCTTCAAGCGCATGATTCGCCTGCTGCCGGGCGTGGGCGAAAAGAGCGCCGACCGGCTTTGGCTGAAGTTCGCCGCCGAATTCGCTACCCCGGCCATCGGTGAAATAAAAGCCGACAACAAAAGGCCGATCGGCCTGGCGGCCGCCTTCCAGCGCTGCGGGTCGGGAGCGCCCAAGAAAACAACCGCCGCATGGGCGCAGCTTTCCGCGACCCTGGCCCAACTGGCATCCGAGCCGGTCTTTGGAAAACCGTCGCAGATGATTCGCTTAGTTCTCGACGCGGTTTACGAGGATTATTTGCAGGAGCAATACGCCAATTTTCGGCAGCGCCTCGAGGACCTGGAGCAGTTGGGCGAATTTGCCCTGCGTTTCCAGAATCTGGAGGAATTCCTCACCCAACTGGCCTTGATGACCGGCTTGGAGGCCGAGGAAGAACGGCCCGCGAACAAGGACGACGAACAAATTCGCCTTTCGACCATTCACCAGGCCAAGGGCCTGGAGTTCGACGTGGTGTTCGTGATCATGCTTTGCGACGGGCTGTTTCCCTCGGCCCGGTCGATGGACCTGCCGGAGGGCGAGGAGGAGGAGCGCCGGTTGTTTTACGTGGCGGTGACGCGCGCCAAAAGCGAATTGTATTTGAGCTACCCGTTGATGCGCGTGACGCCCGGCGGCGGGGGGGATGTGTTCCAGCAGGCTTCCCGGTTTCTGGGAGAAATTCCCAAGGACCTTGTGGAGGAATGGAACCTGCGGCCGTTTGATCCCTACCGATGATAAAATAAACCTCGTCGATTGCACTGTTTGGAAGGGTCCCCGTTGGCCTCCGTTGCCTCGTTGGAGCATCCTTGTTATTTCATTCAAGGAGGTCGCCTGCCCGCATAGTCATCCCGCGCCCTATAGGGATGAGTGAATTTGCCCAGAAAACATGCGGTTTGCGGCAGGATGGTTCAAGCAGGAGGTGTCCCGATTGCTGGGCGCTCGCGAAATTTTCTAGCCTCACGCCAATGAAAGTTCTGTCGGAAATCGCTGTCGTCATCATGCAGTTGAAATCTTCGGCGGAATTCACTCGAAACATCAACGACGAGGATTGAACGATGAAATATATCCACAAAGAATACTGTAATACCCCCTCCCGGTGGTTGAAGACGCTGCGCGCGGCAGTGCTGTGCAGCGCGTTGGGATTTGCAGGGATTGCCGCCACGGGGCAGGCGACTGCCGAGGAAATCGCCCGGTTCAAGCTGACTGTGAGCGTGAATCCACCTGGCGCCGCCACAGTTATCGTGGAGCCACCGATGCCGCCTGAAGGATATGAAGCCGGAACCATCGTGTCCCTGAAGGCGGCCGCCGAGGGCACCAACGTGTTTTCCACCTGGACAGGCTCCTTGGTGGACCACGGCAACCCGCTGGTCATCGAGATGACCAACAACTACACCCTGCGGGCGGTCTTTAACAAAAACATCAACATTGTCTGGCAGAATTTTAACGACCGGCGCAGCGCGGCGTGGCTCATGAACGGAACCAACATTCTTGAAACATCGCTGCTGCGGAATGGAAAGCCCATGGCTCCCGGATGGCGATGCGCGGGGGTGGGGGACTTCAATGGTGATGCCAAAAAGGACCTGCTCTTTCAGCATCAGGATGGGCTCGTGGCGGTCTGGTTCATGAACGGCACGGAATTTCTGGGCTCCTCCCCGATTCTGAACCTGGGAGATCCCTATTCAACGCCTTGGCGTGTGGTGGCGGCGTATGACCTTAATTTCGACCGGTCGGCGGACATTCTCTTGCAACGGCATGATGGGCAAATGGGAATTTTGTTCATGCATGGGCTTTACATTTTCCGATGGGAAAAACTGCTGGAAGGCCGTCATCCAGGCGTGGACTGGAAGGCCGTGACGGTGGCCGATTTCGATGACGACTGGCAGGGGGATATTCTCTTCCAAAACAGCAAGCGGCAACTCCTGGTGTGGTTCTTCAAGGCAGGCGTGGATTTTACGGGCGAACAGTTGCTTCGTGACGGCAAAGCGCCTGCACCCGGATGGAATGTGATGGCGGCGGGGGACGTGGATGGCGACTGGCTGTCGGACGTTCTCTGGCAGCATGATGACGGGCGTATCGCGCTCTGGAGTTTTAACCGCACCGACTTTATTCAAGGAATATTGCTTCGCAATGGAAAGCCCGTGTCCGGAGGATGGCGCGTCGTCGGCTTGAACCGTTAACACCATCTAAGCAAATCAATTACCTTGCCGGGCAGGGAGGTTCCTTGGGCCTCCCTGTTTCATTTTTCAGAAGCGGGATTACCGGCGGCTTCACCCTTCATGACTGCTGCTGCGGTATTTGATCACCCTTACGTCCTCAAGGGTAACCAGGCCTTCAGACACCATTTCGTCCAAGTGCGGCAGCAAGCGGTTGATTTTTTCCTCGCTATCCACGATCTCGATCACCATGGGCAAATCCGACGAGAGCCGGAGAATTTTTGCCGTATGCAGGTGGCTCTTGGCGCCAAAGCCCATCGGGCCGCGCAGCACCGTGGCTCCGGCAAGTTCCAGTTCGCGCGCCTTGAGCACAATAGCTTCATACAGCGGGCTATGATGCCATTTGTCATTCTCGCCGATGAAAACGCGCAACAGCTTGCATTGCTCGGGAATCTTCATGTTCAAACAAAATGTAACAGCGTTTGGCCGGAGATGAAATTGGCGACGGTAACTACCTTGCAAACGAATTTACCCTTGTGCGGCACAGGCGCGGCGATAATTTCCACTCCGTTCATGAACATTTACAAAGAACTGGAATGGCGCGGATTGCTCGCGATGGCCACGGAAGGCACCAAAGAGCGGCTGATGTCTTTGGTGACAGATGACACTCTCAACAAACAGTTTATTGACCTGACCAGCCCGCCTCCAATCACTCTTTACTGCGGCTTCGATCCCACCGCCGATTCCCTGCATGTCGGCAATCTGGTGCCGCTGATTGCCCTGCGGCGATTCCAGAATTTGGGGCATCATCCCATCGCCGTGGCCGGCGGGGCGACCGGCTCCATCGGCGATCCCAGCGGCAAGACGCAGGAGCGCCAGTTGCTCACCAAGGAAATTCTGGAACGCAACATTGCCAGCGTGAAGGTTCAGCTTGCGAAGTTGTTGGAGTTTGATTCGGCAAAGACAAAAAATAACAATCCCGCGCACCTTCTGGACAATGCCTCATGGACGGCGCACCTGACCTATCTCGATTTCCTGCGGGACATCGGGAAGCATTTTTCGGTCAACCAGATGGTGGCCAAGGAGAGCGTGCGCGCCCGAATGGAGGACCGCGAAGTGGGCATCAGCTACACGGAGTTCAGCTACATGCTGCTTCAAGCTTTCGATTTTTACGTGCTCTGCCGCGACCTCAACTGCGAACTGCAAATCGGCGGCAGCGATCAATGGGGCAACATCACCGCAGGCATTGAGTTGACCCGAAAAAAACTCAGCAGACAGGTTTATGGATTGACCCTGCCGCTCATCACCAATGCCGACGGGACCAAGTTCGGCAAAACCGAGGCGGGCGCGGTGTGGCTTGATCCCAAACGCACCAGCGTTTACCGGTTTTACCAGTTTTGGATTCGCACCGACGACCGCGACATCATTCGTTACCTCAAGTATTTTACATTTCTCCGCAAGGAGGACATTGACGCCCTTGAGGCCAAACATGCCCAGAATCCGGGCGCGCGGGAGGCGCACAAGGCGCTGGCCAAGGCAGTCACCGATTTGATTCACGGAGAGAGCGCCACGCAGGAGGCGATGCGCGCCAGTGAGATTCTGTTCGGCGGAGGTCTTGAGGGCATTCAGGAAGCCACGTTCAACGACATTGTTGGCGAGGTGCCCACCAAGGAGATGGAGGCAGCCAGCCTGGGTGGCGAAGGGTTTCCGCTGGTTGAGGCGCTGGTGCTGGCCGGGCTTTGTTCGTCCAAGGGCCAGGCGCGAAAGGACATCGAGGGCGGCGGTGTGTACATCAACAACATTCGCGAAGCCAATCCGCAGCGCTTCATTTCCTCGGCAGATCTGCTGTTTGGAAAACACGTGCTGCTGCGCAAGGGCAAACGGAACTACGTGGTGTTGAGTGTTAAATAGCCGCCTTGATACTCCACCGGTGGCAGTCTATGCTTGGAACGCATGCCAGAGGCCTCACAAACATATCGTTATATTATACGGACGCCCGGAATTCGGGGCGGGGCTGCGCGTGTGGAGGGCACCCGTATCGGCGTGCATGATATCATTGGATTGTTGCAGGGAGGCGAATCGGTGGACTCGGTGACACGGTGCTTTCCGGGCGTGACGCGAGCCCAGGTTTACGAATGTTTGGCGTATTACGAGGATCACTTGGCGGAAATAGACCTGCTCATTGCGCGGCAAATGGCCCTCGAAGAGTAAATCCCACACTCAATAGACTTCGGGGTCATGGCAAACTTTCTGCTGGATCATGATGTGCCGGAGCGCCTTGGGGAGGTCATTCATCAGGCTGGACATTTGGTCAAAAGGCTTCGGGAGGTTCTGCCAGTTGAGGCATTGGACGTTGACGTATTGGAATACGCCTGCCGACACGAGCTGATTTTGGTGACCTGCAATCGCGACGACTTTCTGACGTTGGCAAAATCGCATTCACACGCCGGGATTGTGATTTTAATTCGCCGCAAGAGCCGCATTGCGGAATGCGCAGCACTGTTGCAGCTGATCGAAAAGGCTGGCGAAAGCGGCCTGTTGAGCAACATCAACTTTGCTTGAAGTATCTTCATCCCTCCTTCGGACTGGGGAAACCTGAGCGGCGGCTGACCTGCGCCAGTTTCTGCTCCCACTCGCCCTTGTGCATGAGCGGGTCGGCGTCGGTGCCCCAGAGTTTCTTGACCATTTCGCGCTGCGGCACAAAGGGGCATTTGGCCTTCGGATTCTTGTGGGCGTCGTCGAGCTTTTTGAGCGCCAATTGCGCGCCGGTCATCACCGCCTCCTTGCCAAACTGCTGGTTCAACTGGTGCGCCGCCTCGTCAATGGCGCCCCAGCGCTCGGCCTCGGTTTCGCCCCAGAGCGTCGGCTGGGTGTCCAGCCGCGACAGGTTCCAGAAGGCCAGGCGAATCTGCCGCACGGGCTTGAACGCGCCCGCCATGATGTCGCGGAAAATTTCCTCCAGCGCCGCGTTGATGAGGGAATTGCGGAATTGCGGATGCGCAAAGCGATGGGTGCCGCCCACCTCGGTGAAGTCGTTGAAGCGGATGCCCAGCCCCATTTCCCGCGCCTGCAACTGTTCGCGGCGCAATTGGCCGGTCAGGCGCGTCGCCTCGCTGGTCAAAAACGTCAGCGCCGCCTCGTAATCGGGCTCGTCGTAGGGCAGGGTGGTGCTGCTGGAAATGGTCGTGCGGTCCTTGACCTCCAGCAGCAAAGGCTCGCTCCACAGGCCATTGGCCAAGAGCCAGAGCTGCTGCCCCCAGATGCCGAATTTCTGCCGCAACAAAGTGGAGGGCATTTTGGCCACGTCACCGAAGGTCTTGGCGTTCAGCCCGGCCAGTGTCCGCTCGCGTCGCGAGCCGATGCCGGAAAGCTCCCGCAGGGAACGGTCCTTGAGAAATTCCTTCTCCGCACCAGCGGGAATTTCGAGAATGCCCGGCTTGCCGGCGTCGGTGGCGAGCTTGGCCAGTTTGGCCGAGTTGGCCAGGCCAGCGGAGACCGGAACCTTCACCTCCAGCCGCACGTGCTCGCAGATTTTTTTGACATATTCTGATGCGGTGGTGTCGCGCCAGACGTGCTTATCCATGGTGGTGAAGTCCAGGAAGCCTTCATCAATCGAGACGGGCACCATCGTCGGCGAGTAGGTTTCCAGGATGCGAAACATTTCCTGCGAAATGCGGCGGTAATCCTCGTAATGTGGCTTGGCAAGCACGCCCTTGGGGCAGAGCTTCTTGGCTTCAAAGCAGGCCATGCCGGTCTTGACGCCGAATTTCTTGGCCTCGCGGTTGGCGGCGATGACAATGCCGTCGCCGTGCCGTCCCCCGCCCACCCAGACCGGACGGCCCTGCAATTTGGGATTGAGCGCGATTTCGCAACTGGCGAAAAAGCTGTCTCCGTCCACGTGCAGGATGCGCTGGGGTTTCATGGCCAGTGTAAGCATAACTGGCGGCCATTAAAAAACAACCGGTTGGACAATCGCTGACCAAGTGAGAAGAAAATGAAGCCTACTTAACCAAAAAAGAAATTTTTCTACGTGACATTTGCCTCTCAATGCCTATATTCCCGTCCCCTTTGACGACCCTATCGTCTAGCGGTTAGGACACCGCCCTTTCACGGCGGCGGCCGGGGTTCGAATCCCCGTAGGGTCGCCATTTTTTGTACCCACTTATTTTCCCATTGGGCGGTTTGATTTTTCCACAAAGCAACGCTTGCCGTCGCCGTCCGCCCCGCTAATGTCTCGCGCCATGAATTTGGAAGATCATTCTGGCGACATCATTCGCAAAGCCCGCGCCATGACCGGCGTCTCCCTCGAAGCCGCCGCCACAGCCGCAGGCCTTTCTCCTGCGGACCTCACCGCATTGGAGGAATCAGGCATAGTCAAAGGCGCCATCCATTATTCCGCGCTGGCGGCCGCCATCGGCCTGGACGGCGCGAAGCTTGAGAAGATTGCCCGAGGCTGGAAACCCGCCGAGCCGGATTTGAGCCTGTGGCGCGAAATCCGCCGCATCACCACCACGGCCAACGACCTGACGGTGAATTGCTACCTGGTCTGGGACGAGGTTTCCCGCGAGGCGGCGCTCTTTGACACCGGCTGGGACGCAGCCCCGATTCTCAAATGGCTCGAGGAGGAAAACCTTCAGCTCAAGCACCTGTTCATCACGCACACGCACGACGATCACATCGCGGCCATGGGCGCGCTTCGCGAAAAGTTTCCCACGCTGAAAATCCACACCAACTCCAAGAACGCCCCGCCGCAGCACAAAAACCGCGCCAACGACTGCATTCACCTGGGCAGCTTGCGCATCACCAACCGCGAAACGCCCGGCCATGCCGAGGACGGCGTGACGTATCTGGTCGGCAACTGGCCCGAGGACGCCGCGCACGTGGCGATGGTGGGCGACGCGATTTTTGCCGGGTCCATCGGGCGCGGCAACCAGTCGTGGGATCTGGCCCGGCAGAAAGTGCGCGAGAATATCCTGACCCTGCCTTCGGACACCCTGCTGTGTCCCGGACACGGCCCCATGAGCACCGTGGCCGAGGAAAAGGCGGCAAATCCGTTCTTCTGAAAACTCAGGGCGTCAGGTTCACCCGGTAAAAAGCGATGTTCATTGGCCAATTACGCGCAAATACATTTGCTGCGAACCACTTGGAACCGTCATCGAATTGGTAAATATCGGATCACCTAAGTTTTCCCAAACATTGTTAACTCCAAGTTGCATCGCCTGCTGGACTCGATAGGGGGCCTGTCCTCCATGCCAATTCAGGACGAAGTTTGTGCCACTTAAAATAATGCTCAGTTGAATGGGAACCGGCAAAGCCATGGAGTTTTCAACGAACCAACTGGAGGTTCCAGTAAGTCGGTTTGATGAGATAAAACCACGAACTCGAAGTGTTCCTCGGCCAACAAGGCTGACTCCAGTCAACTGCCACCCTCCAGAAATGCGAGTTCCTTCTCCCAAATGAGTCCAGTCAATACCATTGGTGGACCACTCAAAAGTAGTGCGCAAAACTTCAGGCGAAGTGCCTCCCCGAAACCAAGTGATAGTTGAACCGATATATTCGAGACTTTGAGAGGCGACTTCAGTGTTGCTCAATCGCCCCAAATTCATCCGTGACTGGCCAGCCAAAGATGAGAAAGATCCTCCCATTAATATTTTTCCATCAGACTGAAGAACCATTGAGCTGACAGTGTTGTTTGCTCCAGGATCAAAACCTGCTTCCGGTATGCCGCCAGAAGTTAGTCTTGCAATGCGACTGCGGGATTGCCCACCCAATGACGTAAAATTTCCAGAAGCGAGAATCCTTCCATCAGCTTGAACCGTTAACCAGTTCCACGAACTGTTCGCCCCGGGATTGAACGATCCATCCAAGTCACCATTTGCATGCAACCGACCGATGAAAGACCGAAATTGGCCAGCAAGCGAAGTAAACGCACCCGTAACAAGAATTTTTCCATCGGACTGCAATGTTATTGAGTGAACATTACCATTTGGTGCAGGGTTGACAGCGTCATCCAGTGTTCCATCTGAGTTAAGTCTTCCAATGTACTTTCGCGATTGCCCTCCAAGTGTAGTAAATTGGCCTCCCACAAGAATTTTTCCATCCGGTTGAACGGTGATTGCCGATACAATTGGCTGAGCTCCCCCTCCAGCTCCGGGATTGAAACTGCCATCCAAACTACCATCCGAGTTCAATCGGGCAATGGAAGCGCGGGGCTGTCCGCTTATAGTAGTGAAATACCCTCCCACCAATATTTTACCATCTGCTTGGGGTGCAATAGCTTGGACTATTCCATCAGGGTTCGGGGAAAAGCCGACATCTAGCGCTCCGTTTTCGTTGAGTCTAGCAAGCCTGGACCTTGTTTGACCCACAATATTAGTAAATTCGCCGCCTACAAGAATTTGCCCATTCGGTAAAACCGCCAAAGTATGCACTGTAGAATTCGCTCCGGGGTTGAATCCTTGGTCCAATGTGCCGTCAGGGTGCAATCGGCCGATCCGATTGCGCGGTTGTCCAGCAAGTGAAGTGAAGTATCCCCCTACTAGAACTTTTCCATCGGGTTGAACCACCATGGTGTTTACCGAATGGCTTGCCCCTGGATTAAAACCATCAGCGGAGGGCGACTGAGCGCATATTATTGCTGTCGACAAAAACAATACGCAGGCCAAAACGCTACTAATGAGTATTGTTGGAGCCCGTTCAACATTTGAAGCCCGAACCCAAATACAATTTTTCATATTATTTCTTCTAGAAGCGACCGGTTGCCATTTAAATTCTGCCTACCGAACCAACTCCTGAGTCAACTCAGTTTTAATTGATATATTCTAATCGCGCAGGACATTAAAATAATATTTTAACAATTGATAACCTGAACAATTGTTGGAGGATCTAGGATAAAATACAGACCAAAGTAGGTTACCATTTTCAAATCTTAGCTCAACCAACAACCACAAGGAGCATTGACATGCCGCAGGCCATCATGGATCCCGAAGAGGTGAGGCGATTTGCCGAGGAACTCAAGCGGTTCAACGCCGACCTGCAAAACCGCATGGCGTCGTTGCAGGCGCGCTTTTCCGCGCTGGGCGAGACGTGGCAAGACCAGGAGCACGCCAAGTTCTCCGAGGAGTTCAGGGAAACGGCAAAGGCGCTCAAGCGTTTCATGGAAGCCTCCAGCCAGCACACGCCCTACCTGTTAAGAAAGGCCCAGCGCATCGAGGATTATCTCAAGCAGCGTTAAACCCGATGTCCACCAAAGCCCATGTCGCGTCGCTGGATGCCCTCAGGGATTTTCGGGCGGCATTGATCGTTTATTTGAATGAAGCGCGGCCGGTGCTTGACGGTGTCAGTTCTGATGTGACCCGCACCCGCCTCTGGCTTCAGAATGACCAGCGCCTGCATTGGGAAAACCAGGTTCGCCGCCGGGCGCGCGCGCTGGAGGAGGCCCAGCAGGAATTGTTCAGCTCGCGGGTGTCGCACCTTCAACAAGCGACCGCCGCCAACCAGATCGCCGTTCAAAAGGCCAAGCGCTCCCTGGAGGAGGCTGAATCAAAACTCCGGCAGATCAAGCATCGCAGCCGGGCATTCGACAGCCAGGTGGAACCGCTGCTCAGGCAGTTGCAGCAATTGCAGACGCTTCTGGTAAACGACATGCCCAAGGCCGTGGCCAGTCTGGCGCAGACGGTGGAAACACTGGAAGACTATGCGCACGCGTCCCAGCTTCATAAGCCAACTGTCGTGTCCCGGTCTTCACCGTCCGTTGACCAAGTGGAGCAGCGCGATTCTTTACTGGTTGAAGCCGAGCCCGCTTCCCAAAAATCCGGCGAGGCGGTCACCGAGACAAATCCGGACAA
>ERZ869936.2340-NODE-2340-length-11339-cov-6.002038_pt1 | contig 11339 bp, 11 predicted proteins | sample MGYA00520876_ERZ869936 | MGnify/ENA primary metagenome ERZ869936 (study PRJEB32218, sample SAMN09650985) | biofilter metagenome | isolation source: enrty point of leading RO module | place: Saudi Arabia: Thuwal, RO plant located on Red Sea | collected 2016-02-17 ... | reverse complement strand
ACTCCACCAGTGGCAGAAGGACATCGACGCCCCGATTCCCCGGACAGCGAATCCGAAATACGACGCCGCCGCCGAGCGTGCGGCGATCAAGAAGGCGAGCAAGGGCTGACATCCGATCTTCAGCGCTCGTCTGACGATATTGAACTCCGGGCTGCCCGGGGCAAGGCAGTTGCGTTGCAACTTCATCAACGCGTGGGCCACCGTTGCCGGAAGATCCGCCTTCCCACTTCTCCGAATCCGTTTGGGGCCGGATCACTCCCCCATCGCCTTCCGCAGTTCCGCTTCGGCCTCGGCGGACCAGTAGCCGCAGTCCAGCGTGAAGAAGACGCTTGAGTAGGGAATCGTGCCGGTCGTCTTGAACACGACCACCTCGAAGTCCGCCGCGGTGGCGTTGACCTCGGCGAGCAACTTCTCGTGAAGCTCCTCGCGCACCGGTCCGGCACCGTCGAGAGCGGCGAGCACCTCCTTGCGCAACGCGGCGGCCCCGGGGGCGTGCTTCTCGGGAACGAAGGCGAACTCCTTGTCGAGCGCGATCAATGGCCGAACCGCCTTCGACGCGGCGATCTTCGAGGCGAGCTGCTTCACGACCTCGAGATGATCGGCGCCGGTGGTGAACACCCTGATGCCACTGCCGGTCTGGATCGGATACGCCGAGTCGGCGACGATGATGACGTTGCGGTGGCCGAGGCGCTCGAGCTGCCGGTCGGCGAGTTCCGTCCATTCCGGGTTCGCGACGGCGGAGCCGAGGGACAGAACCAGGGTGGCGAGAATGGGGGTGACGGTCTTCATGCTCCGATGATAGGTCGCCGGCCAAAGCCTCCAATGCCGAAATTCGGACGAACACCCGGCCTCACTCCTCCCGCCGGACGCGATAAATCAAGAGCGACTCGGGTGCCGCGGAGAAGCGGTTGGTGGCGGTGCGTTTGGTGGTGCCGCCGATCACCGGGTGGCCGGTGAAGATCGCCCCCGGCGGCACGAGCCCCCCGAGAGCGACCGGTCCCGTGATCGACTCCTGCTGCGAAAGATTGCAGACGACCACGACGCTTTCCGCAGGGTCCTCCATCGGCCGCGCGAACACGAACAGGCCGTCGTCGCCGGACCGGTCACCGCTGTCGCACCACAACGGGCGGAAGCCGCCGTCGCGCAGAGCGGGAATCGAACGCCGCGCCTTGGCAAGACTCTGAACCACCCGGAACGTGTCATCTTCCCGCAGGCTCGCCAGGGTCGGAGCGTCGTCCCGCTTCCACAAGGTCATCCGCCCCTCCTCGCTGTCCTCACCGATGTCGCTGCGGTTGTCCTGAATCGCCACTTCGGCACCGTAGTAGAGGCACGGAATGCCCGGCAGGGTCATGACCAGCCCCTGCGCGAGCTGGTGACGGCGCTCGGTGATGCCGCGGACCCTGAAGCGGTTGATGCTGTCGTGGTTCTCGATGAAGGTCACCGACTTCTGAAGCGAGTTGAGCCCGTCCGGGCCCGGAGTACGGTTGAAATAGTAGCGACCGTCATCGAAGCGCCCTTCGAAGAGATTCCCCAGCGCCGCCTCGGCCTGGTGCGCGGTGCCGAATTCCGCGCCGGGACGCCGCAGGTAGTCGCGCAGCGCGAAGCAGAGCTGGAAGGCGAGCACCGAATCCAGGCAGGGCGCGGGATCGGCCGGCGCATCGGCGCGCCAAGTATACTGGCCGAGCTTCGCCGGATCGCCGTCGAAGACCTCTCCGAACAGAATCTTCTCCGACGCCTTGTCGCCCAGCCTCTCGCGCAGGCGGCGGGTGAAGGCATCCCAGAACTCGTGGTGCACGTGCTTCACGGTGTCGAGCCGCAGGCCGTCGACCCCGACCTCGCCGAGATAGAAATCATAGATCTCGACGAACTCGTCGACGAGCTCATCGAAATGGCCGCCACCGGGCGCCGTCCAGAGGTCGCGCAACGAAAAGAAGTCGGCCATGACCTCCTCGCCGTCGCGCTTGCCCAGGCTGTCCCACGAGAAGCCCTTCCGCCCGTAGGCTTCGATCTCGCCGAGGATGCCGGTGGTCCCGATCTCGCGCCCGAGCAGGGTGCGGGGGCCGGTCGGCTCGGTGCGGTGCAGGCTCCACCTGGCGATGTCGCCCCATTTCGCGGTGTCATGGAAGCCGTCGCGCTGGAACGGCCGCACCCACTCGTCCTTCTCATCGACATCGAAGACGCCGTCACCGTCGGCATCGTAGAAAAACACCGGACCGGCGTGATTGAGCACGGCATCCTGCACGATGCGGATGCCCTTCGAGCGGGCCAGCGCCACGAAGTCGCGGTAATGCCGCATGCGGCCCTCGGGCCCCGGCGGATACGCCTCGCCGGACAGCGAGGTGGCGCTGGTGAGATGCGGATCGATGTCGAGGAAATCCTGCGTCCAGTATCCATGGTAGCCGCTCTTCCAGCCACCGAGGTCGTAGCCCGAACGCCAGACGTTGCGCACCGGCGGGGTGATCCACAGCGCGGTCACGCCGAGTTCGTTGAAGTAGCCCGACTCCAGCGCCAACTCGAGCCCGCGCAGATCCCCGCCGTGATAGCGGTCGATGTCCTCCTGGTCCGGATCGTCGAGCGCCGGGTCGCAGCCCTCCGGCGTGTTGTTCGCCGGATCCCCGTCGTGAAAACGGTCGGTCATCACGAAATAGATGACCTCGTCGTTCCACGAGCGGGCCAAGGCGGTGGCCGACACCAGCGTGAGGATCGTCACGAGCATGGGATTCATGAAAGACACATGGTCCCGATGGATCGATGGTTGTCCAGAACTGGCGGGGACATCGAAAACCCGGCGGCCCAAGCGTCCGATGACGAACAAAAGCAGCGATGATTTCCACCTTGCTGTACATGTACAACGTCGTAACCTGACGGCATGCTTGCGATTCGTCTGAAACCTGAGTTGGAAGCCCGGCTGGCCCGGCTCGCGAAGCTGACCGGCCGGACGAAGACCTTCTATGCCCGCGAGGCGATCGAGCAACACCTGGAGGATCTGGAAGACTACTACCTGGCGGCGGATGCCGCCCGCAACCCGTGACGCAGTCACACCCCCGAGGAAGCGAAGCGTGAACTCGGGCTGTGAGCTGGGAGTATCGGATCAGCGCCAAGGCGCTGAAGCAGTTGCGCAAGCTCGGCCCCGAACCGTCACGCCGCATCCTCGCGTTTCTCGATTCACGGATCACCGGCTGTGAGGATCCGAGGAAGCATGGCAAATGCCTGAAAGGGGACTTGGGCGAGTACTGGCGCTACCGGGTTTCCGACTACCGGATCCTATGCCGTTTGAGCGACGGCTTGCTGGAAGTGCTGGTCGTCCGAATCGGCCATCGTCGCGACATCTACGACTAGCGGATGGACTGGTGAACTCATGACGATCCTGCAGGCCCACGCCCCTGCTCCCATTTCGAGACTGGAAGATCGACGGATCCGCGGTATGTCATCGCTTTCCCGTCAGACCACGCGAACTCATGAAAATCATCCTGCCGATCCTCGCCGCCGCTTCCCTCCTTGCCGCCGAGGGAAAACCGGTCGTCGCCGTCTACGACCTGGAGGGCGTCATTTCCGAAAGCGGGATCACCCAGACCTCGCTGCTGTCGGTGAACCTGAACACCGAGCGCCCCCTCACCTTCCACGATCTCACGGTCGCCTTCCGCAAGGCGGCAGCCGACGAGGCGGTCTCGGCGATCGTGGTCGATGCCGATGGCGCGATGCTCTCGCTGCCGCAGATCGAGGAACTCCACCGCCACCTGCTCGATGCCCGCGAGGCCTGCAAGGACGTCTGGCTCTTCAGCGACTACTACACGACCAAGCCCGCGCTGCTCGGCTCGGCGGCGAACCATTTCGTCCTGATGCCCGAGGCGGGCGTCGACTTCGCCGGCATCCACGCTCAGTCCATGTATTTCAAGGGCCTCCTCGACAAGGCGGGCCTGGAGGCGGAGGTGGTCCACATCGGCGACTTCAAGAGCTTCGGCGAGGAGTTCTACCGCACCGGCCCGAGCGAGTTCGCGGCGAAGCAGACCGAGGAACTGGTCGATGGCATCTTCTCCGGGATCGTCGATGCGGTGGCGGGGGGGCGTGGGATCGAACGGACCAAGGTGATGGAAATGATCGACCGCGGGACCTTCACCGCCGAAGAGGCGAAGCAGGCGGGACTTGTCGACGAGCTTCAATACCGCACCGACTTCAACGCCTCGCTTCGCGAGCGCTACAAGGATGCCGGGTTCGACCGCGAGTTCGCGCTGCCCGACCTCGACGGGCCCGATGTCGACAGCATCTTCGACGTCTTCAAGCTGCTCATGTCCTCCGGCGACGACTCGAAGGCGGACTCCGAGTACGTCGCCGTCGTCGTCATGCAGGGAGCCATTTCCGACGCCACGATCGAACCGGTCCGCAAGGCGGTCGTGAAGCTGCTCGAGGACGACAAAGCCAAGGCCCTCGTGCTGCGCGTCGATTCGCCCGGTGGTTCGGCGCTTTCCTCGGAGGTGCTGTGGGAGGCGACCGACGAATGGAAGGCGTCCGGCCGGCCCTGCGCGGTGTCGATGGGCGGCGTGGCGGCGAGCGGCGGTTACTACATCTCCTCGGGTGCGGATCGGATCTTCGCCGAGGAAGGGACCATCACCGGATCGATCGGCGTCGTCGGCATGAAGATCGTCGCCGGCGAGGCGCTGGCGAAACTCGGCATCACGACCCACTCGGTGCAGCGCGGCAAACATGCCGACGCGATGTCGATGACCGAAGGCTTCGACGAGGAGGAGGAGGAACTGGTGCGGGAGGCGATGCTCGACATTTACGCGACCTTCAAGCGGCGCATCACCGACGGGCGCGGTGACCGGCTGAAGGGCGACCTGGAAGCGATGGCCGGCGGCCGCGTCTACACCGGCAGTCGCGCGCTTGAGCTGGGGCTGGTGGACGAGATCGGCGGACTGACCGATGCCATCGACTGGGCGGCGGAGCAGGCCGGACTCGACAAGGTCGAGTCCAGGGTGCTGCCGGAACCGAAGAGTCCCTTCGAAGGCATCTTCTCGAAACCGGATGAGGACGAGGACGGCGAACTGGTGCGGATGAGCCCGGCACGGTCGAATCCGGCGCAGATGCTGGCCTCCTCCATCCGCGAGACGGGTCTCGGAACCCTTCCGGAAATCGCCCGCCGACCACTGGCCCGCGCCCTCGACCGGCTCGAAGCCATCGGCGAATCACGCATCCAGCTCATCGGACCGGACCTGGAGCTGCGCTGGTGATCAAGCCCGACCGCCCGCCCGGAAACATCCGGCGGCGTGCTCGTCGACCATGCCGACCGCCTGCATGAGGGCGTGCATCGTGGTCGAGCCGACGAAGTTGAAGCCGGCCCTGCGGAGGGCCCTGCTCAGGGCATCCGACTCGGGCGTGGTGACCGCGTAGTCCTCCATCCTTCGCGGACGCCGCACCTTCGGCGCGCCATCGACGAAGGACCAGAGCCAGCCCGCCGGATCGCCCTCGCGGTCGATGAGGTCGAGCCAGGCGCGGGCATTCTGCCGGAACGCAAACACCTTGCCCCGATGGCGGATGATCCCGGGATCCGCGAGCAGGGTCTCCAGCCTGCGGTCGGTCATCGCGGCCATTTTCCCGGCATCGAAATGGTGGAACACCGCGCGGTAGCGGTCCCGCTTCCGGAGCACGGTCCACCACGACAGGCCGGCCTGCGCTCCCTCGAGGCACAGCATCTCGAAAAGATACCTCGGGTCGTGCGAGGGCACCCCCCACTCCTCGTCGTGGTAGGCGGCGTAGACCTCGTTGCCATCCGGCAGCCAGGGACAGCGGTTCATTCTTGGGGGATGATATTGGACATTGGAAAATTCGGATAATTGGGGACCGCCGCGTCTACCCAGTCCTCCATTCGCCGGCCTACTCGAAGAAGGTGTCCTCGTGCCGGTAGGGCGGGGCGCAGCAGCAGAGGAAGCGCAGGTCGGCGGTGGCGCGGATCTGGTGCCAGGCGCCGGCCGGAATCAGCACCGCGTCGCCTTTGCCGACCCCGCGTTCCTCGCCGTCGATCTCCATGAGTCCGTTGCCCGCGAGGATGAAATAGAACTCCTCGCTGTCGCGGTGCCAGTGGCGCTCGGTTTCACCGCCCGCGGGAATCGTGGCCTCGGCGAGGCTCTGCTTCTCGACCGGGGCGTTGCCGAGGTCGAGGATGCTGCGGATGGTCGAGCCGTCCTTGGTCGTGAAGGGCGTCTGCTCGGAGAGGGCGCGGATTTCCATGGGCCGAGCATGGAGCGGCTCACTCGCCGAGGAAAACGTATTCCTCCGCGACCCGGTTGAGCGAACGCCGCGCGACGGGCAGGCACTCGGACAGCCCGCCAAGGAGCCGGCGCGGTGCGCCGCGCGGCGCCTCGGCACTGTCGGCCGCATCGCGATAGACCCGGCGCGCGAATTCCTCGTAGAACTCGACCCCCGGCGCGCCGCGCCGCTGGCACCGGTGCTCCAGGAAGCCGGGGAACAGCCCGGTGAGCACCAGGAACTGGTCGCCGGCCGCGAGCCGCAGGTGGAAGCGCAGCCGCCCGTGGGCGCTTTCGAGGATCGAGACGAAATCCGCCGCGTGCGTGAGGCCGAAGGGGATCCCCTTGAGCACGTCGTCGGGATCGGTCCCGACGCGCTCGGCCAGCACGCCGGCCACGTAGTCGGCCAACCCGGGATCATCGATCCCCGCATCGAGGAAGGCATGGCGCGTGAGCACGTAGAAATAGAACGATGCCGAGACCGACAAGGGACCGGTGGTGTCGATGAGACCGCGCAGCACCTCCTTCAGGTCGAGCATCTCGCGCAGGGCCTCGGGGTCCTCCCACAGGGTCCAGAGGTGCTGGTTCTCCCGCCCGGGCGCCAGCCGCGACGAGAGAAACGAGAAATCCGCCGGGGTGAACCGGTCGCGGCTCGAGGGAATCCAGGAGGCCATGATCCCGGGCCGATAGCAGAAGCCATCAGGCTTTGGCGACTAAAAAGTTAAGATATCTTTAATAAACTCCTCGGAATCCCCGGGGAATCAGGATAAAAAAATGTTGCTGGATTTGCTTGCCCATTGATTCTCAGGACCCTATGGGGCGGCCGCCCGCTTCTGGCGGAAATCCCAACCATGACGATGAACCGGAAACTCCTCTTCATCCCCTTGGCGGCCTCCCTTCTGATGAGCTCCTGCGCTCTCAAGGCGAACACCGCGAAGAAGAACACACCCCGCACCGACTGGAAGGTGAAGGAGGTGCAGCACGGCAAGGCCTCCTGGTACGGCGTCCGCTGCAACGGCGGCACCCACACCGCGAGCGGCGAGACCCTGCGCGACGACAGCGCCACCGCCGCCCACAAGACCCTGCCGATGAACACCAAGGTGCGCGTGACCAACCTGGCCAACGGCAAGTCCGAGATCGTGCGGATCAACAACCGCGGGCCCTACATCCGCGGCCGCATCATCGACGTCACCGAGGGTGTCGCGAAGCGCATCGGCTTCCACAAGCGGGGCGTGGTTCCGGTGAAGGTCGAGGTCCTCGAGAAAGAGGAGCCCGAGCAGGCGGAGAGCTGAGACTTCCGAAATTTCCAACCGCGAAGGCCGCGTCTCCGACAGGAGCGCGGCCTTCCGCTTTTCCGGCCTCCGGCGTTGACACGCGGGCACCGTCGGGCGTCTAACCTTTCCCGCCCGGAAATCGCTGGTTCCGGCCATTATCCATGTCGTTCCGGAAACACAGCCTCGGTGCCCGCTCGATTCCCCACAAGCGTCCCTTCATGGCGTCGATCTTCTTCGCCCTGCTGCACTACCTGTCGATCATCGCGACGCTGACCTTCGGCTACATCCTTATCCGGACGCACAAGGAAACCGTCGCCTGGTGGCTGGTCGGCTCGATCGCCGCCATCGGCGTGACCTGGCTGCTGACCTATGCCGCCCGGCGTTCCGCGCGCTGCCCGCTGTGCAAGGGCACGCCGCTGCTGGACACCCCGGCCTCGAAACATCGCAAGGCGGTGCGGCTCCGGCCGATGAACCACGGCATGACCGCGCAGCTCCAGCTCATCACCAGCCAGCGCTTCCGCTGCATGTACTGCGGCACGCCCTTCGACCTGCATCGGAATCAGAGCCAGGACCACCGGACCTACCTGGAGGAGTAGGCGATTTCTTCAAGGCAGGTCCCCGGTATCGAGCCAGCCCTCGCCGACCACCCGCTCGATGAGGACCTGGTTGCCGACGGGAGCGTTCGCGGGATAGCGGATGTCGAGGATCAGCCGCCGCTCCGCCGTGTCGCCGAGAAAGGTGAGCTGCGAATGCAGCCCGCTGGCCCGGGGCACGTAGCCGTAGATCGACGAGCCGTTCCCCGGCGAGGCGAGCGTCACCGCGGCCCACTCGCTCTCCGAGGAAAACCGGAAGTTGTAGTATTCCACCGGCCGCACCAGCGCGCGGACGCGCACCGTCTCGGTGGGCCGCTTTTCCTGCAGCTCGTCCCAGGTCATCGGCGACCACCCGACCCAACTGTCCCAGTCGACCTTCCACCCGTCGTCCTCCACGAGGAAGACCGTGCGATTGTCGTAGTCGTCGGTCTCGACCCGGAAGGACGCCCAGCCGTCACCCCGGGTCATCGCGCCGTTCCAAATCACCGACTTCATGCCGGGCGGTTCGTAGTCCGACCCGTAGTGTTCGCGCATCCGCCCGAGGGTCCGCTGCGAATGGGCGGTCCACGCGGCCGCCGCCTCGAGGTCCGGCGCCTCGAGGAAGGCCCTCACCACCGGCTCGAGTTCGTCGCGGATCATCCCCACCGACAGCAGGCCCGACTCAGGATCCTCCACGGGCTCCGCCGGCAACGGTGGCGGCAGATCGAGCATCGATTCCCCGCTCGCGGGTTCGTCGCCGCCGCGAGGCCACAACAGGCCGGCCGCGAGGACGACCAGCAGCGTCACCACCGTGGCGACGAGGATGCGGCCGAAGATCGGGTCGGAGCCACCCTTGTCGGAAAAAGTCTCGTCGAAGATCTCCTTCGCCCGTTGCTCGCGTCGCCGGTCGCCGCCGGAGCGTCGACGCCGCGCCGCCTCCTTGATCACCAGCGGCGGGGTTTCCTCCCCATCCTCCGGGAGCCGCAGCATGCTGTGACAGGTCGGGCAGACGACTCCCCGCCCGTCGTGCCCGGACACCACCCGGAAAAGACTGCGGCAGGTCGGACAGACGAAGCCGTTCCAGCGTCGCGGATGGGTGTCGCTCACGCGGCGAGCTTGAGGCCGACGCGGGTGGCGAGGCAAGCCGCCTCATTCGGGGGCGATCTCGAGCCGCCCCGGCTTGGGCAGCTCGACGCCGTCGACCACGTCCTCCAGGTCGAAGGAATCGAGCACGTTCGTCCGGCCGGCACGCACCCGGGTCTTCGGCGCGTTCTCGCTGTTCACGTGGATGCTGTGGTAGGGATCGTCGCCGAGAAGCGTCGGCTTTTGCGGCCGCACCGGCGAGGTGTCGATGACCGCCAGCGCGGTGAGGTCCATCGCCCCCTGCCCCGGCTCGATCGGCGTCGCACCCGAGTGCAGCGAGCAGAACGGCAGCGTCTCGGTTCCCTTGTGGAAATACTCGGTGATGCCCGCGGGCCGCGAGCGGAGCCGCCCGGTCGCCGGGTCCTCGACCATTTCGTAGCAGTAGGGCGTCGATCGCTCGCCGGACACCCGGCAGACCTCGGCCTCGACCACGCTGGGGGGCTGCGGAATCCCACGCCCGCCGAAGTCCGGTCCGGCGGCGTTCATGACCTCGGCCCACACCGGCATCGTCAGGTCACGCGCGAAGGCCCCTTCGTAGATGCTCTTGCCCGACTCGAGGAAGCCGACGCTCACGCCACAGGAGACCCGCCCGTCGTCGCCGCGCACCCACTTGTCCGAGAACCCGCGGGTCGTGCCGGGCTTGCCGGCGCCGTAGAAAGGAGTCGCCTCCAGCAGGTCGGTCAGGCCGCGCGCGCTGCCGTCCTGCATGCCGCCGCGCAGGATGCTGTGGATCTGGAAGGCCGTGGCCTCGCTCACCGCGCGTTCGACCTTCGGCTTGATCACCGGCCGCTGGAAACGCACCTGTCCGCCGGAGTCGCGGATGCTCTCGACGTACCAGAGCCTCGACGGCCCCGGCACCCCCCCGCGGGCGAAGGCGGCATAGGCGGAAACCGCCTCCTTGAGCGAGGCCGACTCCCAGCCGAGCGCCAGGCGGGGCAGCAGCTCGACATCGTCCGGCATCGGCAGACCGAAGGCGCGGGCCTGCTCCACCACCTTGCTCAGGCCGACCTCGTTGGCGACCCGCACCGAGCCGGCGACCTTGGAGCTTTCCAGCGCCCGCCGCAGCGTGACATTGCCCTCGTAGCGCGGCGTCGGCGTCTCGAGCCCCCACTCGCCCAGGATGCCCTCGCGACCGCCGACCATCACGGCGCGGTTGTCCATCGGCTCGTCCTCGACCCGGCTCGCCGGGGTCATGCCCGACTCGAGGGCGGCGCTGTAGAGGATGGGATGGAAGGCGGTCCCCAGCGGCCGCCGGCCAAGCTCGATCACGTCGAAGGGCACCTGGGCGTAGTCCCGACCGCCGACATGGGCGACCACCCCGCCGTTGCGATGGTCCACCATCAGCACGGCGCCCTGCAGGTATTCCTTCACCTTCGGATCACCCTTCGAAACCTCGTCGTGCCGCACGTGGGCGTAACCCGGATGCTGCTCGGCGCGGTCGAGCATCTCCTCGAGCTTGACCTCCGCCGCGGCCTGCACCTTCGAGTCGATCGACGTCCGGATCTCGAGCCCGCCCTCCGCCAGCCCGGCCTCGCCGAGCAGGATGCGGACCTCGTCGGCGATCCGTTCGTAGACATGCGAGGTTCCGCGCTGGAGGGGCTTCGGGTTCAGCTCGATCGGCTTCGCCATCATCCGGCGGGCGTCGGCACCGGAGAACATCCCGAGCTTGGCCATCCGCGCCAGCACCATGTCGCGCGCGCCCTTCGACGCGGCGCGGTCGTTCAGGGGCGAGAGGCCGGTCGGGTTCTTGATCAGGCCGACGATGGTGGCGCACTCGATATCGTTGAGTTCCTCGGGCTCCTTGCCGAAGTAACCGAGCGAGGCCGAGCGCAAGCCGTAGAAGCCGCTGCCGAAGTAGATCCGGTTGAGATAGAACTCGAGGATCTGCTCCTTGCGGTAGCGCTTCTCGATCCGCATCGCGAGGAAGGCCTCGACCAGCTTGCGGTCGATCACGGTCTCGTCGTTGCTGCGCCGGTCCTGTTCCAGCGGGAAGGCTCCCCGCGCGAGCTGCTGGGTGATCGTGGATGCGCCCGAGACCGCCTCGCCGGCGGAAAGCCAGCTTTTCGCGGCGCGGATGATCCCGATGTAGTCGACGCCGTCGTGCTTGT
>ERZ869936.2339-NODE-2339-length-11347-cov-4.290914_pt1 | contig 11347 bp, 12 predicted proteins | sample MGYA00520876_ERZ869936 | MGnify/ENA primary metagenome ERZ869936 (study PRJEB32218, sample SAMN09650985) | biofilter metagenome | isolation source: enrty point of leading RO module | place: Saudi Arabia: Thuwal, RO plant located on Red Sea | collected 2016-02-17 ... | reverse complement strand
CCGCTGGTGGCGGGAAATCGCTAATGCGTTGGTAGCGATAGTCCGCCGGCAGGGCGGCAAGCAAGTCCGAAGCGCTTTTGTCCAGCACCGGATGCCGCCAATCGGGTGCGATCTCCGTCAACGGCGCCAGCACGAACGGGCGCTCATGCATGCGCGGGTGCGGCAGCGTGACTTCGCCAAAGGTCCCGACCAGCGACCCCATCGCCACGATATCCAGATCGAGGGTGCGCGCATCCCACCGCTCGCGCCGGGCACGACCGAAGCGACTCTCGATCTCCCGGAGCACCGCGTAGAGCGCTTGCGGCGAAACGCCCTGTGGGTCCAGACCGACAACGGCGTTGTAGTAATCGGGCTGGTCGCTCGGCGGCCACGCGGCGCTCCGCCAAATGCCGGAGCGCGCGCGCGGGGCCCATCCCGCGGCTTGGAGCGCTGACGCCGCACGCGCCAACAAAGCCGGTCCGTCCACGCCCTCATGCGGCAGGTTGGAACCCAAGGCGATGTAGGCGGTGTTGTGCATCCAATTGAATCATCGCAAGCGCGGCGACGCGCGTAAACGGATAGCTTTATGACTTTGCTCGATCGCCTCATCCATCCAGACGAGCGCGTGGCGCTGTTCATCGATGGAGCCAACCTCTATTCGGCGGCTAAGGGCCTCGCCTTCGACATGGACTATCGCAAGCTGCTGGAGGAGTTCCGCAAGCGTGGCCGCTTCATCCGCGCCAGCTACTACACCGCCATCGTCGAGGATCAGGATTTCTCGCCGATCCGGCCGCTGGTCGATTGGCTCGATTATAACGGCTACACGCTGGTGACGAAGCCCGCCAAGGAGTACACCGACGCCAGCGGCCGCCGGCGTTTCAAAGGCGACATGGACGTCGAACTAGCGGTCGACCTTGTTCAGGCGACATCGTATGTCGATCATGCTTTCCTGTTTTCCGGCGACGGCGATTTCCTGGCCGCGATCGAGGCGGTGCAAAAGCAAGGCATGCGCGTGAGCGTGGTCTCCACAATCAAGTCCAATCCGCCGATGGCGGCGGACGACATTCGCCGGGCAGCGGATAATTTTGTCGACCTGGCCGATCTCGCCAATCTGATCGGGCGCCCGCCGCGCGAACGCGGCGAGGATCGCTACGTCTACGACGACGAAGACGAGCGGTGAGCACGGTTCCACCCGAGCCGCCGAAGCACTGCCCGTTGTGCCCACGTCTCGTCGCCTATCGTGAACAAAATGCCCGCGCCGAACCCGCCTGGTTCAACGGCGCCGCGCCCTCGTTCGGCGACCCCGCCGCCCGCTTGCTGATCGTGGGCTTGGCGCCGGGCCGCACCGGCGCCAACCGAACCGGGCGGCCGTTCACCGGCGACTACGCCGGCGATCTACTCTACGGCACGCTGAAAAAACTCGATTTGGCTCAAGGCGAGTATCGCGCCGACCCCAACGACGGCTTCACCCTCAAGGGCGCGATGATCACAAACGCGGTGCGATGCGCGCCGCCGGAAAACAAGCCGACGCCGGAGGAAATCCGCACCTGCCGGCAATTCCTATCCGCGCGCCTCGACGCCTTGCCGCGCGTTCGCGCGATCTTGGCGCTGGGCTCAATCGCGCACGACAGTGTGCTGCGCGCGCACGAACTCAAGCCCAGCTCAGCAAGGTTCGGACACGGCGCTGAAGCCGAACTGCCGGGCGGACGCTGGCTGGTCTCCAGCTATCATTGCTCGCGCTACAACACCCAGCCGCGCAGGCTCACCGCGGAGATGTTCGAAGCGGCAATGGCGCGCGCCAAGGCGCTGGCCTACGGCTGAGCCGGAGCTGCCCCGCCGGTCGCTAATGTCTCCGGCGTCGCCCGGTAACTCGCGTAGAGCGAGGAAACCGCCGGCTCGGCCGCCTCCGCTTCCGCAAAGTCCGCTTCCGAAGGCTGGCCCAGCCCCCAACGCGCCATGGCGCGTCCGTAGAGATAATGCCCACGGCCGGGTTCGATCGCGAGCGCCGCATCATAGTCGGCCAAAGCCGATTCAAACGCGCCCAATTTCAGATACACGAGCCCGCGGCTGTCCAACGCCGCGGCGTTTGCGGGCTCGAGCAGCAACGCCGCGTTGCAGTCAACAAGCGCTTGATCGAGTTCTTCTCCACTGACGGCGCGGATCCAGCAGCGGTTGTTCAAAAGCCCGGCGTCATCCGGCGTCCGCAACAGCGCCTGCGTCAACGCATCGATCTGTGACTGAAACGTCTGCGCCTGGCTGGAGAGAACCTGTGCGCGCCCCTGGATCGCGGCGGGCATGTTCGGGTCCAACGCCAGCGCCGCATCGAAATCGCTGATGGCTCGATCGTAGGCGCCGCGTTCCTGATGAATGAGGGCGCGCTGTGCGTATGCATTGGCCAGCGAAGCATCGATCCGCAAAGCGCGGCCGAAATCGGCGACCGCTCGCGCATGCTGGCCAAGACTCGCGCGCAGCATGCCGCGCTGCACCAGGGCGTCGGCACGGTCCCACCGTTCGGCGCTCGCGTTCGCGATCACGGCGCTGCAGGCGGTCAGGCGCTGCTCCGGGAACATCCCGCCCTCGCACGCCGCAATGTCGCGCGCGAGCGCGGCAGCGCCATCGTCTTGGCCGCATGCCGCGAGCCACGCCGCCGCCAGTGCGGGCGCGAGCGCGCGCATCAGCCTTTGTCCCGCAACAGCCGGCCTTGCTGACGTTTCCATTCGCGGTCCTTGGTGGCGGCGCGCTTATCGTGCGCCTTCTTGCCTTTACCGAGCGCGAGCTCGAGCTTAGCAATCCCGCGGTCGTTGAAATAGAGCTTGAGTGGGGTCAGCGTGCGTCCTTCGCGTTCGACCGCACCCATCAGTTTTTTCATTTCGCGCGCGCGAACCAGCAGTTTCCTTGGTCGCCGCGGCTCGTGATTGAACTGTCCGGCAGGCTGGTACACCGGGATCGTGGCGTTGATCAGCCAGAGTTCGCCGCCCTGCACGCCGGCATAGCTCTCGGCAATGTTGGCGCGACCGCTACGCAGCGACTTCACTTCCGTGCCAAGGAGTTGAAGCCCCGCTTCAAGCGTATCCTCGATCATGTAATCGAAACGCGCGCGCCTGTTCTCCGCGATGAGTTTGCGGTTCGGGTCTTCTTTCTTCGCCATCGGCTAAAGCAGCCCGGCCTGCGTCATGGCGCTTTTCACTAAGGCCTTGCCGGCGTCGGTGCAGGGCGTCATCGGCAAACGCAACTCGTCGGCGCACAAGCCCAGCAGCGAGCATGCGTACTTGGCCGGCGCCGGAGAGGGTTCGCAAAACAGCGCCTTATGCAGCGCCGCCAATTTATCGTCGATGGCGCGAGCGGCCGCATAGTCGCCGCTCAGCGTCGCTTCCTGCATCTGAGCGCACAGCTTCGGCGCCACGTTCGCTGTCACCGAGATGCAGCCTCGGCCGCCTTGCGCGTTGAACGCGACAGCGCTCGGATCCTCGCCAGACAGTTGGATGAATTTCTCTCCGCACTCCGCGCGGTGGCGCGCCACACGCGAGAGATCGGCGCTCGCGTCCTTGACGCCAATGACGTTGGAGAGTCGGGCCAACCGCCCCATGGTCTCGACGCTGATGTCCGTGACCGTCCGTCCCGGCACGTTGTAGACCACGATCGGCAGGTCAGTTGCGTTATTGATGGCGGTGAAATGCGCCACCACGCCGTCCTGGCTCGGCTTGTTATAATAAGGCGCGACCACCAGTAGCGCGTCCGCGCCCGCCTTCTTGCACCGCTTCGCCAGTTCGACCGCATGGGCAGTGTTGTTCGATCCCGCACCGGCGATCACCGGAACGCGCCCGCCGGCCGCCTCCACGCATAGTTCCACGACGCGCGCATGTTCGTCGGTGCTGAGCGTTGCGCTCTCTCCAGTCGTGCCGCAGGGAACCAGGGCGTGTGAACCTTCGGCAATCTGACGCGCGACGAGCGCCTGAAAGGCGGGTTCATCTACGGTTCTGTTGCGAAATGGCGTAATGAGCGCCGGAATCGAACCGAGAATCCGCAGAGATGAGTGGGCGAGGTCTGGCATTGGCGCGATTCCTGCCACAGTGTCGGGCGAGGTTAAATAGCAGCCCGCGAGCCCCCCTTGCGGGCCGCTGCTGTTTCAGAACGAGGCGGAGGGGCAGATGTTCGCACCCAGACTGATCCGCATCGCGGCCTTGGCGGCCGCGTCGAGCGCCCTGCTGGTCGCCTCGAGCGCGGGCCAGCAAGAAGTCGCGGCCGGACCCAGCGCCGCGGCTGCCGATGTCGTCGCTTATAGCCCGCCCCCGCCGCTCCCGGCGGAAGCCGAGCGCATGCGTCTGCGCGACGGGCTGGCCGCAGCCGAACGCAACGACTGGTATGGCCTAGCCTCCCTGCGCGACAGCGCCACCGATCCGCTGGTGCGCCGCATGCTGCAATGGCGGCTCGCCACCTCGCGGGACGCACCGCTCTATTTCGCCGACATCCGCTCGGCGCTCGAAGACTTGCAAGGCTGGCCCGGCCGTGAGGGGATGCGCGCCCGCGCCGAACAAGCGATCCTCGACACGCGCCTCTCGCCGTCGGAACGCGTCGGCTTCCTGCGTCAGGAAGGCGGCCCGGTTTCCGGCGACGGTCGTATTGCATTGGCGATTGCGCTCAAGGATCTGGGGCAGCGTTCGGAGGCGATCGAGATCGCACGCGCGGCTTGGCGCGAGGACAGCCTCACCTCCAACGCCGAAGCGCGCGCGCTCGATGAGTTCGGCTCGAATTTCAGCAGCGAAGATCACGCCGCGCGCGTCGATATCCTATTATGGCGGGGCCAGCGCAGCCTCGCGCAACGCCTGATCCCACGCCTCTCGAGTGCAGACCGGCTCGTCGCCAACGCGCGCATCGCCATGCAATCGCGCCAACGCCGCGGACTTCAGGCGGCCGTCGATGCGGTTCCGTCCTCGCGTCAGGACGATCCGGGCTTCATGTACGACCGCGTGCAGTATCGCCGCCGCACTGGTAATCCGGACGACGCGCTGCCGCTCGCCGCACAGATTGACGCGCGCCAGGCCCCGCCCGCAGCTCGCGACGACATTTATCAAGAGCGCCGGCTCTACGTGCCGCGCGCCATGCGCGCGCGCAATTACCGCCTGGCGTACAACCTCGTCTCCAACCACGGCCTGAGCTCAGGCGAAGCCTTCGCCGACGCGGAGTGGATGTCCGGCTGGTTGATGTTGCGTTTCCTCGATCAACCGCAACGCGCCGCCGAGCATTTTGCGCATCTCGACCAGAACGTTTCGTCGCCGGTTTCCAGTGGCCGCGCGCTTTACTGGCGCGCGCAGGCCGCCGAGGCGCTGGGCCAACGCCAAGAAGCGGAACGGCTCCACAACGCCGCCGCGCGCTACAACTTAACCTAATCTGGCCAACTCGCAGCCACGCGCGGCACGCGGACGGCCACGCTGAACCTGCCGCAAACCTCGAGCGTTCCCGACGCCGTGCGCGCGCGATTTGAGAGCCGCGAACTCGTGCGCGCCTTGCGCCTGATGGCGCAGGTCGGCGCTCAGCGCGACTTCGAGTCGATCGCGTTCTATCTCGACGACACCCTCGACGATCCGCTGGAGATCGAACTTCTGGCGCAAATGGCGCGCGAACAATCCGAATATCGCACGGCGCTGCGCAGTGCGACGGCAGGCTTGTTCCGCAACGTGGTCGCCACCACAGCTGCCTACCCGGTACTACAGCTGCCATCCGCCGTGCGGTCGAGCGGCCGGCCGGAGCCCGCCTTGGTGCTGGCGATCATCCGCCAGGAAAGCGAGTTCGACGCCGGCGCGGTGTCGCACGCCAATGCGCACGGCCTGATGCAGCTCATCCCGTCGACCGCGCAGGCGCAAGCGCGCCGGGTCGGCATGACCTATCAACGCGGTTCGCTGACCAGCGATCCGGAATACAACATGACCCTCGGCTCCGCGCACCTTGCCGATCTGATTGACGACTTTAACGGCTCGTATGTGCTCGCCATCGCCGCCTACAACGCCGGCTCGCATCGCGCGCGCCAATGGATCGGAGAGTGGGGCGACCCGCGCTCAAGTTCCGTCGACGTCATCGACTGGGTCGAACTCATCCCCTTCAACGAGACGCGCAACTACGTGCAGCGAGTGATGGAGAATCTGCAGGTCTACCGCCATCGCCTCGCCGACGCGCCGGTTCCGATCGAGATCGAGTCCGACCTCCGCCGCGGACGCTATTGAACCGCAAGCGCCGCGGCAAAGGTCTCCGCGTCGACATTGCCGCCACTGGCGATGAGGGCGACGGTTTTGCCGGTTAGTTCGACCTTGCGTTCCAGCGCAGCGGCCAGCGACGCCGCGCCCGAAGGTTCGAGCACCAGCTTCAAGTGACGGAAGGCGAATTTCATCGCCCGCCGCACTTCAGCGTCTGTTACGGCGACCGCACCGGCAAACCGCTCGCGTGCGATCGCGTAGGTGATCTCGCCCATCTGTTCGGTCAGCAACCCGTCGCAAATCGAGCGAACGCCCGGCGCGTTGCGCTGGATCGATCCCGCCGCAAGCGTGCGTGCGATGTCGTCGTGCCCATCAGGTTCGACCGCGTAGATTTGCGCGCGCGGTAGCGCCAGCGCGACGCCAGTCGACAGCCCACCGCCACTTCCAGGTGCAAGCACGATGTCTGGCGCGATCTCCTCGCCAATCTCCAGTCCGCTCGTGCCCTGCCCGGCGATGACCAACGGATCGTCGAACGGCTTGATCAGGCTTGCGCCGCTCTCGTTCGAGATTTTGGCGCCGATCTCCTCGCGGCTCTCATTGACACGGTCGTAGGTCACCACCTCGGCGCCGTTGGCGCGCGTCGTCTCCAGTTTGATGCGCGGCGCGTCGGCCGGCATGACGATGGTGGCCGGGACGCCAAAAAGCTTCGCCGCGTTTGAAACGGCGATGGCGTGATTGCCGGATGAAAACGCGATCACGCCGCGCGCCCTCACTTCGGGCGCCAACGCCGCGATAGCATTTGTAGCCCCACGCATTTTGAAAGCGCCGCCCCTCTGCAAGTTCTCCGCCTTGACGAACACTTTGGCGCCTACCGCCGCATCGAGCGCGTCGTTGCGCACCAGCGGCGTGCGTACGATGATCCCTTCGATCCGCTTGGCGGCGGCCTTCACATCGTCAATCGTCGGGACCATCATGAGCCTTTCGGTTTGGTGCGCCGCGTCGGCGGCGCACTGAGCGGATCTTCGGGCCAAGGATGCTTGGGATAGCGCCCGCGCATCTCGCTGCGCACCGCTGCATACGAGCCGCGCCAGAAGCCCGGCAAGTCCTTCGTTGTCTGCACCGGCCGACGTGCGGGAGAAAGCAAGCGCAGAGCCAGCGGCTCGCCCGCAACCGCCGGGTGCGCGTCTTGCCCGAACATCTCTTGCAGCCGCACATCGAGCGCGGGCCCGCCATCGGCGGTGTAATCGATGCTGAGCGACGAGCCGGCCGGGGTCTCGAACCGCGCTGGCGCCCGCTCATCGAGGCGCCGCCGCAACTCGTAAGGCAGCGACGCCAACAACGCTTGCCCTACGTTCACGCCGCGCAGGCTCTCACCCAAGGCTGGCGCTAACCACACTTCGAGCGAAGCGCGCAACGCCTCATCGCTCCAATCCGGCCACGCCTCGCCCTCGCGCGAACGCATGAACGCCACGCGCGCGCGCGTTTGCTGCGCGGTCTCGTTCCAATCCAGCAAGTCCAGGCCCTCGTCACGCACGGCGTCCAGCAACGCCTGCCGCATCTCCTCGCCGTTCAATTTTTCCAGCGGCGCTTCCGATAGCACGATGCGTCCGAGCCTCCGCGTGCGCCGCCCCCGCACAGCGCCAGTTTCAGGATCGACGGTAACCGCGGCGCGCGTCTCGATCTGATCGGCGAAGAGCGCCTCGATCTCGACTGCCGCGATCGGCGCCGCAAGCAGCACCTGGGCTCGGCCTGCGCTGCCCGCGATGTCGGCGATGACGAGGTAATCCTCGCGGGCGAGCGCCGAGGCCTGATCAACGGCGGCCGCGCGGCCGTTAGCCATCACAAAGGACGCGCCACGCGCCTTCGCGACGCGGTCAGGAAACGCCAGCGCCAACATCGCGCCGGCGCGCGCTTCTGCGACCTCGTTGTCCAGCGCGACCCCGGCTGCCCGCGCGATTCGCTGCGCCAACTTGCGCGCGGCATCGGCGCGCTGTCCGCGCTCACTGGCAAAACGATGCAAACGATCGCGAAGATCGGCGCTGCGCCCACCGAGCCCTTGCTCGGTGAGGAGCAACGCAATGTGCGCGGCGAGCAAGCCCTCCTCGTTCGCGGCGATCACCATGTGTGCAAGACGCGGCGGCAACGGCAGTTTCGCGATCGCCGCCCCATGTGCGGTTAAGCGCCCCACATCGTCGAGCGCGCGCAGCCGCTTCAACAGGGCAATCGCCTCGTTCCAGGCCGGCTTAGGCGGAGGGTCGAGCCAAGCAAGCGCCATCGGATCGGCAACGCCCCAGGACGCCAGATCAAGCGCCAGACCGGAAAGATCGGCGGCAGCGCACGAGTTTCACCCTCGCTCCACAGCCGCCAGCACACGCCCGGTTCAAGCCGCCCAGCCCGACCGGCGCGCTGGGCGATAGCCGCCTGGCTCGCGCGCACGGTCTCCAGCCGTGAAAGTCCAAGCGCCGGTTCGTAGCGTGGGCGCCGCGCGAGCCCCGCATCGACAACGATGCGCACGCCTTCGATGGTGAGACTGGTTTCGGCAATCGATGTCGCCAGCACAACTTTACGCCGTCCCGCCGGCGCTGGCGCGATCGCGGCGTCTTGATCGGCGGGGCTCATGGCGCCGTAAAGCGGACGGATTGCCACGGTCGCATCGGTGATGCTCGTACGCAGCGTTTCGGCGGTACGCTCGATCTCACGCACGCCGGGCAGGAAAACCAACGCACTTCCAGGCTCCGACGCCAACGCGGCGCGCGTTGCGGCGGCGACCTCCTGCTCCAAGTGTGCGCGCGGATCGCGCGGCCGGTACACGTGCCGCACCGGATGCATCCGTCCCTCGCTGACGATCACCGGCGCACGATTCAGCAGCGTGGAGACGCGGGCTGCATCCAACGTCGCAGACATCCCCAGGATTTTCAGATCCGGCCTGCGCGCGCCTTGCGCGCCGCGCGCCAGCGCCAAGCGCAACTCGCCTTCCAGGCTGCGCTCGTGAAATTCGTCGAACAGTACGGCGGCGACGCCGTTGAGTTCGGGATCGTCCAGGATCGTGCGCGTGAACACGCCCTCCGTGACCACTTCGATACGCGTTGCCGGGCCGACGCGCGCGTCCAGACGCACGCGATAGCCGACGGTTTCACCGACGCGTTCGCCGCGTTCGCTCGCCATGCGCGCCGCGGCGGCGCGCGCCGCGATCCGACGCGGCGACAGCAGCACGATCTTGCCATCACGCGCCCACGGTGCGCCGAGTAGACCGGGCGGCACGCGCGTGGTCTTGCCCGCGCCTGGCGGCGCCACCAGCACCGCCGCTTCACGCGTCTCCAGCGCCGCGTGCAATTGGGGCAGGACTTCATCGACCGGCAGCATGAAGGCGGCTTAACCTGACCTTTTGTCCCTGTCTCGCCGCATTGGCGTGGCTGGCTGGCGCCTGTATAGGCTGGCCGCCTCGGCTGAGGGAGCGGGAGATGCGGGCAAACACTCTGGTTAAATTGCTTGTCGCCGCCATCGTTGGCGCAAGCTTGGCTGCGTGCGCGAGCGGGCGCACCGCCGACACGCGCCGCGGCGTAGGCGACGCCGCTTATATCCCACTTCGCGACGTGGGTTTGATGCGCCCGGAAATCCCGCTCTTGCTGCGCAATCTGCAATACCCATACTCGACCGCGACCCTGTCCGATTGCGGCGCCGTGGCGCACGAAATCCGGCAACTTGACGCCGTGCTTGGTCCTGAGAGCTATCAGCCGGGGCCCAATCGCAATGTCTGGGATCGCAGCGGCGATTTCCTGGAAGAACAAACGATAGAAGCCGCCGAGAGTACCGCGGAGGACTTAATCCCGTTCCGCTCCTGGGTGCGGCGCATCTCCGGGGCCAGCCGGGCCGAGCGCGAAGCGCTCCGCGCCGTCGCCAACGGCCAGCAACGGCGCACGTTCCTGCGCGGTTATGGCGCGTCCCTCGGCTGCCCCAACATCATCCCGCCGCCGCCGCCGCAACCGCATCAAGCGCGCGAAGGCCGCGACCGCCCGGTCAACTAGGCGCTGACGCCGAACCGCGCGCGCAAATCGGAGAGCTTTCCCTCCGCGATCGCCGCGCGCAGCCGCGCCATAAGCGATTGGTAGTAGGCTACGTTGTGCCAAGAGAGCAGCACTTGGCCGAGCAATTCGCCCGCCTTGAATAGGTGGTGCAGATACGCTTTCGAATAATCGCGGCTAGCCGGACAATCGAGCGCCTCATCGAGCGGCGCCATATCCTCGGCGAAGCGCGCGTTGGTGATGTTGACCGGACCCGCGTCGGTCCAGGCTTGGCCGTGCCGGCCAGAGCGCGTCGGCAACACGCAGTCGAACATGTCGATGCCGCGCGCGACGCTCTCAACGAGATCCGACGGTTTGCCGACGCCCATCAGATAGCGCGGTCGCTCCGCCGGCAGCAGTGGCGCCGTAAAGTCGAGCGTCGCCAGCATTTCCCTCTGGCCCTCACCCACCGCGAGGCCGCCAATGGCGTAGCCGTCGAAGCCATCGCGCACCAATGTCTCCGCCGAGACGCGGCGCAACTCGGGGTCGACCCCGCCTTGTACAATGGCGAACAGGTTCTGCGCCGTCCTCGGGCCGAACGCGGCTTTGCAGCGTTCAGCCCAAGCAAGCGAAAGCCGCATCGCCCTTTCCACGTCCGCGCGCGGCGCAGGAAGAGCGGGGCATTCATCTAACTGCATGACGATATCGGCGCCGATCTGGTCCGCCTGAATTTCGATAGCGCCCTCAGGCGTCAATCGATGCTCGCTGCCGTCGATGTGACTGCGGAAGGTCACGCCATCGGCGTCGAGCTTCCGCAACTGCGCCAGCGACATCACCTGATATCCGCCGCTGTCGGTGAGGATAGGCCTGTCCCAGCGCATGAAACGGTGTAGCCCGCCGAGACGTTTCACGCGCTCGCCGCCGGGACGCAGCATTAGATGATAGGTGTTGCCGAGAATGATATCCGTCCCGGTGGACGCCACCTGATCAACCGTCAGTCCCTTCACTGTCCCCGCCGTCCCTACCGGCATGAACGCAGGCGTGCGGATGTCGCCGCGCGGCGTTTTCAGCACGCCGGTGCGCGCCGCGCCGTCGCACGCCAATATCTCAAACGGAAAGCCGCTCATTCGGCTCGCCATAACAGGGTGGCGTCGCCGTAGGAATAGAAGCGATAGCGCT
>ERZ869936.2338-NODE-2338-length-11358-cov-19.675484_pt1 | contig 11358 bp, 8 predicted proteins | sample MGYA00520876_ERZ869936 | MGnify/ENA primary metagenome ERZ869936 (study PRJEB32218, sample SAMN09650985) | biofilter metagenome | isolation source: enrty point of leading RO module | place: Saudi Arabia: Thuwal, RO plant located on Red Sea | collected 2016-02-17 ... | reverse complement strand
GAACTGCATTCAATCAGTCCGTTCCGCGTCACCGTCGCCACGTCTTCGTCGTTGGATTCGAATCGTGACAGGCAGGTCACATCCTCTCGCGTTCCGTCCGACCAGACGGCCACGCACTGCAGTTGCACGGTTTCACTCGGCCGGGCGAACACGACTTCACCCGGCGTGACGTCCACGCGGATCAGCTTGCGGGGACCGTCGACTGCCCCCTGTGCGCCACGTGCAATCCAGCGGCGCAGCATCTGGTATTCCCAGCCTCCCGCCTCGAATCGCAAGCCCCCGTCGTGATCTTCCTGCAGCGTCGGCTTCAGCAGGATCAGGCTCTGCTCCGGGTTCTCCAGGTCGACGCGCGGCTCCTCCCCGCCGGCCAGCGCTTCGATGTCGGCCTCGAAGTCGTAGCCGAACATCGACAGCCGGAAGCCGCCCTGTCCCTGAAACGAACCGTGACACGTGCGTCCGTTGCAGCCGAGCCGTCCGAGCAGAGGGATCACGTGCCGCTGAAAGTCCGGGACCGTTTCGTCGTCGGCAATCCGCTCATTCATCGGAGCCAGGACCTCAGTTTCGCCCGGCGCTGCGGGTTCCGGTTCCGTATTGTCCGTTGCGGCGCCGGCAAGTTCCTCCCCATCCAGGAATCGCTGCCACGCATCCCGTTCTGCACCCGGCGCCGGGTTGACGCGAACCCGTGCAACGTTTGGCAGTGCCGCGACGACGTCCGATTCGCTGAGATCCGTTTCGTAGAGAAACACCAGCTCCAGCTTGGGCAGGGACGCGAGTGCGGTGAGCGACTCCAGAGAAACGTTCGTTCCCGACAGGTCGAGCGACTCCAGCGACTCCAGTTTCGACAGGTGGACCAGTCCCGCGCCGGTGATCTCCGTTCCACTCAGATCGAGATCCCGCAACGTTGCCAGCCGTCCGACTTGTTCCAGCCCCGCATCGCTCACCCGCGTGTCCGAAAGCCGCAGGGCGTCGAGATTCGTCAATCCCACCAGCGACTCCAGGCCGGCGTCGGTGATTTCGAGCCCTTCCAGCGAGAGCATCGTGAGCGCCTCGAGCCCTGCGATGCTCTTGAGCCCTTCGTCAGTCACGCCGGTGCGGTCGAGATACAGCCGCTCCAGTTTCACGAGTCCTTCCAGCGAAGGCATCGCGGCGTCGGTCAGCCCCGAGTCCGACAGGAAGAACGTGTCGAGATTCGTCAGCCCGGCAACGTGTTTGATTCCTTCGTCGGTGACGTTCGGCGTGACGACCGCCAGGTAATCGAGCTGCGCGAAGGCCGCGACGTGAGCCACGTGCTCATCGGTCACGACCGGTTTGCTGAAGCGGACGAACCGTACCGTCCCGTCGCGATTCTTCTGAATGTTGGACGCAATCCCCTGGATCGCCTCGATCGCGGCCTGCTGCTCAGGCGGTGTTTCGGCCCGTCCGGTCGAAACGATCGACAAGGAAAGGAGGGCCAATTGCAGCGTCTTGCACATGGATTCAAACCCGTTCGCGTTCTACATTCGCGCGCATTTCCAGCGACTGCCCTCCGGATTCTTGATTCATTAGGTTACTTTCTTCCTGGAAGTTGTTGCACTTGGGTCAAGTTTCTTTCCAGGCGAGCGGCGAGGCGTAAGCCCGCCGATTCGTCCTCCGGAAGGCTCGCACTGTCCGAGGCCCTGCCTCATTAGATCAAACTTTACTTGCGCGTTCCAGACCCTGTCGCGTGCGTGGGGATCGGCGCGGCTTCGGCCGGGGGAATGCGGCGCAGCTTGTTGCAGCCCTTGCATGGCGGTACTCTCAGCGAAGTTTCGGCTCGCTACGGCGAAGCGACAGTCACGCCATGCGGCCCTGAGGCGCCGGTGCGACCCGATTGGGCGACAGCCCGGATTTCATATTTCGTCCGCGACCGCTGATTGGAGCGTGGCATGAGTCACTCCGAAGACAATTCGACGAAAATCCTCATCATCATCCTGGCCGTGCTGGGCGGCGGAATGTTCGTCTGCTGCGGCGTCGGCGTGGGCGCTTTTTTCTGGATGCGATCGGCCTTCGAAGACCTGAGTGACTTCGTCGATGACGGAATGGCCGATTTCGACCAGCAGGTCCAGACTGACATCGAAGACAATCCGGTCATTGTCGAGCACATCGGCCGCATTACGCACTTCGAGAGCGATTTCGACCTCTCCATCGAAGAAGACTACGACGAGGTGTGGGTCTTCGATGTCTCAGGGGATCGAGGTTCGGGAACGCTCCGCGCCGAGTGCATCACGGTGGACGAATGGACCGAATCGGTGCCGAGAGCCGAACTCACACTCGACAACGGAGAGGTCTTTCAACTCTTCCCGGACAATCCGCTTCCGGCCGAGAACCAGCGGGACATCGGGGTCCGAGCCGCCCTTGAAGATCATCCGGTCATCCTCGAACACATCGGCGAGATCACGCGGCTCGAAAGCGACTACGACTTATGGCTGGAGGAGCCCGGATATGACGTCTGGCCGTTTCACGTCGAGGGGGAGAAAGGCAGCGGCCTGCTCCGCGCGGAGTGCGTGACCGAAGATCACTTCATCTACGAAGTCCCTAGCGCCGTCCTCAAGCTCGAATCCGGCGAGACCATTCAACTCTTCCCGGATAACCCGCTGGAATAATCCGCAAGCGACAGCAAGCACCGCGCGCCCCGGCGGACCGCATAATGCGACCCGAGACATGAACGACTCAACACGACCCTCCGCGCGAATCATTCGCAACGGCGTCACGCGCCGCGATCTGTTGAAGCAGGTCGCCCTCGGCACAGCGAGCGCGGGACTGATGCCATCGACTTTGTCATCGCTTCACGCAGCAACGGACTCCACCACTCCGATCATCGACACCCACATGCACGTCTGGGCCGACGATCCGCAGCGGTATCCATTCGATCATCCCTACATCGACGATTTCGCCGGCGCGCCGCACGAAGCGACCGTCGAGATGCTGGTCGACGACATGGACCGGAACGACTGCACCCATGCCGTGCTGGTGCAGGTCATCTACCACGGCTGGGACAACAGCTACGTTGCCGATTGCGTCCAGCGCTTTCCCGACCGGATGCAGGCGCACGGACTGATTGACCCCACCGATCCCCAGGTCGCCGACAAACTCGCCTACTGGATGGAAGAGCGCGGACTCAGCGGAATGCGGTTCAGTCCGATCTACTATCAGGACGGCCGGCACGGCGGCGACGCCTGGCTCGACGCCGACCACACGCACAAACTCTGGCGGCGGGCGGAGACGCTGGGCGCAGTCTTCAACTTCTTCATCGCCGCGCCGCAACTGCCGAAATTGGAGACGATGGTCAGGGCGCACCCTGACGTGCGTGTCATCGTGGATCATTTCAGCCAGATCGATCTCGGCGCGGACGATCCCGAACCCGACTTCCAGCGACTCCTCAAGATGGCCGACTACCCCAACGTCTGGGTCAAGGTCTCGGAGTTGAGTTCCGTGTCGGCCTCCGGCGAGTATCCTTTCCCCGATGCCTATCCGTACGTGAAACGGGTCTTTGAGGCGTTCGGTCCGGATCGGTTGCTGTTCGGCACCGGTTATCCCGGTGCAGCCCGCGCCGCCTACGACCGGCCGACGCTCGCGCAGGAGATCGCTTTGCTGCACGACCTGATTCCGTTCTTCAGCGACGAAGACCGGCAGAAGATTCTCGGCCGCAACGCCGCCGAATTGTGGGGCTTCGTCTAACCGCGGAGGCGCACCGCGTCGCAGGACAGGCAGATTGAAGCCGACTTGTGTGTCAACGACAGGTTTTCAACCCTGTCAGTTACACACAAGTCGACCGGGGCCCGGCCCCAAGGGATTCTCGAACAGGACACAGATTTTCGCGGATTCGGCGGATCAGCACGGATTTTACGGGGAGTTTTTGAAATAGGCGGCAGCGACGAGCCCGCATCGATCCAGTTGTGAATGCTCTGCACTCCATAGAAAGCAATCAGCGAAAATCGGTCCCATCCGTGGTCATCCGCGTTCCATTCGAATCTTTCGAAGAGTCACTCAATCGGGGATCGAGAATAGTGGGACTTTGAACTGCAGGCCTGACCGGCTCCGCCTCTTCGTTCCCCGCGCCGGGAAAGCGCGCGACACCGGTTGCAGCCGGTCGCACCACTCCCTATACCCGGTTGGCACTTACGCATCGCGTGCGCGGATTGTACCCGTCGATGGACAGGCAGACCGGATTTCAGAATCGCGAGGCCTATCGCGGGGGGTTGCTGTCGATCGGCAACTTCGACGGCGTGCACCGCGGTCACCAGCGGATCATTTCCACGCTCACCGCCGCGGCGCGAGAGCGCGGCCGCCCCGCCGTCGTCATGACGTTCGAACCCCATCCGATTCGCGTCCTCGCCCCCGACCGGGCCCCCCCGCAACTCTCGACGCTCGATCGCAAGGCGGAACTGCTGGAGCAACTCGGCGTCGATTGCCTGATCGCGATGCCGACCGACCGGGCGCTGCTCGACCTCTCGCCCGAGGAGTTCTTTTCGCAGGTCGTCCGCGGCGAAATCGACGCCTCCGGCATGGTGGAAGGGGAAAACTTCTGTTTCGGCCGCGATCGAGCGGGCACGGTCGAAACGCTGGACCGTCTCTGCCGGGAGTCCGGAATTTCGCTGACAGTCGTGAACCATGTTTCGCTGGGGGATTTGACGGTCTCATCAAGCGCCGTTCGCAAAGCAATTTCGGAAGGTCGCGTTGCGGAGGCCGTCGCGATGCTGGGGCATCCCTATCGGGTGCGCGGCCGCGTGGAACCCGGCGCCGCCCGAGGAGGCGCGATCGGGTTTCCGACTGCGAACCTCAGCGGCGTCGAAACGCTGCTGCCCGCCGACGGGGTCTATGCAGGCGTCGCGGAGGTCGACGGCGTCCGTTATGCGGCAGCGGTCCACCTCGGCGCTAATCCCACGTTCGGTGAAACGAAACGCAAGCTCGAAGTGCATTTGATCGACTATTCCGGCGGCCCGCTTTATGATCGGGAGCTTGCGGTCGATCTGATCGACCGCGTGCGGGGTACGCTCGACTTCGGGGACGCCGCAGCGCTGCAGACACAATTGCGGGCCGATATCGCTCGCGTCGCCGGGATCGTCGGCGAAGGGGAGCCGGAATGAGCATCGACTGGCAGCCGATCCGCGAGATCTTCGAACCCGCCCAGCGGTTTGTGATCTCCAGTCACGTCCGGCCCGACGCAGACGCCATCGGTTCCGAACTCGGACTGCTCAGCGTACTGGAGTCGCTCGGCAAGCAGGTGAGGATCGTCAATCCATCCGCGACGCCTCGCCATCTCGCGTTCCTCGACCCGCAGGGGATCGTGCGCAAGCTGGGCGAGGGAGTCTCGATCGAAGAAGCGCTCCAGGCGGACGTCCACGTCGTCGTCGACACCGGCGCATGGCAACAGTTGCCCGACGTTCGGAAAGTCCTCGAACAGACGCAGGCCGCGAAAGTCGTGATTGACCATCACGTCAGCGGCGACGACCTGGGAGCGACTGTTTTCAAGGACGTCTCCGCCGCGGCCACCGGCGTCCTCATTACCGAACTCGCCGAGTTTCTGAACGTCCCGCTCAGCAAGTCGGCGGCGGAGTGGTTGTACTGCGCGATCGCGACCGACACCGGCTGGTTCCGATTCCCCAACACCGAAGCCCGCACGATGCACACCGCGGCGCGGCTGATTGACGCTGGTGCGCAGCCCAACATACTATACAGAGAACTGCACGAGCGATCCTCACCGGCCCGGCTCAAGTTGCACGCGGTCGTGCTGGATCGCGTCCAATTCGACTTTGACGGCCGGTTGGGGCACACCTTCGTCCTGCTCAAGGACTTCGAGCAGACCGGCGCCCATCCAACCGATACGGAAGACCTCGTCAACGATGCGATGGCCGTCGACGGCGTCGAATGCGCGTTTATTCTCGTGGAACAACGATCCGGAAACATAAAAGCGAGCCTTCGCAGCCGGGGACTGGTGAATGTCGCCGAGATCGCCGAATCGTTCGGCGGCGGCGGCCACCGTCAGGCTGCGGGAGCCACGATCCCCCGCCCCTTCGAGAGCGTGCAGACGGCCGTGCTCGAAGCCTTCAAGACTGCGTTGGACGCCGCCCAGTCCCCCTGAGCGGCCCCGGCGTCCTGCCCCACTGCGACCCACCTGAGCCCTTGAACCCGCTCCCCAAAAAAGAACGACGGGAAAGTACCGAAGTCTTAGTGGTCCATCTCGAAGAACGTCGCCTGGTTTGACATGTGCTGTTTAGCCGCGACCCGCAGGAAAGCGCTCCACGTCTGCAGCGCCCCGCCGCGCAAGAATATGCCGGAGATACGAGGAGAGAGTCAATGATCGAAAAACCTCATGCTCCCGACGAGCAGGAAATCAGTGAGCTTCCCCGGCGGTCGTTCGTCGCGCGTGGTCTCGCATTCGTCATTGGCGGCATCATTACGCTCTGCCCGATTGCCGTGTCGGTCATCTACTTCCTCGACCCGATCCAGCGCAAGAAGAAAGCCGTCGGAATGACGGGCGACGCCGTCGACCCCGAGGGGTTTGTCCGCGTCGCGCCGAAAGAGGCCCTGGCGGACGACGGGACGCCCCGGTCGTTCAAAGTCATCGCCGACCTGCAGGACTACTGGAACAAGTTCCCCAATGCGGAGATCGGCTCGGTCTACATGCGGCTGGACGGCAACGGCGAGGTCCAGTGCTTCAACGCCCGCTGCCCCCACCTCGGCTGCACCGTCAAATACAACAGCAACGACGCCAACTACGCCTGTCCCTGCCACGACAGCGCGTTCAGCCTCGATGGCGAGAGGACCAATGAGATTCCGCCGCGCGGCATGGATTCGCTGGAGACGCGCGTGGACGAGGACGGCATGATCTGGGTGAAGTACCTCAAGTTCCGCGCCGGGATTGAGGAAAAGAAGCCGGTCTGACGAGGCAGGGCCTCGGACGATGCCCGCTGCCGCTCGAAAACGGAAACCCGCGCCCGCCGGCCGCAGAAACCTGACTCAAACGCAGCAACTTCCGGAACAATGCAACCGCAGGACGAAGCCGGCAGCGAAAATCGAGGGAGGAGAGCCCAGGGAGGGGACCACGACGTCGGGGTGCGGAGGAATCACTGATGAACAGCCTGCTCAACTGGCTTGACGACCGCGTCGGGTATCGCCACCTGATGCGCGAAGCGCTGGACGAACCGATCCCCGGCGGCGCGCGGTGGCGCTATGTGTGGGGCAGCACGCTGGTCTTCGCCTTCTTTCTGCAGGTCGTCACCGGAGTGATGCTGTGGTTCAGCTACAGTCCCAGCACCCGCACGGCGTGGGAGAGCGTCTACTTCATCCAGCACGAGATGACCCTCGGCTGGCTGATTCGCGCCGTGCATCACTTCGCCGCCCAGGCGATGATCGTGCTGCTCGTGCTGCATTTGCTGCAGGTCGTCGTCGACGGCGCGTACCGCGCCCCGCGCGAAGTCAATTTCTGGCTCGGCCTGGTCCTGATGCAGATCATCATGGGCCTGGGCCTCACCGGCTATCTGCTGCCGTGGGACCAGAAGGGCTACTACGCCACCCAGGTGGCCACGGAAATCATGGGCGCTACGCCGCTCGTCGGCCCTTACGTGCAGAAACTCGCCCAGGGCGGGGCGGAATACGGCCACCATACGCTCACCCGGTTCTTCGCACTTCACGCCGGCGTCCTGCCGGCCCTGCTGATCGCGTTTCTCGGCCTGCACATTTACGTCTTCCGCAGGCATGCGATCCACGTGAAACTGCCGAAGCGCCGGCCGGACGAGACCTTCTGGCCCGACCAGGTCCTCAAAGACTCCGTCGCCTGCCTGATCGTCTTTGCGGTCGTGCTCGCGCTGGCGATCTGGAAAGGCGCCGAACTCACCGCTCCCGCGAATCCGGCCGAGCAGTACGAAGCCGCCCGTCCCGAGTGGTATTACCTCTTCCTCTTCCGTTTCCTGAAGTTCGAGTGGGTCTCGCAACTCGGCGAAGCGACGGGACTCGGCGAAGCCTTCGGAGCCGTGCTGATTCCCGGCATCCTGATGGGCGTTCTGATCCTGATGCCGCTGATCGGCCGCTGGAAAATCGGTCACCGCTTCAACGTGGCCTACCTGTTCGTCGTCATGATCGGAGCGATGACGCTGACCGGCGTAGCGCTCTATGAGGACTGGTGGTCCCCCTCCCCGGAGGGCGTCGCCTTTCGCGAGGCGGTCGAGCAAGCGCACATCGACGGCGACCGCACGGTGGAACTGGCCCAGTCGCCCAGCGGCATCCCGCCGGCCGGGGCGATCGAACTGCTGCAGAACGATCCCTTGACGCAGGGACCGAAGATCTTTCGCGTCTACTGCGCCGACTGTCACCAGCCGGTCGCGATGGCCGGCGAGTTTCGGGCTCCTCCACAGGCGCCGGAACTCGCGGCTCTCGACCCGCGGGAAGAAGTCAGCTTCGGCACACGGGAATGGATGCGCTCCATCCTCACCGATTTCCGCGGCCACATGGCGGCGCTCAAGAACATCTCCGCAGAGCACGGCGCGAAGGCGGAGCGCATCGAGGCGGCCGAGGGCATACTTGACGGCGATATGGCCTACTGGTCGGAAGAGAACGGGCCGATCCTCGCCGACGAGGCGAACAGGGAGAGTTTCGATGCTCTGATCGAGTTCCTCGTGGCCCAGAGCGGCCGGTTCAAGACCGACGCCGATCTGGTGGCAAAGGGTCGCCAGATCTACCTCGACGGACAACTCGCCAACGGTGAAATCGCGGCCTGCGCCGACTGCCACAATCTCCACGTTCTCGACGAGGATGAGCCGCTCGCCGAACCCGATTACGGACCCACGATGACGAACTACGGCGGCGCCGACTGGTTGCGGAGCTTCCTCGAAGCGCCGGAAGACCACTATACGAATAACAACGCCATGCCGGCCTTCGGCAATCAACTCTCCGAGCGGGAAATGGAGATGCTGGTGCGCTGGATGGCGGGGGACTATTATCAGGCGGGCGGCGACGCAGCGCCCGGTCAAGCGGGATCGGAGGCAGAGTAGCCGCTCGACGCGGCCTGTGCTGATCAAACACGATCTTCGCAGGGTCTGCTCCGCGGACCAGTCCCGCGATGGAACTCCGTAGGGGCGCCGACGGACCCGACGCATGCCCCGCCGCCGGCAGCCAGACGACAACCGCTCCTGGAAACGCCCATGGGACTCTTCAGCCGCAAAGACTGGAACATACTCGCCATCATTTTCGAGCGGTCCGACCTGTTCCAGATCAACGGCCAGCGCGTGAAAGGAGCCGCTGCGGAGAAGGCCCGCGACGGCGCCAAACGGCATCCCCGCAGCCTTTTCTGGGCGGTCTTCGACCAGAAGGGAGCCTACCTCGAAGGAGGCCCGGGAGCCGGATCGAACAACGTGCCCGCCGATACCGTCAAGCGCCTCGAGCGGGAACTCCGCTACAACAGCGCCATCCAGGAGGTGCTCAAGACACTCTCCTCCGGCTCGGAAGACAAGGTCGCCCGCCCCATGCCCGGCGCAGCGCCGTCGAAACGGCCCGAGTAGAAATCACAGTGGGAAGTCGGAGTGCGGAATGTGGATTACGCGCGACAGCGCAACCTGACTTCTGCCGCTCTGTCCGCTGACTTCTGACCTCTTCCCTTCTGTTCCCACTACCCCGACGAACTCGAATCAACCAGGAGCCCACCGTGAGCGGTCCCCCCGGACATGTGCAGCAGTCGTTGCCCGATCCCACCATTCGCATGACCCAGGGCTGGCATTGCCTGCACATTTACTACCGAGTCGACCCGGGCGCACTGGCGGGGCTCGACGCCTCCGCCCGCGGTGAAGGACGCGAGCAACTCATCGAAATCCTCAACCCGCAGCGCGACGGCGCTCCCGAACGAATGCAGGTCTCCGCCGTCAGCGGACACCGCGCCGACCTGGGCCTCATGCTGCTCGACGCCGACCCGCTCAAGATCGACGCCGTCCACCAGGCGGTGCGCGGGTCGCGTCTGGGCGCCGCTTTGCAGCCGACGTATTCATTCGTCTCCATCACCGAAGTCTCAGAATACGTGCCGAACGAGGAACAGTATGCCGAGCAGCTCCGCGCCGACGGCATGAGCCCGGACGACCCCGCCTACGCCGCCCGCTTAAAGGCCTACGCCGGCCGCCTCCCAGCGATGAACAAGCAGCGGCTCTACCCCGACTTCCCCGAGAATTTCGAAGTCACCTGCTTCTACCCCATGAACAAGATCCGGCATCCGTCGGCTAACTGGTTCACGCTCCCCTTCAGCGCCCGCCGCAAGCTCATGGCCGAACACGCCACGTCCGGCATCAAGTTCGCCGGCCGGGTCTCGCAGTTGATCACGGCCTCCACCGGCTTCGACGACTGGGAATGGGGCGTCACCCTCTGGGCCGGCGCACCGGAGTACATCAAGGAGATCGTTTACACGATGCGCTTCGACGAAGCCTCCGCCCGCTACGCCGAGTTCGGCCCCTTCTACATCAGCTACATCATGCCCGCCCCAGACGCCCTCACTCACCTCCACCTGTAGTCGAAGTCGTGAGACTTCGGACCTCCCCCAAAGCCCACAGGCTGCGTCCCGTGGGCTGAGCGCAATCACGCCCCCTCCAAACACTCCTCCAGATACCCCCGCGCCGCATTGATCTCCGCCGTCACCTGCTCCGTCGTCTCCAGAATCGGAATCCCCCGCGGCACCGGATGCATGAAGATCTCCACCCGACCCGAGTAGCGCGTTTCCTTGAGCGCCGCAAGAATCGGCGTCCAATCGAGCGGCCCGCGATGCGGCAACTGCATCAGTTCCTGCTCCTTCGGCAGCTTCGTCATGCAGCCCATCCCGTGCTCCCACGCCTGAATGTGCGCCAGCCGGTCCCCCAGATCGTGGATCAGTTTCGCAATCAACGCTTCCTCCTGCGGCAGATGATACGGCGCCAGCGCAATCCCCAGGTGCGGTGAAGGAATCAGATCCAGCAGCATCAACTGCGACTCGGGCGAGTTGATCAGACTCCCGCTGTGGTTCTCCAGCCCCAGCGTAACGCCGACCTCCTCGGCATACTCCACGTGCGGTTTCAGCTTGTCCGCGAACTTGTGAACTTCAGACTTGAGTTCATCCCCGGCCAGCCCCTTCGGCCCCCCACTGTTGCAGATCGCAACGTCGCCTCCCAACTCGGCGACCAGCTTCATCTCCCCCTGCATGCCGAAGATGCCGTACTTGAAGCAGGTGAAGCTCCCGAGCGAAACGCCGTGCTCATCGAGCAGCGCGCGAAACGCCTCGACCCCCATCTCCTCCAACTGCTCCCGCTGATTCCCATGCGGCTCCGCCCAAAGTTCGATGTGCGTCGCTCCGCACTTGGGAACCTCCGGCACAATCTCCGCCAGCGGCGC
>ERZ869936.2337-NODE-2337-length-11359-cov-4.812633_pt1 | contig 11359 bp, 7 predicted proteins | sample MGYA00520876_ERZ869936 | MGnify/ENA primary metagenome ERZ869936 (study PRJEB32218, sample SAMN09650985) | biofilter metagenome | isolation source: enrty point of leading RO module | place: Saudi Arabia: Thuwal, RO plant located on Red Sea | collected 2016-02-17 ... | reverse complement strand
GCCCTGAAACTGGGCAACGGGCGCGGTTGGCCGTGGGCCCTGAGCGGCCTGCGAAGCCGGGGTGATGTGATCGCGCGGCGGCTGGCGGCCAGGCTCAAGCCCGATCACGTGGGCGCGCTCGATTTCACCCTCTATCGCGACGATCTCTCCCAACGCGCGGACCAGCCCCTCGTCCAAGCCACCGAAATCGAATTCGACGTCGACGGCAAACTCATCTTCCTCATCGACGACGTGCTCTATACGGGCCGCACCATCCGTAGCGCGCTCGACGCCCTGCTCGAGTTTGGGCGGCCCCGAAAGATCATGCTCGGCGTCCTGGTCGACCGCGGGCTCCGCGAGTTCCCCATCCAGGCCGACTTCGCCGCGCTCGACCTCGACCCGCTCGACCGAAAGCGCAACCCCAAGCTGCGCGCACAGCTCCGCGCAAAAGCGCGCCCAGGCATCGGCATGCGGGCTCAGGCCGTGATGTACATGCAGGGCGGTCAACGAAAGCGTCCGGGTGCGTGCAAGCTCGACAAAGGACGACAACAAAGCGACCGAATCCAGGCAGCCGCTCAGCGCAACGCATACGCGGGCGTCCGGCGCCGCCGCCGACAGCGCGGCGCCGACCAGATGAATCAGGCGGTGGTGCAGGTTCATCGGCGACTGCATGAACAGCCGGCGTCGCCCGGCGTCCGGGACCGGTCGGGCGCCGCTCAGCCCGCCTCGCGGAACTTTCCGTAGCCCATCAGGCGCTGGAACCGGGTCCCCAGCAGCTGATCCAACGGCTTGTCCAGGGTGGCATTCAGCGCGTCCTGCAGCGCTTTTCGCATCGACTGCATCTGGCTGGCCGGGTCGCGGTGCGCGCCGCCGAGCGGTTCGCTCACCACCTGGTCCACCAGCCCGAGGGTCTTAAGGCGCGACGCGGTGATGCCCAGCGTCTCCGCCGCGACCGGCGCCTTGTCCGCGCTCTTCCAAAGAATCGAGGCGCAGCCTTCGGGCGAAATCACCGAGTAAATCGAGTACTGGAGCATCATGATAACGTCGCCCACCGCGATCGCCAGCGCGCCGCCCGAGCCGCCCTCGCCGATGATGGTCGAAACAATCGGCACCCGCAGCTCCGCCATCGCGAACAGGTTGCGGCCGATCGCCTCAGACTGGCCACGCTCTTCCGCGCCCACGCCCGGATAGGCGCCCGGCGTATCGACGAAAGTCAGCACCGGCACGTCGAACTTCTCGGCAAGCTTCATTAGCCGCAGCGCCTTGCGATAGCCCTCGGGCTTCGGCATGCCGAAGTTGCGATAGAGCTTGTCCTTGGTGTCGCGTCCCTTCTGATGCCCGATTACCACCACCGTTCGCTTGCCGAAGCGCGCAAGGCCGCCGACGATCGAAGGATCTTCGGCGAACGCACGGTCGCCGTGCAGCTCCTCGAAATCGGTGAACAGGTCCTGGATGTAGTCCAGCGTGTACGGCCGCTGCGGATGGCGCGCCACCTGCGAGATCTGCCAGGCGGAGAGCTTGGAATAGATGTCCTTGGTCAGTGACGCGCTTTTCTTCTGCAGCCGGGCGATCTCTTCCGAGATGTCGACGGCGGAGTCGTCCTGCACGTAGCGCAGCTCCTCGATACGCGCCTCGAGCTCTGCGATCGGCTGCTCGAAATCCAGAAATGTTGTTTTCATCGGTTCCCGTTTCTCGCGCCACTATTCTAGCGTCCGCCGGCGCCGGCGCTAGAACAGCACGCCGGCACGGCCCCGCGGATCACCGGCCGCGCTGCGCGCGCCGCTGCGTTTGTCCACGAACACCGCCTGCATGTTGCCCCATTTCCGGCGGCCGGTTTCGACCCGGTGGCCTTTCGCCTGCAGGGCCTCTACCCAGCTTTCGCCGAAGCCGCCGGGCTCTATCTCGACACGGTCCGGCAAATACTGGTGGTGATAGCGCGGCCGGGCCACCATCCGTTCCAGGTCGGGCGCCGGCTCGAGCAGATAGTCGAGTATGCCCAGCATCACCATGCTGATGATGCGCGAGCCGCCGGGCGTGCCGAGCACCAGAATGCCGCGGCTGTCCTCCACGAATGTCGGCGACATCGAGGACAAGGGGCGTTTGCCCGGCTCTATGGCATTGGCATCGTTGCCCACCAGCTTGTACAGGTTCGGCGCCGCCAGGGCCAGCGAAAAGTCGTTCATGTGATTGTTGAGCAGCACGCCGGTCGATCCGGCGACGAATCCCGATCCGAACGGCCCGTTCACCGACAGCGTCGCCGCGACCCGGTTGCCGAAACCGTCGACGATGGAGAAATGCGTGGTCTGCTGGCTTTCTACGCGGCTCTCGGCCACCGAGGGCAGCGCGCTGCTTGGTGTCGCTTGCCGCGGATCGATGCTGGCGGCACGCCGGCGGGCATAGTCGCGCGAGCCCAGCATCGACATCGGCACCTCGACAAAGCCTGGATCGCCCATGTAACGCGCCCGATCGTTGTAGCCGCGCCGCATCGCCTCCACCACCAGGTGCGCGCGCTCGGGCTCGGTCAGGCTGTCGAGCGAAAACTGGTCGAGGATCTGCAGCGCCTGCGCCATCACCAGCCCGCCCGAGGACGGCAGCGGCGCGCTGGTGATGCGCGCGCCGCGGAACGAAAACCGGTGAGGCTCGCGCTCGATGACCGAATAGCCGGCAAGATCGTCCAGCGTCCACAGTCCGCCGGCCGCCTGCACCGCCGACACCATCTCGCGCGCCACCGCGCCGCTATAGAAGCCGTCGCGCCCGTCGCGCGCGAGCGCCCCAAGCGTCTGCGCCAGCGCGGGCTGGCGCACCCTGTAGCCGGCCGTCACCGCCTTGCCGTCGTCCAGAAAGATGCGCGCGGCGGGCGGGTGGCGGTTCAGCAGCTCGGTGCGGAAACCGGTCGCCCACACGTAGCGCGCGTCTGCGGGAAAGCCCTCGCGGGCCAGTTCGATCGCCGGTTGCAGCGTCTGCTCCAGCGTAAGCGACCCATAGCGCCGGCTCAGCCAGTCGATCGCGGCCGGAATGCCGGGAATGCCCGCCGCGGTCGGACCCTCCAGCGACAGCCGCTCCCTCGGGTTGCCCTGCGCATCGGTGTAGAACTCCGCGCGGGCGCGCGCTGGCGCCGTCTCCCGGGCGTCGATGAACACCTGCCGGCGATCGGCCTCGCGATGCAGCAGGTAAAACCCGCCACCGCCGATGCCTGAGGCGAAAGGCTCCACCACCGCTAGCGCGTCGGTAACCGACACCGCCGCATCGAACGCATTTCCGCCCTGCGCCAATACCTGGCAACCGGCTCGCGTGGCGAGCGGGTGCGCGCTCGCGATCGCGCACTCCTGCGCAGCGGCGCTTTTACCGGAGATCAGTGTCGCGGCCGCCAGCGCAGCCGCCAGGATCGTCTTCAGCAATCGGGGCATCAGGGTCATCATCGCCCAGAGTCTATCAGCCTCGCCGCCCGCGACGCGGCGCCGGACGGAATCGCGCTATCCTGCGCGCGGCTGCGACGGTTCCACCGCCCATTCCGCCAGCAGCCGGTAACCCACCGCCAGCAGTGTGGGCCCGAGAAACACGCCGATGAAGCCGAAGGCAAGCACGCCGCCCAGCACCCCGAGCAGGGTCAGTGCAAACGGCAGCCGGCTGCCACGGCTGATCAGCCAGGGCTTGATGACATTGTCCACCCCGCTGATCACGAAAAAGCCCCACAAAGCCAGAAACACCGACCAGCCCATCTCACCCTGGAGGAACAGCCATACCGAGGCAGGTACCCAGATCAGCGGCGGCCCCACCGGCACGATCGACAGGAAGAACGTGGCCAGCCCGAGCAGCGGCGCAGCCGGCACGCCGGCCAGCCAGTACCCGATGCCGGCGGCTACCCCTTGCGCCAGCGCGGTGCCGAGAATCCCGTACACCACGCTGGTCACCGTGCCGCCGGCAAGCTCCATCAGGCGTTGCGCACGCTCGCCGGCGATACGCGCCCCCGCCCGCGCGAGCTGGCTCGCCACCGCCTCTCCATGCCGGTACAGGAAGAATGCGAGGAACACGCTGAGCGCAAGCTGCAACAGCCCGGCAGCCATCAGCTCGCCCAGCGCCAGCAGCGCGCGCCGGGCATCCGGCAGTAAGCGCTGCGCCTCGCTCATCAGCGCGCCGCTGTCGCTGGCGAGGCCGCTCCAGTACTCGTGCACGGCGGCGCCCACCACCGGCAGCCCCGCCAGCCAGTCCGGCGCCCGGGGCAACCCGTCCGCCAGCAGTTGGCCGGCGGCGTTCACCATGACTACCGCGTTGTCGGCGAGGCCCATCAGCACCGTCACGATCGGCAAGAGCAGCAGCGCCACCATCGCCACCGTCATCAGCCCCGCCGCCCAGGCCGTGCGCCCGCGCAGCCAGGCGCGCACATGGATGAATACCGGCCAGGTCGAATAAGTAAGCACCGCCGCCCAGAGAATGGCCGTGAGAAACGGCCGCAGCACGAGGAAGCAGCCGCCGAGCACCAGCACCAGCATCGCGAGCCCGAGCGCGCGGTCGGTGAACTCGAAACGATTCATCATCGGCGTCGCAGCCGATGGCCGGCCGCCTTCACGCGGGCCGCCGAACCCTGAACCAGGCGGCATACAGCGCCGGGAGGAACAGCAGCGTGAGCACCGTTGCCGAGATCAGCCCGCCCATGATTGCGACCGCCATCGGCCCCCAGAAATCGTTGCGCGACAGCGGAATCATCGCCAGCACCGCGGCCGCCGCCGTCAGGGTGATCGGACGAAAGCGACGCACCGTGGCCTCGATGACCGCGTCCCACTGCGAGCTGCCGCTGCGGATGTCCTGCTCGATCTGGTCGACCAGGATCACCGAATTGCGCATGATCATGCCGAACAGCGCGATCACGCCGAGGTTGGCGACGAAGCCGAACGGCACGTTCCAGGTAAGCAGGATGAAGGCCACGCCGATCAGGCCGAGCGGCGCGGTCAGCAGCACCAGAATCGTGCGCTGCATACTCTGCAGCTGGATCATCAGGAGGGTGAGCACCACCAGCACCATGAAGGGCACCACGGCGATGATCGAGCTCTCTCCTTTCGCACTTTCCTCGATCGCGCCTCCGACCTCGATGCGGTACTGCGCCGGCAGCGCCGCACGGATATCGGCCAGCTGCGGCTCGATCTGCTGCGAAACCACCGGTGCCTGGATATCGCCGTGCACATCGGCGCGCACCGTCACCACGGGCTGGCGGTTGCGCCGCCAGATGATGCCTTCCTCGAAGCCGTACTCGATGCGCGCGATCTGCGACAGCGGAATCGTCTTGCCGCTGCTAGTCGACACGTTGATCTCGCCGAGCTTGCCCGGGTCCGCGCGCTCGCGTTCTTCCGCGCGCGCCACCACCTCGATCAGCTCGTCCGACTCGCGGTACTGGGTAATGGAGAATCCGCTCAGTACGGCGTTGAGCTCGCCCGACAGGTCCTGGCTGGATACGCCGATCACCCGCGCCTTGTTCTGGTCGATCTCCAGGCGCACCACCTTGGTTTGCTCGTTCCAGTCGAGGTGCACGTTCCGGGTGTTCGGGTGCGCGCGCATCACCGCGGCAACGTCGTTGGCGATCGCCCGCAGCGTGGGAATGTCCTCGCCGACCACCCGGAACTGCACCGGGTAGCCCACCGGCGGCCCGTTCTCCAGACGGTTGACCCGGCCGCGCAGCAGCGTGAACTCCGTGTCGAACAGGGCATTGAGCTTGGCGGCGACCCGTTCCCTCGCCTCGTTGTCGCGGGCCGTGATCACGAACTGCGCGAAGTTCGCATGGTTGAGCTGCTGGTCGATCGGCAGGGAGAAGCGCGGGCTGCCCCCGCCCACGTAGGCGACGTGGTGCTCTATGTCCTGGTCGTCCGCGAGTCGCGCCTCCATGCGCTTGACCTCGCGCTCGGTGGCCAGGTACGAGGCGCTTTGCGGCAGCCACAGGTCGACCATCAGTTCCGGCCGGTTCGACGACGGAAAGAACTGCTTCTGCACGAACTGGAAGCCGAACATCGACACAGCAAAAGCGATCAGGGTCAGCGCGATGGTGGTCTTGCGATGCGCGACGCACCAGGTCACCAGCGCCCGGAAGCTCCGGTAGAACGGCTTCTGGTAGACGTCATGGCCGTGGCCGGGATGCAGCTTGAAATCCGGCAGCAATCGGTAGCCGAGGTACGGCGTGAACAGCACCGCAACCACCCATGACACCAGCAATGCGATGGTCACCACCGCGAAGATCGAAAAGGTGTACTCGCCCGCCGACGAGGCGGCAAAACCCACCGGCAGGAAGCCCGCCGCGGTGATCAGCGTGCCGGTGAGCATCGGAAATGCGGTCGAAGTGTAGGCGAAGCCCGCGGCCTTTGCACGCTCCCAGCCCTGCTCCATCTTTGTCGCCATCATCTCCACCGCGATGATCGCGTCGTCAACCAGCAGCCCGAGCGAGATGATCAGCGCGCCCAGGGAAATGCGCTGGAAGTCGATGCCGTAGAGCATCATCAGCAGGAACGTCACCGCGAGCACCAGCGGGATCGAAAGCGCCACCACCAGCCCGGTCCTGAAGCCGAGGCTGAAGAAACTCACGCCGAGCACGATCACCACCGCCTCGGCCAGCACCTTGAGGAAGTCGTCCACCGAGCGGCGCACCACCTCCGGCTGGTCGGAGTACTGCTGCACCTCGATGCCCACTGGCAGCCCGCGCGCGATCTCGGCAAAGGCGGCGTCGAGATCGCTGCCCAGTTGCAGGATGTCGCCGCCCTCGACCATCGACACCGCCAGAGCCACCGATTCGCGGCCAAGAAAGCGCACCTTGAACTCCGGCGGATCGGTGTAACCGCGGTACACGCGGGCGATGTCGCCCAGCCGGAACAGCCGGTTGTTGGCCTCGATGCCGATTTCCCGGATGCTCTCCACCGAATCGAAGCTGCCCGACACCCGCACCCGGATGCTGTCCGCGGCGGTGTCGACCTTTCCCGCCGGCGTCATCGCATTCTGCTCCTGCAGCACCGCCACGATCGCCTGGGGCGAGATGCCGAGGTTGGCCAGCTTGCGGTGCGAGAACTCGACGTAGACCTTCTCCTCCTGCCCGCCGATGATGTCGGCCTTGGCGACGTTCGGCACCCGCAGGATGCGGCGGCGCGCCTGTTCGACATAGTCCTTGAGCTCTGCGTACGAATAGCCGTCGGCGGTGAACGCGTAGATATTGCCGAACACGTCGCCGAACTCGTCGTTGAAGAACGGTCCGAGCACGCCCTGCGGCAGAGTGTGGCGGATGTCGCCGATTTTCTTGCGCACCTGGTACCAGACATCCGGCACCGCTGCGGGCGGCGTGGCGTCGCTCAGGATCACGAAGATGGTCGACTCGCCCGAGCGCGAGTAACTGCGCAGAACGTCCAGGTACGGCGTTTCCTGCAGCTTCTTCTCGACGCGCTCGGTGACCTGCTGCTCGACCTCCTGCGGACTGGCGCCTGGCCACAGCGTGCGCACCACCATCACCTTGAAGGTGAATTCCGGATCTTCCGCCTGACCGAGCTTGAAGTACGAATAGACGCCGGCAGCCGCCAGCGCGAGCATGAAAAAGAGCACCAGGGACTGGTGCTCGATCGCCCACTCGGACAGATTGAAGCCCTTCACGCGCCGGCCTCGCCGAGCACCCGCACCTTTTCGCCCTCGAACAGCTTGTGCACGCCCGCGCGCACCACCAGCTCGCCGCCTTGCAGGCCGGCGCTCACCAGCACCCGGTCCTCGTCATAGCGCGAGACCTCCACTGCCACCGACCCGATCTTGCCGGTGTCGGGATTCACCACCCACACCGCAGCGCCGCTGCCCTGCTTGAATACCGCGGTGGCCGGCAGTTCGACCATGCGCCCGCGGCCGATGCCGCGCAGGTACACGTTCGCCGTCATGCCGAGTTTCATCGCTGCATCGGCATCCAGCACCACGATGCGCACCGAGTAGGTCCGGGTGGCCGCGTCGGCGGTCGGGCTGACCTCGCGCACGCGGCCGCGATACTGCCTGTCGGGCGCCGCCCACAACGTCACCGCGATGTCGGAGGCTTTGTCCAGCTCGCCCAGCCGGTTTTCCGGCACGTTGATCTCGACTTCCTTCTCGCCGGTGCGCGCCACCCGGAACACCGGCTGTCCCGCCGCCACGACCTGCCCGATCTCGGCCTCGACCGCCGTCACCACCCCCGGGTGATCGGCCCTGAGCAGGGTGTATTCGGCCTGGTTGCGGATGACGCCGAGTTGCGCTTCGGCTTGGTCGAAGCGCGCCTTCGCCACCTCGAATTCGGTCTTGCGCCGGTCGAATTCCGCCTGGCTGATGAAGCGCTTGTCGAGCAGCTCGGCGTAGCGCTCGAGGGCGATCCTCGCCTGATCGCAGCCCGCGAGCGCGGCGGCCAGCTGCGATTGCGCCGCCTCCTGGTTCAGCCGCTGGTCCTGGGGATCGAGCCGCGCGAGCTGCTGGCTGGCGGCAATGCGGTCGCCGACATCGACCAGGCGCGCGACGATCTTCCCGCCGACCCGGAAACCCAGCGCGGTTTCGTAACGCGGCCGCACCTCGCCCGAATAAGCGATGTTGTCGCGCTGCGCCCCGGCGACCGCACGCACCACTGTCACCGCCCTCAGCTCGGGCGGCGGCAACTGCTCGTCGGTGCAGGCGGCCAGGGCTGCAATCAGTGCCGAACTGATGAGTGCTGTACGAACGACACCCGGTACGGTCATGGCGAGTGATCTTGAGCTTGTTGTTTAAGGTAGCCGCCGGCCGGCTACGTGCCGCGCGTCGGTGCTAGAGGACGACTTCGACCGGATGGCCGGGCCGAAGTGCCGCAACCGCGCCCTTGTTCGGCCTTGCCTCCACCAGGAAACCCGCCGGCACATCCGACCCGGCGCCAGTGCCGTCGGCCGCCTGCGCGATTGGCGAGATGTAGCTGATCTCGGCGGCAATCGGTGCACCGCACTCCGTGCAGCGCACCTCGACGCGCTGCCCGTGACGCAGGGTGCCCGCCACATGCGACGGCACCAGGAACTGCACTTTCATCGCTCCCGCCGACACCAGCGACACCACCGTCGACCCGGCCGGCACCCACTGGCCTTCCGAAAACAGCGTGTCGACCACCAGCGCCTCGCCCGGCGCCGTCGGCCGGGTCTGTTCCAGGCGCCAGCCGATCTCGGCGAGGCGCGATTCGGCCACGCTGATCCGCGACTGTGCATCGGCAGCTTGCCGCGCGTCGCCCGACCTGCGCGCAAGCGCCAGCTCGCGCCGGGCGGCCTTCACCGCCTGTTCGGCTTCCTTGCGAACAGCGGAGAGGGCGCTGGAGTCGAGGGAAAACAGCGGCTCGCCCGGTCGCACGTGCTCTCCGCGCTTGACCTTCAGGCTCGACAGACTGCCGCCCAGCGGCGCCGCGATCTGCAGGTAATCGCCCGCCGCCAGCCCCTGGAACGTGCGCAGTTCCTGCGGCGCGCAGCCGGCCGCAGCCAGCGCGACCAAAGCAATCAGCACATGAAGCGCCCGTCCTGTCATCGCCGGACCGGTTCCTTCAGCAGGTTGTTGATGTCGGTCAGGTCGCCTTCGGCGAGCTTGCCGACCGCCGCCTTGAGGCGAAGCTGGTTCAGGATGGTGGCGTACAGCGCCTGGTACAGGTCGCTGCGCGCCTGCGCGAGCTGCTGCTCGGCATTGAGTACATCGACCGCGGTACGCACCCCGACCTCCTGCCCGAGCTTGGTCGACTCCAGCTGCAGCTGGGTGGACGCGACCGCCTGCTCTAGCGCGTTGACCTGCGCCAGCCCGGAGGTCACCCCGAGATAGGCCTCGCGGGTGCGCTGCGCGACCGTGCGCCGGGTGTTCTCCAGCTGCTGCCGGGTGCGCTCCTGCTGCGCGGCCGCCTCGCGCGTGCGGGAGTTGACGGCCCCGCCCTGATACAGCGGCAGGGCGAACTGCAGGCCGACCACCGCCGCCTGGGTGGTGGCGCCGACGCCGAAGCCGGACGACCCCTCGTCGCTGCAGCTGATCGTGCCCACCGCGTCCAGGGTGGGCAGATGGCCGGCGCGCTGGCGCTCGACCTCCTGCTGCGCGATCTCCAGCGCCTGGCGCGCCAGCAGTACTTCCAGGCTGCTGTCGTAGGCTTGCTCGACCCAAACTTTCATGTCGGTCGGCTGCGGGGCCGACAGCGCGATCGGCAGCGCCAGCCCCGCCAGCGTCTCGTCGACCGAGCGACCGACCAGCACCTCCAGCGCCCGCTGCGCGACTTCCTGTTCGTTCTGCCGGGCGATTTCCTGCGCCACCACCAGGTCGTAACGGGCCTGCGCCTCGCGCTGGTCGGTGATGGTCGCCGTGCCGACCACGAAGTTGCGCTTGGCCTGCTCGAGCTGCTCGGCGACCGCCGCTTTCTGCGAACGTACTGCCGCCAGATTGGAGCGCGCCAGCAGCACCTCGAAGTAGGCTTGCGCCACCCGCAGAATCAGTTCCTGTCCGGCGAGGTTGAGCTGACTTTCCGCCTGCTGCACCTGCGTCTTGGCGAGCTCGTAGGTGAGGCTGTTCTGGCGCCGGTACAGCGGCTGCGTCACCGTCACGCCGGCGTTGTAGGCGTTGTAGTTACGCGTGCCTGACTGGAATGCCGTGCTGTCGTAGTCGATGTCCAGCCGGTTGTAGTTGTAGCCGGCCTCGAAGCTGGCATTCGGCAGCAGCAGCGCGCGACCCTGTGGCAGCAGCTCCTGTGCGGCGATGAACTGCGCCTTGGCGCCGGCGTACTGCGCATCCTGCACCCGCGCTTCCTGAAATACGGTCAGCAGATCGGCGGCGCCGGCGTTCGCGGCCAACAGCGCGGCCGCCGCCGCGGTGATCGTTCGAATCATGACTTTTTTCCTTTCTTCTGGAGTTTGACGACCTTCGCGGCCCCGAGCGCCTCCCGCCGAGGGACCAGGCCATTGATGACTATGTCGAGATGCTGCTCGAGATACTTCTCCGGATCGACGTTCTTGTTGTCGCAGATATCGAAGGAATGCCGCCACAACAGCAGGTACACCATCGGCGCCAGCATCAGCCGCGTCGCGTAGGTCGCGTCCATCGCGCGCAATTCCCCGGTCTTCATGCCCTGCTCCAGGACGGTCTGCACCAGGCGATGCCCGCGACTGATCACCTCATCGTAATAGAACTTCCCGATCTCGGGAAAATTGCGGCACTCGGAAAACATCAGCTTGGGAATGCCGCCCAGCTTGGTATCGCCGACCGAGGACCACCAGCCCAGCACGATTCGCCGCAGCAGCTCGGTGGAGCTGCCCTTGTGCTCGCTCAGTTCGCGCTCTCCGCGCTCGATGAGCGGCACGATGCCGGAACGGATCACCGCCTTGAACAGCTCTTCCTTGCTGGAAAAATAAAGGTACAGAGTGCCTTTGCTGACGCC
>ERZ869936.2336-NODE-2336-length-11359-cov-6.188606_pt1 | contig 11359 bp, 10 predicted proteins | sample MGYA00520876_ERZ869936 | MGnify/ENA primary metagenome ERZ869936 (study PRJEB32218, sample SAMN09650985) | biofilter metagenome | isolation source: enrty point of leading RO module | place: Saudi Arabia: Thuwal, RO plant located on Red Sea | collected 2016-02-17 ... | reverse complement strand
GGCGGACGCGCCGGCCGGCCACGCGCGGCACGCGGCCGGCGACGGGCATCAGGGGTAGACGCGGTAGCGGTATTCCGGCACGACGACGTCGTACTTCGGCTGCAGCCACATGACGATGTCGATCAGCTCCTGCACCGTCATGTAGCGGTTGTAGTTGTACATCTTCGACTCGCCTTCCTCGGACACCACTTCCTCGGCATAGCCCTTCGCCAGGTCGTGCGACGGGTTGATGATGCTGGTGACGAGCTGGCCATAGGTGCGCACCTGCGTGACCGGGCCGCCGAGCATGACGTAGGGCGGGTCGGCGAACGGAATCTCGGGCAGCTCCTCGCCGTACACGGTGTGGCACTGGTTGCACTGCATGTACAGGAAGGTCTCGCGGCCGGCGACGGCATCGCCGTCCGGCAGCCGGAAGCCGACCTCCGACATCGGGTCGCGATCGCAGCCGGCGAGCAGGGCGGCCGCGGCCGTGACGGCGAACAGGATCCTGCGGTTCATGGTCTGTCTCCTGCCGGATCTGCCGGCACCGGTTTCTACTGGCGCCCTTGTTAGCACGGCCTCCGCGGCGCGCCCATAGGGGTTCTCCGCAGTCGCGGCGGCCGGGGAGGCGGGCGGCGCCGCGGCCGGCCTGTCCGCGGTCGCGCGGTCCGGCCTTTGCCGGGTACCTAGTCCAGACGCCGCGAGAAGCGCCTGACCGCCAGCGTCAGCGCCAGCAGCGCGAACACCAGCAGCGCCACGAGTTCGGGCCACAGCTCGGCGACGCTTGCCTCGCGCAGCATGATGCCGCGGGTCATGCGGATGAAGTGCGTGGTCGGCAGCACCTCTCCGATCCAGCGCGCGAAGGCCGGCATGCCGTCGAAAGGGAACACGAAGCCCGACAGCAGGATGGACGGCAGCAGGATGAAGAAGGTCAGCTGCATGGCCTGGAACTGGCTCGCAGCAATCGTCGACAGGAACAGGCCGAGCGCGAGATTGGCGGCGATGAAGGCCGCGGCCGCGACGTACAGGTCGGCGAGCGAGCCGCGCACCGGCACGTCGAACAGCAGCTTGCCGACCGCGACGATCAGCGCGAGCTGCACCAGCCCGATCAGGATGTAGGGCACGATCTTGCCGACCATCAGCTGGGTCGTGCTGACCGGCGTGTTGATCAGCAGTTCGAGGTTGCCGTGCTCGCGTTCGCGCACGATCGCGACCGCCGTGAACAGCATCATCGTCAGCGTCAGGATGATGCCGATCAGGCCGGGCACGACGTTGACGGCCGTGCGGCCCTCCGGGTTGTAGTACGGGCGGACCTCGAACGCGGCCGGCAGGATCGTGGCCGTCGTGCCGTCGGTGGCGAACGGCATCGCGCGCAGGCGGTTGACGATGCCGAGGATCGTCGGGTCCGCGCCGTCGACGAGCAGGTGCGCCGCCGGCCGCAGCGGGTCGGCGAGCCGCCGGTCGAAACCCGCCGGCACGTAGATGCCCACCGAGATCTCGCCGCGCCGGAGCATGTCCTCGAGCGCCTCCGGCGTGTCGGCGCGGTGCGCGATGCGCACGACCTGCGTCTGCGCCAGCGCGTCGAGGTACTGCCGCGACAGGTGGCTGTTCGCCTGGTCGGCGACCGCCGCCTCGAGGTTGCGCACGTCGAAATTGATCGCGTAGCCGAACAGCAGGATCTGGATCACGGGTATGCCGACGATCATGCCGAACGTGATGCGGTCGCGGCGCAGCTGCAGGAATTCCTTGCGCATGACCGCGAGCAGGCGGATCAGCGCGTTCACGCGGCAATCCTGTCGCTCTGCGGCAGCGTCACGGCGACGAACACGTCCTCGAGCGACGGCGTTACCGGGCGAACCTCCGCGTCGATGCCTGCGTCGCCGAGTCGCTGCTCGACCAGTGCCACGGGCGCATCGAGCGCCTCGGGCAGCAGTACGCGCAGGCGCACGCCGAGCTGCGTAACGCTCGCGATGCGCGCGTCCCCGACCAGCGCGTGCTGCGCGGCGACCGCGTCGTCGGCGAGCACCTCGATCACGTGCATGCCGGTCGAGCGCTGCAGCTCGGCCGGCGTGCCGTCGGCGACCTTGCGGCCGCGGTCGAGGATCGCGAGCCGGTGGCAGCGCTCGGCCTCGTCCATGTAGTGAGTCGAGACGAGGATCGTGGTGCCGGCGTTCGCCAGCTCGAACAGGTCGGCCCAGAAGTCGCGGCGGCTCTTCGGGTCGACCGCGCTGGTGGGCTCGTCGAGCAGCAGCAGCTCGGGCTTGTGCAGCACCGCGCAGGCGAGCGCGAGCCGCTGGCGCTGGCCGCCGCTGAGCGTACCGGCGAGCTGGCGGCGACGGTCGGTGAACGCGTAACGCTCGAGCAGTTCGTCGATGCGCGCCTGCCGCGTGCGGCGCGCGACTGCGTAGACGTCGGCGATGAACTCGAGGTTCTCGAGCACGGAGAGTTCGGCGTACAGCGAAAAGCGCTGCGTCATGTAGCCGATGCGCGGCTTCAGTTCACGCGCGTCGGCAGGCAGGTCGATACCGAGCACGCGTGCCTCGCCGGCCGTCGGCGTCAGCAGGCCGCAGAGCATGCGGATCGTCGTCGACTTGCCGGAGCCGTTCGGGCCGAGGAAGCCGTAGATGCGCGCGCGCGGCACGTCGAGGTCCAGCGCGTCGACGGCGGTGAGCTCGCCGAAGCGTTTCGTGAGGCCGCGGGCGCGAATCGCGGTGTCGCCGCCTGCCGTCACGTCAGTCGGTGACGAGCACCGCCTCGACCGGCACGCCATCGGGCAGGCGCTCGCCGTCCGTCTCGAGATCGATCTTGGCGGCGAAGCTCAGCCGGCCGCGGTCATGCTCGGTCAGCGCGAAGTAGGGCGTGAACGCGGCATCGGCCGATACCCAGCGAACGCGGCCGGCGAGCGGCTCGGCGAGCCCGTCGACCCGGACCTCGGCGCGCGTTCCCGGCGCAACCCGCACGCGGATGCCCTCGGGCACGTAGACGCGCGCGTAGGGCTGGGCGCCGGTCAGCAGCACGGCGAGCGGCGTGCCGGGCTGCGGACGTTCGCCGGGCTCCACCAGCCAGCTGTCCAGCACGCCGTCCGCCGGCGCGCGCAGGGCCAGCCGCCCGCGGTCGACGGCGAGCTGCGCTGCGCGCGCCTGCGCCTGCTCGAGGCGCGCCTCGGCCTGCCCGAGTTCCTCGACGGTCGTACCCGTCAGCAGTTCGTCCAGGCGTGCAACGGCGATGTCGAGCGCCGCATCGGCGGCGTCGAGCGCCGCCTGCGCGCGGTCGACGCTGTCCGGCGCGCCGAGCCCGCGCTCGAGAATTTCGCGGATACGTTCGAGCTCCCGTTCGCGGAAAGCGCGCTCGCGGCGCGCCCCGTCGACGTTCGCGCGCGCGGCCTCGATCTGTTCACGGCGCGGACCGCGGGTCAGTTCGGCGAGCCGCGCGCGGGCCTCGGCGACGGCAGCATCGGCTTCCGCGATGCGCGCGTCGATGCGCGTCGTGTCCTGGCTCAGCAGCAGCGTGCCGGCGCTGACGAGATCGCCTTCCGCGACGTGCCGCGCCGTCACCGGCTCCGCGAACTCGGCGGCGAGTTCGACGCGGTCCGAGGCGAGCTGGCCGACGATGCGGTTCGGCTCGGCGGCGTCGCAGCCGGCGAGTGCCAGCACCAGCAACAGCAGGCGGACGTTCATGGCGATTCCTCCGCGAGCAGCGCGGACAACAGCAGGTCGACGTGCGCCTCGATGAAACCGTCCGTGTCGAGTTTCGCGTGCGGCTGCATGACCAGCATCCATACCACCGACAGCATGACCGGCGACACTAGCAGCTGCGGGTAGCGCTCGAGCGCGGACGGACGCAGCTCGCCCGAGGCGACGCCGCGCGCGATCAGCCGGCGCAGCGCGCCGAGCCCGCGGGACACGACGTTCTCCCAGTACCAGCGCGTGAGGTCGGGGTGCTTGTGGCCCTCGGCGATCAGCAGCCGCACGAGGTGCCGGGCTTTCGAGCGCGGCAGCTCGCGCGCGACCTCGAGGAACGGCCCACGCAGGAAGTCCGCGACGCCGAGCTCGGTGTCGTCGATGGCGCGCACGAGGCGCTCGACCCGCGGCATGACGAAGCTGCGGACGACCGCCTTGAACAGGTCTTCCTTGGTCTTGAAGTAGAGGTACAGGAGCCCCTTGCTGACCCCGGCGCGGCGGGCCACGGCCTCGACCGGCGTCGCGTCGTAGCCGTTCTCGGCGAACTCGTTCATCGCCGCCGCCGTCAGCTCGGCGGGGCGGTCGGCCTTGCGGCGGCGGAAGCGGGGAGCAGCCACGCGGACACCTTGATGACCAGTCAGTCAGTAGCTTAATTGATGACTGGTCGGTCAGCAAGTGGCACGGAAGCGCGTAACGGCGCGCCCTCGCGGCAGGTGGTAGGCTTCACCGCCATGTTCACCTACATCGATCCGAAGGTCCGCCAGCGGCTGCTGGCGGACGGCAAGCTGAAGCGCATCGACGCCGACGGGCAGGCGGTCCCGAAGGGCGGTGACGTCGCGCCCGGCACGCGCACGCTGAGCATCCTGGGCCCGATCCCGCTGCCGCTCGACCTGCACGGCCGCGAATACCGCGCCGACTGGTACGCGAGCGTGCGCCACACGGAGCTGTCGCAGGTGCAGGAACTCGCCGACGAGCTGCGCGAGCGCCAGGGCCAGCAGTCCTTCGCGATCATGGCCTCGTCGATGGCGGTCAACAGCGTGCTGGTCTTCGGCGACCTGGCGGCGGCCGAGAACCCGCTCGTGCGCGTGCACTCGAGCTGCCTTACCGGGGACGTGTTCGGCTCGATGCGCTGCGAGTGCGGGCCGCAGTTCTCGGCGGCGGTCGAGCGTATCTCGACAGATCCGGCGGGCGGGCTGATCGTCTACATGTCGGGGCACGAGGGCCGCGGCATCGGCCTGTGGGCCAAGGCCGCGACCTACCTGCTGCAGGATTCCGGCGAGAACACCTACCAGGCGAACCGCTCGCTCGGCCTGCCGGACGATTCCCGCGACTTCTCCGACGCGGCGACGCTGCTCAAGTACTTTCTCGGCGAGCGCCGCTTCCGGCTGCTGACCAATAACCCGAAGAAGATCGACGACCTGAACGCGCACGGCCTGACGGGCATCACCCGGGTCAAGCACGTCACCGGCATCAGTGCCGCGAACCGCGGCTACCTCGAGGCCAAGCGGGACTGGGGTCACGCGCTGTCGCCGGAAGACCTCGGCGACTGAGCCCGGCGGCCGTTATTGCCGCCAGCTGCGCAGGCGCGGCGGTTCCTCGTCGCCGCTCGAGCGGTACGGGTTGATGTCGATGCCGCCGCGGCGGTTGTACAACGCGTAGACGACGAGCGACTCGCAGCGGCAGCGGGCGACCAGGTCGCGGAAGATGCGCTCGACGCACAGCTCGTGGAAATCGCTGTGCCGGCGGAAACTCACGATGTACCGGAGCAGGCTCGCGCGGTCGATGCGCGGGCCGCGGTAGCGCAGCAGCAGGCTGCCGGTGTCCGGCTGCCCGGTCACCGGGCACAGGCTGCGCAGCAGGTGCGAGTGCAGCGTCTCCTCCACCGCGGGCCCGTCGGCGCGCAGCAGCTCCGCATCGCAGTCGTAGCGCTCGCAGTGGACGTCGAGGTGGTCGATGCCGTCGCCCGGCAACGCCGCGATGCGGCATTCGGCGGCGGCGGACGAGGTCACGAGCCGGACGGCGACCGGGCTGCCGGTCGCCTGCCGCAGGTCCGCGGCGATGGAATCGCGCACGGCGTCGGCCGAGTCGAAGCGGGTCATCGCGAAGCCGTTCAGGTAGAGCTTCAGCGACTTCGACTCGACGAGCCGCGGCGAGTCGGCCGGCACGTCGCAGTACAGCACCGCGGCGACCGGGCAGCCGGCCGTATCCAGCCAGCTCAGCTCCCAGGCGGTCCAGCGGTCGCGCCCGCGAAACGGCAGCGGCTCGCCGAGGCCCAGCGTCGCGCGGCCGTCGGCGCGCGCGATCGGGTACAGCAGCGCGGGATCGTAGGTATCGGCGTATCCGGTCTCGCGCCCGAGGGGCAGCTCGTCCATGGCTCGCGGCCTGACAGCGAAAACCGGGCTAGTGTAAACTACGCGCCCCGCGTCCTCCTGTCTCGCACCCCGGGGATACTCCTTGCTCGAACTGCTGTCGAACGCGCACGTCTTTGCTCCGGACGACAAAGGCGTCTGCCACCTGTTGCTGGGCGGCGGCCGCGTGCTGGCCATCGGCAAGTCCCGCGACGCGCTGCGCGCCGCGGCCACGACCGAAACCGACCTGGGCGGCCGCCGGCTGGTGCCGGGTTTCATCGACGGCCACGCGCACGTGACCGGCGGTGGCGGCGAATCGGGTTTCGCGAGCCGCGTGCCACCGCCCGGCCTGAGCCGCTACACGGCGGCCGGCGTCACGAGCGTCGTCGGCCTGCTCGGTACGGATGACACGACGCGCGACACGCGCGCGCTGCTCGCCCAGACCCGCGCGCTGCGCGAGGAGGGCCTCGGCGCCTGGTGCCACACCGGCGGTTACCACGTGCCGCCGGTCACGCTGACCGGCAGCGTGCGCGACGACATCGTGCACCTGGACCCGGTCATCGGCGTCGGCGAGCTCGCGATCAGCGACCATCGCTCCAGCCAGCCGACGCTCGCGGAGCTGCTGCGCATCGCGAGCGACGCCCACGTCGCCGGGCTGATCACGGGCAAGGCCGGCATCCTGCACCTGCACCTCGGCGACGGGCCGCGCGGGCTCGAACTCGTGCGCGAGGCGCTCGCGACCAGCGAGCTGCCGGCGCGCGTCTTCAACCCGACGCACGTGAACCGGCGCCGGGCGCTGTTCGACGAGGCGCTCGAGCTGGCGGGCCGGGGCGTGACGATCGACGTCACGGCGTTCCCGGTGGCCGAGGACGAGGACGGCTGGCCGGCCGAGACCGCGCTGCTGCGTTACTTCGACAGCGACGCGCCGGCCGGGCGCGTGACTGTCAGCTCGGACGGCGGCGGCTGCCTGCCCGTGTTCGACGACGAGGGCCGGATGCTGCGCATGGGCATCGGCGACCCGGCCGCGCTCGGCGCGACGCTTAAGGCCCTGCTGGCCGCGGGCGTGCCGCTCGAGCAGGCGCTGCCGCCGTTCACGAGCAACGTCGCCGCGCTGCTGAAGCTCGGCGACCGCGGGCATATCGCGGAAGGCGCGGCGGCCGACCTGCTCGTGCTCGACGACGACGACCGCGTAGCCTGCGTGATGGTTGCCGGCATCTGGCATCGCTACGATCACGAGCAGCGCGTCCTCGGCCGCTTCGAGGACGCACCGTGAGCCCGTCCAGTGCCGAATCGCCCGCGCGCCGCGGCTACATCGTCCCGATCGGCGGCGCCGAGGAAAAACTGAACAACCCGGAGGTCCTCGACCGCTTCGTCGACATCTGCGGCGGCAAGCCGGCGCGCATCGCGATCATCCCGACGGCCTCCGAACTCGAGGACACCGGGCGCAACTACGAGAAACTCTTCCGCAAGCTCGGCATCCGCCACGCGCGCGTGCTCGCCATCGAGACGCGCAAGGACTGCTACGACGAGTCCTGGCTCGACTACCTGCAGAAGGCCGACGGCGTGTTCATGACCGGTGGCAACCAGCTCAGGCTGTCGACGACGCTTGGCGGCACGCCGGTCGCGCAGACGATTCGCCGCCGCAACGTTGCCGGGTTGCACGTCGCCGGCACCTCGGCGGGCGCCGCGTTCATGCCGGAACACATGATCGCCGGCGGCAGCACCGGCAGCACGCCGAGCCCGGACAAGGCGACGCTCGCGCCCGGGCTGGGCCTGACGAACAAGTTCATGATCGACCAGCACTTCCGCCAGCGCGACCGGCTGGGCCGGCTGCTGACGGCGCTGGCCTACAACCCGTTCGCGGTCGGCATCGGCCTCGACGAGGACACGGCTGCATTCATCGGGCCCGACGACACGCTCGAAGTCGTCGGCTCGGGCGGTATCACGATCATCGACCCCTGCGATCTCTCCTACTCGTCGATGGACGTCGCGCGCCGCGGCGACCCGGTCAGCCTGATCGACATCCGCCTGCACATCCTGATCGGCGGCGGCCGCTTCGATCTCGCGACCCGCAAGGCGAGCGCCGGCGACTGACAAACCGCCTCGTGCGGGCGTGTACACTGGTGCCTGCGCGCGGCCGGGCGCGCCGACTCCGACGCTCTGACGACAACAACAGACGGAGCACCTGCATGAAGATCGTGTCCACGAACGTCTACGTAGGCCCGAACGTCTACGCGCACTTCCCTGTCATCCGCCACGTGCTCGACCTCGGCGCGCTGGAGGAGTGGCCTACCGGCCGGCTCGGGCCGGCCTTCGTCGAGGCGCTGCTCGGGTGCCTGCCGGGGCTGCACGAGCACGGCTGCTCCTACCGCGAGCCGGGCGGCTTCGTCCGCCGGATGCGCGAGGACGAGGGCACCTGGCTGGGACACGTCATGGAACACGTTGCGATCGAGCTGCAGAACGTCGCGGGCTCGACGGTGACCTTCGGCCGCACGCGCTCCATCGACGGCCAGCCCGGCCACTACAACATGGTGTTCCAGTACCTCGACGCCGAGGTGGGCCGCGAGGCGAGCCGGCTCGCGCTGACGCTCATTCACAGCCTGCTGCCGGAGGCGCTCAGGCCCGAGCGCGCGCCGGGTGAGGACTGGGACTTCGCCGAGGAGCGCGACCGCTTCATTCGCTACGCGCAGCGCCGCGCCTTCGGGCCGAGCACGGCGTCGCTGGTGCGTGCCGCGGAGGAACGCGGCATACCGTGGATCCGGCTGAACCGGCAGAGCCTGGTGCAGTTCGGCCACGGCCGCTACCAGCAGCGCATACAGGCGACGACGACCGGTCGCACCAGCAACATCGCGGTCGAACTCGCTTCCGACAAGGAGGAGACGAACGCCATCCTGCGCGACCTCGGCCTGCCGGTGCCGCGCCAGTACCTCGTGCGCAGTTCCTCCGACGCGAAGCGCGCGGCCGCGCGAATCGGCTACCCGGTCGTGCTGAAGCCGCTTGCCGGCAACCACGGCCGCGGCGTGTCGATCAACCTGAAGAACGACGACGAGGTCGAGGTCGCGTTCGACAAGGCCCGCGAGCACGGCCGTAACGTGATCGTCGAGAGTTACATCGAGGGCTTCGATCACCGCCTGCTGGTCGTCAACGGCAAGCTGGTCGCGGCGGCGAAGCGCGTGCCCGGGCACGTCGTCGGGAACGGCCGGCACACGATCGCGGAGCTCGTCGACATCGTCAACCAGGACCCGCGCCGCGGCGTCGGCCACGAGAAGGTGCTGACGCGGCTGGAATTCGATCACCAGGCCGAGCGGCTGCTGGCGCAGCTCGGCTACGACCGCGACACGGTGCCGCCGGCGGGCGAGGCCGTGTACCTGCGCTCGACCGCGAACCTGTCGACCGGCGGCACGGCCATCGACGTCACCGACACGATTCACCCGGACAACCGCGAGATGGCCGAGCGCACGATCAAGGCGATCGGCCTCGACATCGGCGGCGTCGATTTCCTGTCCCGCGACATCACGAAGTCCTACCGCGAGATTGGCGGCGGCATCTGCGAGGTCAACGCGGGCCCCGGCTTCCGCATGCACGTCGCGCCGAGCGAGGGCAAGTCGCGCGACGTGGCGGGACCGGTCATCGACATGCTGTTCCCGAAAGACCAGCCGAGCCGCATACCGATCGCCGCGGTGACCGGCACGAACGGCAAGACCACGACCTCGCGCATGCTCGCGCACATTCTCAAGATGAGCGGCTACACGGTCGGCCTGACCTCGACCGACGGCGTCTACATCGACGGGCAGCTCTCGGTCCCGGGCGACATGACCGGGCCGACCTCGGCGCAGATGATCCTGCGCGACCCGTCCGTCGACGCCGCGGTCATGGAGACCGCGCGCGGCGGCATGCTGCGCAGCGGGCTCGGCTACCGCGAGTGCAACGTCGCCTGCTGCCTGAACGTCGCGGCCGACCACCTCGGGCTCAAGGGGATCGACACTCTCGAACAGCTCGCCGAGATCAAGCGCGTGCCCGTCGAGGTGGCGAAGGACGCCGCCGTGCTGAACGCCGACGACCGGCTGTGCCTGCAGATGGCGGATTACACGGAGGCGGAGCGGCTCTGCTACGTGACGATGAACCCGGCGCACCCGCTCGTGAAGCAGCACATCCGCGCCGGCGGCCAGGCCTTTGTGCTCGAGGAGGGCATGAACGGCCACATGATCACCATCTACGACAACCACGGCCACACGCCGCTGTTGTGGACTCACCTCGTGCCGGCGACGATCGAGGGCCGCGCGCTGCACAACGTGCAGAACGCGATGTTCGCGGCCGCGCTCGCCTACAACATGGACATCTCGCTCGAGGACATCCGGCACGGGCTGCGCACCTTCGACTCGACGTGGTTCCAGGCGCCGGGCCGCATGAATATCTACGACGAGCACCCGTTCCGCGTGATTCTCGACTACGCGCACAACCCGGCGGCCGTGCGCGCGATGTGCAGCGTCGTCGATCGCTTCGAGCCTGACGGCCGCCGCATCGTCGTGCTGGCCGCGCCGGGCGATCGTCGCGACGAGGACATCCGGGAGATCGCGAAGATCGCGGCCGGGCACTTCGACCATTACGTCTGCCGGCGCGACGACAACCAGCGCGGCCGCGGCCCGGACGAGGTCGCGGTCATGCTGAAAGACCAGCTGCTCGCCTGCGACGTGCCGGCCAGCGCGATCGAGGTCGTGCCCGACGAACAGGAGGCCACGCAGCGGGCGCTCGAGCTGGCCGAGGCCGGCGACCTCGTGCTGGTTCTCGGCGACAATATCAAGCGCTGCTGGAAACAGATCATCTACTTCAACTCCGGCGCGCACAGCGATGCGCCGCGCAGGAAGGCGCCGGCGCCCGAGCTCGACCTGCCCGAGGGCGAGGGTTTCGAGCTCGATGCCGAACTCGAGATCATCAGCGACGAGCGCGGCGTGCGCATCGCGCGCGAGGCCGGTGACTGAGCGCCTGATGCGGGTCGTCGACGCGCGCCGGCTGACCGGGCCCAACGTCCTGCAGGACGCGGCGGGCAGCGTGCTCGACGTGGCGCTGGACGCCGGGCAGCGGGACGGGTTCGTTGCCGCCTGGTCGCGGGAGATTGCGGCCCTGCGCGCGGAGTTCGGCTGGTCGCGCGGGGCGACCGCGGAGCGCGTCCTCGCGAGCGGCGTGAGCCTGGCTTTCCCGGCGCCGCTCGACGCACTGTACGCGGCGACGGCGGCGAGCGAGCTGGCCGCGGCGGCCGCGAGCGCTGCGCTCGGGGCAGGCGAGCCACCCGACCGCGACGCGGCGCTCGCGGACATCCGGGAACAGCGAGACGAGGAGTCCAATCCAGCCCTG
>ERZ869936.2334-NODE-2334-length-11368-cov-4.999381_pt1 | contig 11368 bp, 15 predicted proteins | sample MGYA00520876_ERZ869936 | MGnify/ENA primary metagenome ERZ869936 (study PRJEB32218, sample SAMN09650985) | biofilter metagenome | isolation source: enrty point of leading RO module | place: Saudi Arabia: Thuwal, RO plant located on Red Sea | collected 2016-02-17 ... | reverse complement strand
AAAACGCCCCAAGGAACTCAAACTCGAAAAGATTGATGACGTGGCGGCAAAGAAGACGAGGAGCATCATCATGTTTATCGGGCCGCTCTTACATCAACTTAAGAGTTTCTCATTACCACAGTCTGGTGGTTGTAAGCTCGGTAGCCGGACGGTACGACCGCATTTCTATGCGCTTGAGGATTTTGGTACGAACATCAAAGCCACCGAGAACTCCTACGAAGTCAAAACCAAAAAACAACCGGCCGGTGAGATTATTCTTTACGAATCGGGTGACACGGTCACCGAAAACGCCCTCATGGCTGCCGCCTTATCTCCTCACACCACCGTAATCAAATATGCTTCGGCCAACTACATGGTGCAGGAGCTTTGCACGTTTTTGACTGCTTGTGGGGTGCAGATTGAAGGTGTTGGAACCACGACACTCACGGTCACTGGCGTCAAAGAAATTAACCAAGACATCGACTACACGCTCTCTGAGGACCCGACCGATAGCATGTTCTTCCTCGCGGCGGCGATTGTCACCGGTTCATCGCTGACGATTGCTCGTTGTCCAATTGATTTCCTCGAGCTTGAACTTTTGGTACTGAAGAAAATGGGACTAGAGTACACCATGAATGAACCGTATCTGTCACCGAACGGCGTAACTCGACTGGTTGATATCACGACTCGTCCATCTAAACTGACTGCCCCACCAGAGAAAATTGCCCCGCGACCCTATCCAGGGATTAATATCGACAACCTTCCTTTCTTTGCGGTGATTGCTACCCAAGCCAGTGGTCAAACACTCATTCACGACTGGGTGTACGAAAAGCGCGCCATCTACTTTACTGAGCTTGATAAGCTTGGCGCTGAGACCGTCTTGGCTGACCCGCACCGGATTTTCATTCAAGGACCGACGAAGCTGCGGCCGGCCGAGCTGGTGTGCCCACCAGCGTTACGGCCGGCCACTATCCTCCTGATTGCGATGCTCGGTGCCGACGGGCACTCGGTCTTGCGTAATATCTATTCCATCAACCGCGGCTACGAAAAGTTGGTTGATAGACTGCAGGCGCTTGGGGCTAAGGTGAAGTACCTTGAGGAATTCTAAGAAATACCCAGATTTAGCAAATCACTTCGTTGACCGCGTCGCCCAAAACCTCACCGTACTACACGTACGACTCGGTTTTTTACTCCTAGTCGCCTCGTGCTTTATCTAAATCTGAAAATTTCTTTCATGATTGACAAACACCATTTTTCAAACTAAATTAGACATTAGGAGTTCTTGGAACGGCATGACTTGCAAGGTCAGCCCTAAGGGACACAACCCTAACCTACAGCTAAGGCAGCGAATAATCTGTGCCCCGCAGCACATTTGAAATACATGCGCATGACCCTGTTCGCTAGGGACAAGCATGAGCCGAAGCTTTGGGCACATAGCTCTACATCCAAGCCTTAGCGGGCAGATGTGTGAACACTCTTGTATTCGAAGCAAGGATTGATACCAGAGGGTGATCGGAATCGCTTGGCGGCGTGAACGTGAGAACCTGAGAGCTAAAAGCCATATGCCAAGTGGCGAGTGCGGTAAGAGAACACCGGCCCCAGCGAGAATTCGCTGGGGCTTTAATTTTATGACGATTTTTGCTGTTACAGCCGGTTCTACGCTACAATACTGCCATGTACGTCATCGAAGTGATACCGTTAAAAAAAGGAGTTCAATTAGAGACGTTAACTTACTTTTCTGCAGAAGAATACCCGTTTGGGACTATTATCACCGTACCGGTACGCAACTCGCTGGCCCAAGGCGTCGTCATCAATGCCGTCGAGGCTTCCTCGGCCAAGACAGCGCTCCGGGCGGCCACGTTTTCGCTCCGCAAACTACCCCCGCAAGAAAACCCGCCTCGAATTGCCCCGGGCCTCATCAAAACCGCTCGCGCTCTCCAGCAGGAATTCCCCTACTCACTCGGAACGATTCTCATGGCACTCCTACCGGCCGAAATCAAAAACGGACAACAACGCTTCCCTCAATTAGCGTCAGCTGAACCATCACTTCCTGACCCTCAACAACCTGAGGTTTTGATGGCGACTCGTCCTGACCGACTCCTCGCCTACAAAACTCTCATCCGCAACACCTTCGCGCACCGTGGGTCAGTATTGTTTGTCGTACCAACAACCGCCTATATCGAACAGGCCGTTCATGAACTAGAGCAAGGCATCAAAGACAGAGTGTTCGCCCTTAAGTCAGGGACCGTCAAACAACGCGTCGCTGGGTACGAACAGTACGAAGATTGCTCCAAGGCCAAGGTGATTGTCTGTACCCCACAGCACGCCTTTTTAGACCGCCATGACATCACCACGATTGTGGTTGAGCACGCTCGCAGCCAACACTACAACGCTCGCACCCGGCCATATCTCGATTACCGCACCGCCCTCTTGGTACACGCCAAGGCAACCCAAAAACGTATCGTCTTGGCGGATACCGTCATTCGCAGTGAGGAGGAAGCTCGGGTACGAGATGGTGTGTTCGCCCCGCACGATGAGCACCCGAAGCGTCTCGCACTCCCGGCTAAACTCACCTATGTCGAACGACCGAAACGTGAAGACGGCAAGGACTACCAGCTCATCACCCCGAAAGTCATCGAGGCTATCGATGACGTCCTGTCGTCTCGCCGCAATGTGTTTGTCTACGCTCCGCGACGTGGGTTGGCGCCGATTGTGCTCTGCAATGACTGCGGGCACATCTTCCGCTGCCCTGATTCTGGCGCGCCATACAGTCTCATGAAAACCACTGAACAGGGCGAGGAAAAACGCTGGTTCGTCGCCAAGACCACCGGCGCCAAAGTGCCAGCCGCCGATGTATGCCCGGTCTGTAATTCCTGGAAGCTACGCGAACAAGGGATTGGTATCCAAAAAGTAGCCGACACGCTGCGTGATTTATTTCCAGACAATCGCACCACCATTTTCGATAGCGAAACCGCCACAACCCCAAAACGCGCCGAGCTCATTATGAAGAACTTCTACAAAGAAAAAGGTGCGGTGCTCGTCGGCACCTCAATGGTTTTCCCCTACCTCACTACCCCAGTTCACACGAGCGTCATCTCATCACTCGAGGCGGTACGCGCTACCCCAACCTGGCGTTCACAAGAAGAGTTCTTCGCGCTTCTTATGACATTGCGCGAACTATCGACCGAGCAGGTGCTGATTCAAGGTAAGAACTCAAGTGATGAAACCGTCACCCTCGCTAAAAAAGGCATGGTCGAGCAATTCTATTCTGAAGAGCTTGAACTCCGCAAGATACTCAATTACCCACCCTACGCGCGTTTCGTTCACCTGACTTGGCGCGCCAAAGAGGCGGCGGGCAAATCATTTGGTGACCGAATGAAACAAACGTTTTCTGATTTTCAAATTAATTGCTACGCAGACCCGAACACCACCGGCGCCATGCGCACCTTCTTCGGACTGATTCGCATCGCGGAGAGTGATTGGCCACACCCTAAATTAATGAAATTACTGCGCAGTCTTCCACCTTCTGTACGTATCATGATGAATCCAGATCGAATCATTTAGCTATTGACCTCCAGCAATTATTATTGTATTTTTGCGACAGCTAAAGGAGGTAGCAATGCTTACGCGAGAAGCGCTGGCGGAAGCCATCAAACAGTTCGTTCAACTCTATAACGCCGCGAAATTCGAGGAAGCCTGCGAGATCTATCACCCATTTGTGGTCTACACGAATGAAGACGTGCATCTGCAGGGAAAGCATAATGTGCTGGCGTACATCAAAAAAGAGTTCGATGAGGCAGATTCGCCCACGGTGGTGTCTGAAACGATTCGAGTTCGGATCACGAACGACGGGCGGGCGGCCATGGTTGATGAGGAGTTCCAGCTCATCTATCCAACGTTGCACCGACCCCCGGACTACGGGGCCGCATCATTGTTCTTCAAGGAGACTGGTGGCGTACCAAAGATCGTTTCTGATACCTCGCTCATGTACGCACCTGACGGGAAGGGCTGATGCTCAGCCGCCGGCTTTGCCGGCGGCCTTTTCTTTTTTGTCTAAAAAACGTATAGTTTTCATATATTTATGGCTAAATTAGTCCCCCAAGAACATCCAGCATTACATACCATCGCTGAGGAAATTACTCCGGAAGAATTCGAGAACGGCGTAGTGGCGAAGCTGATTAAAGATATGAAAGCAGCGCTGTTGACGTACAACGTCGAAGGGTTTGTGGCCGTCGCTATCGCTGCCCCACAGATTGGGGTAAGTAAGCGAGTCTTTCTCGTATCAGACCAAAGCGACCGCGAAGAAGACCGCCTCCCTGACATCGTCGCTATCAATCCGCGCATCGTGAAAGCCTCGAAGAAATCCATGGAAGTCGGTGAAGGCTGCCTCTCCGTGCCCGAGCACTACGGCGTCGTCGAGCGAGCTAAGAACGTTACGCTGCGCGCGCTTGATGAACACGGCAATGAATTCGAGCGTGGTGCCGGTGGTCTTCTAGCGCAGATATTCCAACACGAATGCGACCATCTCGATGGCACGCTCTTTATCGACCGCGCCGAAAAAGTCTGGCACAAAGACGAAATCAGTAAAGAAACCCCGACTGAAGCAGAATAGGTTTACTATCATATATGATAGTAAAAGATAAAGAGGGCCTCATGGCCCTCTTTTTGAAATTTTTACGGTAGGTATTCAGCTACATCTTCGCTGACCTGAAAGTGCTCAAAACGTTTTCCTTCATCACTCTCTAGCCAAGCCAGAATATGTATTCGTTTCGGCTGTGAATATTTGCACGCCTCCATGAGTGAGAAACGACTAATCCACAAATACTGATTCATCATACTGTGTGCGAATTGACCTGGGTCATGCTCAAACGGACCATCAAAACGCCAGATTTTTTATCATCATCCCAGATACGCGCCGGCTCTTCAGCCAGGCTGCCGATGTAGTACGGGAACATGGAAGCCAGTCCAACATTCAAACCTTCCCATTCAGCGACGGCTTCTTCCGGCAAGCCTTTAATACGCAGTGGCTTAGTAAAACGTAGTGAAGACATGACGTCCTCCTCTTCTTTGATGTCTAACCTTGCGGTATAGTACTTCGATACATGGAAAGCACAAGTAATGAAAATTTAAAATTCGTATATTTCGGTGGTGAGCCGATTGGAGCGCCCGTGCTCAAGGAACTTATAGCCTGTGGTCTTACCCCTGCGCTCGTGGTCTGTAATCCTGACCGACCAGCCGGACGTGGCCAACAACTTACTCCACCACCGGTCAAAACATTAGCTGAAGCGCACAGTATCGAAGTCTGGCAGCCAGAAAATCTCTCCGACCAAGCGGCCGTGACTGAAAAACTTACCGCGTACGACCTCTTTGTGGTCGTCGCTTACAACCGCATCCTGCCCGAGTGGCTCATTGAGCTACCAAAGCAAAAAACCATCAACTTACACCCATCTCTCCTGCCACTGCGTCGTGGCCCGAATCCCATTCGTAGTGCGATTCTTGAAGATGACCGTGATTCCATTGGCGTATCGGTAATGCTCCTTGATGTCGAAATGGACCACGGCCCTATCCTCGCGCAGCAAGCTATGTCGATTGCAGACGAGCACTGGCCGATGACCGGCCCTGAGCTCGATGAAGCGCTTGCGAACCTCGGCGGTGCCCTCTTAGCTGACACTATTCCTAAGTGGGTGGCTGGTGAAATCGAACCACAAGCACAAGACGACACCCGAGCCACCTACACCAAAAAACTAACCAAAGCAGACGGTGAGTTACAGATTGACCCCCACTACCTCCCCTCCGGTGAGGCGGCACGACAAACCCTCCACCAGATTCGCGCGTTCGCGGGCTGGCCAGGTACGTATTTTATACACGCGGGTACACGCATCAAAATCAACGATGCTGACATCGTCGACGGAACACTTCACCTCACGTCCATCACACCTGAGGGTAAGCGCCCGATGAACTTCGATCAGTGGTTGCCGAGCAACAACCGATAATGATCAATGATGTGCATGCGGTCGTTACGGAACGCATACTCTTGTTGTGCACTTCCCTTGTTGAGCGCACGCTTGAGGATATCACGCGTTTTAGTGAGCGCTTTCTCCAGTCGCGACTCAATGGCTACGGCGTGAAATGTTGCCCCACTGGTGGTGAGCTTCAACGATAGATAGTACTTGGTACCACCAAACCGCTGCCGCTCACGACGCAAGACGACATCAATATCCCCCTGTTCATCGGCACTAAGTAACTTGCCGATAGGAGTGAGTTTTCTAATAATCAGCGCTCTACGTTCGCCGGTCAGCTCTACATTCGTTGTACGTATGCTTATTTTTGGTACATACATACTACTTGTGTATTAACTACTAACGAAACGTCCGCTAGTGCTTTGTAGGTGGAGTGAAATCAGGTCGGCCGGGCAGCATGGCACCAACACACCTTTCATACACAGTATACTTCTTTTTATGTCAAAGGTATTGTTCGAAAACAAGATATTAATAGTGTCAATCTCAACTGCCGAACCGGAGCATCTCTTTAAGACGTCGGCCGCCACGCTTCATGAGCGTACTTTGCTTATCGGCAGCCCGTCGAAGTTCCTTATCTAGTTCAGCCTGCACTTCATCAATCGCTGTCTCAAAATTAACTTCCGTTGCTTCAGCCCGATACAGTGTACCCGCGAGCCACAGATTGGCTTCTACCCGGAACACTTCCCCATTTTGTTTGGGGGCAACTTTATCAAATTCAACATCGCACTTAATGTCAGTCTCGGTGCCGAGGTATTTTTCAAGACCGGTAAATTTCTGCTCGAGCAAGGTCTGCAATTCGGTATCGAGCTCAGTGTTCGTAGCCTTATAATTGATGTTTGGAAATGTCATAACAAATGTTGATTATGAACTTGTAACCTCTCTTTGTACTACGCACGGTTGGCGTAGAATGTTACACCGCATCTTGTTAGGATGCGGTGTTTATGTTTAAAATTCACAAGAGAAACAAATCGCGTCGATCAAATGGACGCGCGGCTTGCCGGTCGCTTCGCTACTTTCGCCGTAGTTGTCTTGTAAGTGCTTGACGATGTCGTCTGACTCATACATCGCTACATCCTTGTCCGCGTCAATGAGGTACGGAACTTGTCGCTGACCGCCCTTCTCCTCAAGCTCAGCGTAAAGTGCCTCATCAGTCGATACATCTTTCATATCGACATCAAGCTCAAGACGTTCAATCACCGCAACGACACGGCGACAAAATGGACAAGTTGGTTTGTAATAGAGTGTCAACATAGTGGTCTACGTTACTGCTAGTAATTATCAGTATACTACAGTTCTTCCGCACCATCACGTACTCGGGAATAAAGCCCGATAAGTTCGGCTTTTGCGGTAGCAGCCGCCGCTGCGGCGGTTTCGATTTCAGCTAACGAGGGCGTGTTTGAGAACTCCAGACTGCGGGCCAACGCATATAACCGGAAAATATAGCGATGAGTAGTGGGTTCGTATTCAGTTGGCGGACATGGGCCGGTGTAGCCTATTCGGCCCGCTGAATTCATCCCTTCAACTCCAAGGCCGCCACCTTCAGGGATTTCAGTCGTGTCTGGCGGGAGATTAAACACTGACCAGTGGTCAAACCTCTCAATTCCGCGCGCTACTTTCACTGCTTCGGGGATATCTGGGTCGTCCATAACGAGCACGAGCGAAACAGTGTCTGGCGGTATACTGCCGACCGTGAGCGGCGGACTGATATTGCTGCCATCGCAGGTGTACATTTCAGGTACGAAGCCGTTATTCTCGAAAACGGGCGAAGTGAGCGTTAGTGGCATAGTGTGTTTGGTTTCTTTATCTACCAAAAAAGAAGGCGCTTCGGCCTTCTCCTTATTTGCGAACGCAATCAGAACTACCATCATAAATGATACTCCTAATAAAGCGTACGCTCTATTCATATTCGTAGTATAGCATTCCAAGCGCTAGTTTTTAAATGCATGAGATGAGAAGCACACGAGGAAACACGAGGGAGGCGTATGTTTCATACGATGACTGAATGTTTCTGAAGTGTAAAAAGGCAGATTGTGTGATTTTAAAACTAGCGCTGGCAGCCGGGGCAGTAATGCGTCCCCCGACCGGCGGTGCGGGTTTTTTTGATAGTGGTACCACAACGCGGACACGCTGTGCCCTGCTTACCAAAGACTTGGAGAAAATCTTTAAAATTACCGTATGCTCCGCCAGTATCTTTAAATGACTGAAAAGTCGTACCGCCAACTTCAATCGACTCACGCATGACGTCTCCGGAGGCGGCCGCGAGAGCGGCCGCCTCCGCCTTGGTAACTTTGTTCGCTCGCCGTGTTGGACGGACGTGGACTCGCCACAGCGCCTCATCAACATAAATATTTCCGAGCCCCGCGACAAACGATTGGTCGAGTAAGGCAGCCTTCACTACCGCTTTTTTCTTGCGCAATGCTTCCACAAACCAATCAACATCAAACTCTGGGTCGATTGGCTCCGGGCCAAAACCCGCTTTTGCTTTCTCGACAGTTTCTGTATCCGCCAGTTTGTTATAGCCAAACAAGCGCATGTCATTGAAATACAACGCTGAACCATCGGTGAAGTAGAATGCTACTCTCGTGTGACGCCCTGGAAATTCCGCTATATCTGCCTCGGTCATAGAATGTCCTCCCCCAGTTGCCACCTCTCCGGTCTGTTCAACAAAGAAAAACTGCCCGGTCATCTTGAGGTGCGCGAGCAAAAATAAATTAGCTTCTTTGGCAAATGAGAATATCAAAAGCTTACCAATGCGGTCAATGTCTGCGATGGTTTTCCCGAGTAGCCGGTCTTCAATCGTACTGTCGTGTCCGACAGTCTTCATATGAAACACTTCCACGCCTTTGATACGCTTCCCCGCTATTTTATTGAGTAACTGCAATCGTACGGTTTCAACCTCAGGCAATTCTGGCATGAGCTTGATTGTACACAACAAGCCTCAGGTCGGCGAATGTGTAGGTAAATGCATTTAGAGTATGCCGTGAGTGAGCACCATCACAATGACCATAAGCCAGATATAGCCTACTTCAACACCGATGGCGTAATGACTCTTTTGCGTAAAGAGTCCGTTGGCTTTGATAATGGTTCCGATAGTGAGGGCAAGAAGAATGACAAGCTGTAGTGAGCCAAATGTTTCGGCCACAGCAATCACCCAGGCCAAGAAGAACGTCCCGAAGGCTTGAGCCGCCATTGCCCACATCATGCTTGAAGTATCATCGGGTGAGATACCAATTCCTTCTCGCCAACGCTCACCAAAGAGCATATCTGAATACCAGGCCCATCCGAGCCCAAACGCAGCCACGGCTCCCACGATGAGGGCGAGCCAATTGACCTCTAAAAGTAGTGTGTCCATAACGTTTACACGCTATCTAATAACTTAATTTGATAATAGCACAATATTTAGAAAAATAATGCAAGTCAGACACAGAAAAAAGCGGCACCGAAGCGCCGCTTGAATGATTTCATCGCCTACTTGCTGCCACCTGCATGCCAGCTAAGCGTGACGATTTCCTTTATGTCCTGCGGTCCGTACCACAGCCCATCTGCCATCAGGTAGGCAGAACCATTGTATTCACGAACTTTCTGTTCACGACGCTCACCGCCTACCCACATATACGCGATGGGGCCGTGGTCTTGGCAGCTCTCATAGTCGCACCAGACACGGTACGAATGTGAGGTCCACCAGTAGAACAGATGTGCGAGATATCTCGCAACCCCTATGAGCCACTGCTCGAACACAGAGCGACTATGATCAAGTGTCATGCTATCTTCCTCCATAACTAATTGAAGGCGGCACAGAGTGCCGCCTTCGGTGTTAAGAACGTGTCGTCAGTGATCGGCCTTGCTGGTGGCCCGTGCGATTCGCTCGATAGCGATGTCTTTTTCTTCACCACTATGGTGAGTAAATCGCAGGATGCCCCCATCGATCTGATAGTTTTCAGGAAGCTTGAATTCTTCACCGCTCTTGAGAACGATTTGGAATGCAGGTTCGCCGACATGACGTCGCAGTTGGCGCGTGATGCGCCGTTGGTGCTCAGCGGACTTACGCCGCTGCTTCCAGTCATGGAACCACGGCCAGAATGGCCGAAGTGCGACCGGGTTGGTCGAAATGTTAGCCATGTTTCACCTCTCTTGTCTGACTACATTGTGCTGCCTAAGAGCGTATTTGTCAACGTTCCCAATAATGCTCTTCCACAAACACTTTCTCCGTATGGTCGTCCACTCCAACCCTGGTTCCCCAGGTTCGCACTCGCCACGGCGTGAACAAAGCCAGAACACGGAAATGGACGGCCCAGGCAAAGTAATACAACGTAGCAGGCACATCACGTAGTCTCCACCAGTCTTGTCGGAAGTATCGCCAGTTCTTAGTGACCAGCATAAGTGACATACTAAGGAAACTAAGACCAAGCATGATACTCAAGGGGAACAAAGCTTCCGTGTTACCAAACACCAGTGCCGCAGCCCAGCTCCAGATAAGGAAGACCGCGCCAATGGCTGAGAAGGTGTCGAGTGTGTGGAACAAAACCACTGTCGGTTTCTTCTTCAGCATGGCGCGGCCACGCCGCAACGTGCTGTGCTGACTGGTCGTATTCCAGCGCCACCACTGCTTGTACATCTTCTTCCTGGTCTCACCCAGTAGTGTTTCCACTACCGCATCAGGCATGAAGAAGGTGTCGTAGCCTTCGAGGTGCAGCATGTCGGTCAAGAACCGATCATCGCCGGCGTAGCACTCGACCATTTCCCACTTGAGAACAAACGGGAACTTTCCATGGAGGTGTGGCACCCACATGCCCCAGTGTTCATTAGCCAAAGCGGTCATGTGCCGCGAGGCCACCTCCCACCGAAGCATGATAGAGCGGCCAGGTAAACACGGAATCGCCTTATACTCATTACTGGCTTCAAGTGACAAGCCTCGTCGTCCCCACTCGAGCAGGTTGCCCGTGCGTTCGGCCGAGGTATTCGTAAGATGCGCTTGTTGAGCTGTCGTACCACCACCCATATTGGAGTCGGCAAACGGCTGCGACATCTTGTAGAGCACGTCAGTCTTCGGGAAATAGGTATCCGAATCCATGAGGTGCATGAGCTGTGGCAATTCCTCACCAAGCGCTCTCAACCTCAGTTCAACTTGTTTGACAACGAAGTTGAGATTAAAACGTTTCTTCTTGTGGTTACCTTTCCAGATACGGTCGGCATACAGCTCAGCCCCAGCTAGCGCCTCAAGATCATTCGCGTCAGGGTCGCCCATGGCGTCCATAAGCGGGCCGAGCGTTTTTGTCGGCCGCGGTTCAAGCTGTCCCAGGGACCTCGCAGCGGTCGCACGTACCGAGTCGCTCGGGCTGGCGAGCGCTTGCACCAGCGACGCTTCGGCT
>ERZ869936.2333-NODE-2333-length-11369-cov-5.062754_pt1 | contig 11369 bp, 11 predicted proteins | sample MGYA00520876_ERZ869936 | MGnify/ENA primary metagenome ERZ869936 (study PRJEB32218, sample SAMN09650985) | biofilter metagenome | isolation source: enrty point of leading RO module | place: Saudi Arabia: Thuwal, RO plant located on Red Sea | collected 2016-02-17 ... | reverse complement strand
TCTAGCGGCTCTGACGTTGTTGTAGTCGTGGGCTCTGACGTTGTGGTAGTTGACGTAACTGTGGTAGTGGGGGCCGCCGTAGTCGTAGGCGCTGCCGTGGTTGTCGTCGTAACATCACAGAACAAGTTCTGGAAGTCGAAGACTATATGAAATGGGTCATCATAACATTCCTCAGTTGCTTGGCATGTTCTGAGCAAGTCACCTATAAGGGTGCCTGCCTCTAGGGCCTCAACTGGAATGTCACCGACCACGTATCTCGGAGGACCGGGGGTAGACACACTAGCAGGCATAACATAGCCAGCGGAGGGGCTACCTTCCTTAGTAAAGTTGGCATAAATGTGCCACCCGGCCGGAGTGGTGTCAAACGGGGGTTGGCAGTACAACGCCACCGAAACCAGCATATAATTTTCATCTGTGCAAAGTATCGGAATAAGCGCGTACCACCCTGGGAAGCCCGCGTACGCGTTATCCGTCCACTGAGCAGTAGCCGTAGCGGGGTGGCAAACTTGATCAATAGATATGGGTATCTCCTGCGCCTCCTCACCCTCCCCAAGTATGTGCCGCAAGCTAAACTCGCTTGGCGGGCAATCAAGGCACTCCTCCGTAGGCGGTGCCGTTGTAGTCGGCTCGGCTGTGGTCGTAGTGGTGGGTTCCGCCGTGGTTGTGGTAGTGGGTTCGTATGTTGTGGTTGTCGTGGTTGACGTAGTCGTGGGCTCATACGTCGTCGTTGAGGTTGTCGTAGGCGCGTACGTCGTCGTGGAGGTCGTAGTGTAATAGTACGTCGTAGTGGTTGTGGGAACGTACGTGGTGGTGGTTGTGGTTGGAACGTACGTGGTAGTCGTAGTGGTGGGTGGGTAGTATGTGGTGGTAGTTGTGCCGTCATTGCAAGGGCACTTAATTTCTATCTGACCTGAGTAGTACCCATTATTAGTTGGGGGCTCTGCGCACTCCCCGCTACCGTTCCAGTACAAGTGCCAATCCGAGCCCGTCCAACAATACCAGCAACACTCAAGGCCCGGCAGTCTAACGGCCGTTCCCATGCTTTGGGCTGTGTGCAACACGCCACCAACACGTAGGCCGCAAGAATTGTTGTATCGCGTGACGCCCCACGTGTTGACGGCTAAATGAAGTCTGTGGTCCCCGGAGGGCCTCACTAGATTAACGGCCTGCAACCTGTCATGGTTTACAGTCAATGGCGCAACAGGTGCCAAGTTTACATTTACACGCCCATCATTGACATTGATGCAATCGCCGGGATTAACGGCTATAGCGCCGTCAGAACAGACTAGGCCGTAACCTATGTTCATCCCAAAATGCCACTGATTCTTCTGCCCTGATATTGTCAAAGGGCAATCATACGTGAAATTTAGATCAACGTACCCGGAACCGTAGTGCACAATTTGCGATGGGTTAATGTGTACGCGTGCTTCCCGTTTATGATACCGCAGTTCCCCCAAGTCAATGCGATCCGGGGAGGCCATACTATTATCAGACCAATCGCCGGCCGGAATATTATCATACTCAACGACGGGGCCAAGCGCTATCATAGAGTTGGCGCTGGGCCTGATTACAGTTTTGCCTATTGTGCTGGCGAGGGAAATATTAGTCGGGGCTACCTTGCCGCCTGGGTCAATAGTTTGGGATCGGTAGTCCGGGTGCATGCGTTCCATTAGCCCATACCAGTCCCCGTAGCCGTGGGGATAGTTGGGCTTCAACCACGGCATATTGCGCGGCCGATTGATTATTTTTATTTCTTTATGTACGCAACACTGAAAAGCTTCCCCAGTATTGGTCACAAATTGTACGCACGCTATAACCTTGGCAACACCGATAACGGCGGCGCGCGCCCGAAGCTCGGCCTTGCCAAAATCTATTTTAGTTATAAAGGCAGACGGCCCCAACGGATTTATCAAGTCACCGTCAGACACAACACTCCACGCCGTATCAACCCACTTGGCCAACATGCCCCCGGATTCCTTGCACTTCCAGCTAAGCTCAAGGTAATACAGTTGCTTGTCAAGCGTAAAGATAACGTCGGCCCCCTTTACCTCAGCCTTAAAGTCTACCTTGTTGCAAAGGTCAACCTTATTGTGTGGTGAGCCCCCAGTTCGGCCAGTCTTACCGGGCTTGGGGTTCTGAGTCTGCCACTTACACTCATACCTAAATGAGAAGGCATCACTTTTCTCTGACACCTTCCCAGAGTTGCTATAGGCTTGTACTCGCCAATACAACTGCTCCCCGTTCATAACATCGCGTACGGGGATTAGCTCCTTAGAGCTTGACGACGTTTTGACACTCCGCAGCGTAGGCCCCGTGAAACTACTATTCTTGCACCATTGCAAAATATAGTAGTTCGCCCCCGATATGCCGCCCCAATCAAGAATGAGTCCGGCCCCACCCACAGACGTGGGGGCCTCACAAACAATCTGCCCGTCTAATGGGGAGACTAATTGCGGCTTATCTAGTATGCCGTCCCCGTGATAATCAACCGTGGGGAATGATGCCGAGGCGGATATTATTTGTGTTTCGGCCATTTATGCAAGCGCTTGCATAGGGGGAATGTGTGAGTCTAGCACTCGGCAGCTATGGGGGTTATAACTGCCTCAACTTGGAATTGCCCCCCAAAATCGAATAACCGGCCCTGCACTTTAGGCGGGTCCATGGTAGTCATTCTGACTGTATAAGAGTCGCCCCAATACCCCACGAATACCCTAGTAGTTGTGGGGGTCGAGTTGTACAGATCATAGAGGGCTTGAAATTCCTCGGGGTATCCACCTTGGACTGTCCAATCAATGGTGCCATCGCCGTGAATTATAGCACTTGCTACCTGTGTTATCACACTGGTTGCTGTACGACGGGTGTTTATACGCTTTGGTGGGATGTATGGGGAGTACGAAAACTGAGGTGGCAACGCTACCCCACCTAGCGTAGCGATCAGAGGAAACGTCATTTGTCAGACCCCCAGCCATTCAATGTAACATACCCCGCCCACTCGCAGCCAATGCTAACGCACCGCACAACCGGGTACACCTTCCCCTCAGGCGAGCATTTATGCTTAGACAAATCTATCAGAGATACGCACTTTGGGCACCGCATACACACGCTATAGCTTAGGTAAAACCACGTAAGGGGTTGATTGTCGTCGGACTGCCTACGCCAAATTTTGACCCTTGCCATTTATACCGCTCCATCTGTCATGGCAGCGTTGGACAATGCCCGTCCTACATGCCGTTGAAATTCCTTAGCGTCTAGGTGGTTAGTTACGTTCATAGTCACTTTTCTATTGTCATTTTTGGCCTTTTGCTGAGGCGGTGAAAACGCCCCGGCAGATACTTGGCTGGCATGCGCTGCTTTTAGCTGAGGCATGCCAAAATTCTCGGCCATCATAGAACCTTGCATCTGGGCTAGCCCGTCCTGCACAGTTGCGACGTTACTATTCCAAACGTCGATCAATGAGGGGCTGTGCCGGGTGTTGGGGTCCATTTCAACCTTAATGGCTGCCATGGCGTCGGCAACAATGGCAACCAACTCAGGCAACCTAGCCACCCACACTTGGATAATGGAATCCACCATTACGGAGGCGGCGTCCCTGAACATTAGGTTCCAATTTTGGAACTCCCCGGCAATGCGTGCCCGGCCCTCTATCAAGGCTTGCTGTACTTGGTCGATCTTTTGCCCCACTAATTGCCCGTCAAGGCTCTCGAACGGCCCTAGGCCCGCTTCAGCGCGTCTCTTTTGGGCAATCTGCCTCTGCATTGCCGCTTCCTGCTCAAGCTTTGCAATGGCGTCCTGCCTAATTTGCCCGCCATTGCCCGGACGGCCTTGCATTGCAGCCAGCCGCTGCTCAATGTTCATGGCCTTACGCGCTGCGGCTACCGCCCTTTGCTCTTGGGCCTCGCGTATAAACGCTATGGCCTTGTAGAGCATGAGAATGTCCCCAAGGGTCTGCGCCTTGCGCAACAGTTGGGCAGTGGCGCTTTTTTCTAAATCAATCTCCCGCTCTCGTATGTCGTTTAGCTGGGGCTCATCTGCACCAACTTGCTGTTTGAATTGATCCTCAAATTGCTGCATGCGCTCGGCTTCGACCATGCGGCGCTGTGCCTGCATCCACTGCCGCTCCTCCTCAGTGGCCGCTTTGGTCAGGTCAAACTTTTCGTCTAGCTCTTTTTTGAGTAGATCAATTTTCTTTTGATACTCAAGATTAGCTGCCGCCTCCGTTGCACCTACCCGCTTAGCCTCCTCAATTTGTATATCACGCATAAAGTCATTACGAGCTTCACGCTCCGCGTCGAACAGGTCCTTTCGCCGCTTGGCTATAGCCTCATCTATAGTTAATCCCGCCTTGCGGGTATCTATGATAAGTTGCTCATTGGTTTTTATGCGATCTTGCAACTCTACGCGCTTACGGTCAAGTTCAGCCTGCGCCTCTGACAGTTCTACTTCAATTTGCTTTTGCCTAAACGGCAGCGCGTTGGCCTGTTCCTCTTTTAGGGCCTTAACACGTGCCGCGTGGCCGCGCATTTGATTTTCAATTAACGCGTTATCCGCTGCTATGGATTTTTGAGCGTATTCTATGCGCTTGTCTACAAGCTCCCGCTCTTTCTCGGCCCGCTCGTCCAACGCCTGCAACTCAGCCTGGAACCTACTTAGGTTTTCCTTGCTTATGTCATCCAAAACTTTTGCAAGGTCCTTCTCCGTAGCCGCAAGCTTTTCCCTTGCAGCCCCGCCATCCTCAATTAACTGCTGACGTTGAAGCTCTGTGTCAATGTAGCGTTGAGCGGCGTCAACAGAGGCAAGCGTGGCCTCTATGCCCACCTCCTCTAACGCCTTGCGACGTTCCATGGTGGTGTTCATATCTTGCAAGACTTTATTTTGCCTAGCAAGCTGACGTTCTAGCTCCTTCTCATAGTTGATCAACTCCGGGGTACGTTCCCCAAGCTCTCGTATCTGCTCAAGCCGGTCCTCAGTCTTTTTTATGCTCTCTTGCTGCTGCTTTAACGCCTCCTCGTCAGTCTTGCCCATTGAGTCCAGTTGCTTTTGCAGCCGGATATATTCTTGACGTTCTTTTATGGTTGCGTCAGCGCCTTTCTCTTGAATAGCTATGATCCGCTGACGAATACTGGCGTACGTCTGAATTTCAAGGTTGCTATTTTGCATAGCCTTAAACTCAGACTGTATTGCATCCCCTAATTCTTTTTGCGCTGCGGCCAACTTAATGGCGGCCTCAGCCGCTTTCTCCGCAACAGTCTTGCCCCCGGTCAACTCCGCGTAAAGATCATGTATTTTAGTCCCTACAAAATTTATGACCTTCCCGCCAACCTTGGCCGTAGCCGCTAAGACTTTTAACCCGAACGTGGAAGCCTTGATGAGTACCATGGCCCCCTTTGCCATTATCTCTATAAGGGGATCAAGCTCTTTAATAACTGGGGTAAGCCCACGTATGACACCTACAAGCGCTTCAACGGAAGCCCGTATAATGTCAACGATGGAGCTAAGGGCTTCCTTTAATACCTCATAGACACCGTCGAACGCGTCCCTAAGAATCTCAAAGACACCCTTGAAGGCTTCGTACGTCGCCTCTACAACCTCTTTAAGTTGCTCCCACGCCGCGATTACAACGCCAATAATCGCCACAAGAGCGATGCCCCACGGCCCCGTAAGGAACCCAATTGCCGCCGTGGCGATGCCGCCTAACTTAGTGATTAGCCCAATAAAAAATGACACAATAGGCAGTAAGACCGTCAGCGCAGTGCTAACCGTGCCTATCATGGCTGCAACTTTCCCGATCTGCATTACCAGTTCAGGGTTCATTTGCATCCAGGTATCTACGGTAGCCAAGAAATTGGCTAGCCGCTCAAGCCCTTGCTGAATCGCACCGCCAAACATATTGACGAACGTTATCTGTAAAGCCTCTAACCGGCTTTTGACAGACACAAGGGCACCAGCCATGTTGTCGGCCATAACCTCTGCCATTTCAGCGGCAGCGCCCTTGCTTGAGTCCATCTGGTTAGTAAATGAGCCCAGGTTTTTGGCTTGGTTCAACAGGGCAACAGCCGTACGGCCAGCGCGCTCCCCGAACAAGTCCATTGCATCACCGGCCGTAAGCCCCGCAGCGGCTAGCCGTTGAATGATAGTCGTGAAACTGTTTGTATATGGGCTAACCTCTTGGATAGTTAAGCCATACTTGTTCAAGACCTCATCAAACTTTTCGCCCCCCTTGGCAAGCGATGACAAAATTCTAGCAACGCCTGTGCCCGCTATGCTGCCCCGCAAACCTTGTTGCGCAAGTAACGCAAACGCAGCCGATATGTCCTCAATGTTTTGGCCGAACGCCCCAGCGAGTGGGGCCGCAAACTTGAACGCCTCCCCCATCTGCTCAACGTTGGTGTTAGATATGCGGGCCGCTTGGGCTAGGTTGTCGCCGATACGCCCAATGTCCTCAGCGGCGAGCCCAAACGCGGACATAACATCGGTAGCAATGTCCGCAGCCTGCCCAAGGTCGAGCATACCAGCGCGTGCTATCAATAGGGTATCAGCAACGCCCCGAAGAACTTGGTCGGCAGAAAGCCCGGCCTGCCCCATAAATTTCATGGCGTCGGCAACTTGCCTTGCTGAAAACGTAGTCTCAGCGCCTAGCTCGCGGGCCTTGTCAATGAGGGCCTGAAACTGCTCCTGTACAGCGGGACCTCCGGCACGCGCAATATCTCGCATGCTGTCCAATGTCACCGCCTGCACGGTGGACATTGTTTGTTGGAACTCCATGGCGGTTTTTATGGCGGGTGCAAATAGTGCCCCAAGAGCTAAGGACACTTTGCCAGCTTCGACGGCGACACTATTGAGGGAGTCGCTGAGCTTTTTTACTTGCCCGCTAAAATTTTCAAGCTCTTTTAAGCCCGTTTTTAGGCCAGCGCGGAGCCCCCGCACGTCGGCGACAATGCGTAGTACAGCTTCCCCCAAGACCGACCGCGCAGCCATTCCCTATTTCCTCACATAAGCAAACCCATCGGAGGGCTTAGTGATAGACCTACGACTTTCCAACGGTGCAACCGTTGGCCGTAGGCCGCGCTTCCACCTATCGTAATCTGCCCTATCAGCGTTGTGGGCCATTCTAACCGCGTCGGCTAGGTTGCCCTGCTCTAACGCCTTACGGTCTGCTATAGCGGTAGACAGAAGCCGCAACTGCCTAAATGAGTGGGATACCACATACTCTCGGGACCACTTGTACTCATGGCAAAATAAGTCAATCAGTCCCGATGGTGTTAGGTTATTGCCCCCCGAAGATTTTTTATTTTTTCCCGAGGGACTAGCTGAAAAAAAATGCTTTTGAGTTCCTCCCAGTCAACCTCAGACTTGAAGGCAACCAAAAATTTTAACCAATCGGATATGGGCATCCCGTGGAAGTCCGCTTCCTCTCGATTGGTGGCAGCGGCGGCTATCTTGTACATAGCCTCAAGGGTTTTTGGATTCTTAACAAGCGTTACAAGCCACGCTACGTTAGCCCCCTCAGAATCGTCGCCAGGGAGGCGCGCCGTTGTGACTACTTGTAGAATCTCAATCAAGCTATCACTGAGGCGTATGGTGGCCTCTAAAGATAGCTCTCGGACTTCAACGTCGCCCAAAGACTTTAGGGTGACCGTGCTGCCTATTCCAACAATAGTCTTAAGCTCGGGCTTGGCCGTCTGCTCTTGTGGGGCCTGTGGTGTGTTGGGCGTAGCGGCCGAACGTGTACTAGCCATGGTTGTCCTTTTTCATATTGTGGCGAGCCGACTTTGTGCGGTGCGTGACATTGCCAACCATTGTTCGCAATTGATCCCGCTTCCTACAAAATGCCAACGGTTCCACTGTGGTTTCGCCGTTAGCGTAGGCCATCTGAAGCTGGCGAAAGTCAGCCTCAGACAGCGCTACGCTAAAGACGAATATCACATTTTGGGACCGTTGCTGGCCCTCTAATGTTTCAAGCCGGACACCACTTTGGCACCATAAAAACGCGGCCTCATTAAGGCATCGGGTGCGAAACTGTATGTCGGCGGGTTCCATTTTTTCTAACACTGTGGGGGCGTCGGGGGTTGGAGACTTGCAGACTAGGCAACGTCAGCGTAAGGCGGGCTCACGGTAATGTTGCCAGTGGCCGCAATGTTGGTAAGCGCGGTGAGCGTAAGCTCGGCGTACTTGCCGGCCAAGTTCCACGTAACGTTGAGAAAGCCGTCACCCACGCCGGGGTAATCATCGGAGCCCTTGACGGTTTGGTCCCCGTTGGAGTTCAAATCCGCACGCTCGGCCGCGATGAATTGGTCAATGGCGTCCCCGAGCACGGCGCGAACCATTTTGCTGGTGTACAGCAAATTGGCGGTATCCGTGATGGTGAACCGCACAATGGTGCCAGACGGGTTGCTCTTGACTACGGTAAAATTTCCGTAGGTAGGAGCCGGGTTGGTGTTCACACTCATGGTATAGTCTCACACTTTTTGGAACGTGATGAAAAACCTATGCAAGCGCTTGCATAGGCTAGGCGTCTACGATGGTGCCGAAGTGCCCGTTAGAGTCCTTAAGGACTTCAAACTCGACTTCAAACGCCGTCTCCTCCTCGCGCGACATTTGATATTCGCGCGTACCCATGGCCACACATTTTGCAAATGTGAAGGTACGGGTTCCGCAGTTGGGGCCAACGCCTACAAGAATGATCTGAACTTCCTCAACCCAACAGGCATTGTTATAGCCTAGTGTCAAGGTAGAGCCGACCAAATTCCCGCTAGGCTGCATGAACGCTAGCCGAATCTGCTCCAGGGTGACTTCCAGCAAAGTAGTGGTAACGTACATGCGCTCAAGGCTTCTGGCCTTACGCACTACGCCAACCGCTTGATCTGCCATAACGTCGATAAACTCGGGTTCATACCGCACCGCAGTGCCACCGCGAGTAAAGCCAACGTCAGAGCCACCGATGGATACAGAGGCAGCGCCTATGAGAATGTTATTACTGTTTCCCACGGGGTTACTCCCTACGACGTACAGGGTACGTCGATCCACCAAAATTCAGCAAACACACTGAAGTAAGCAACGTCTTCATCTTCATCTATCAACGGCCCCTCAGTACGCCTGTACCGAGTTTGTTTGTTGTGCAAACTAGCGGTTGACACGTTCCATTTAGTTAGATCGGCGTTCCCCGACGCCCCCAGCAGAGTCTCTATTCTATCGGCAATACGCGCGCAAGTCAATTGAGCTTGTATGCCCGCGTATGCCTTATACTCTATAGTTGTTCGCTTAAAGCTCTGTAATGCGTTGGGTATGGCCGGAACTGTTTGATCATGGACGATTGCAAGAAACGGAACAACGCCTTTTATGTTGGGCCTATCTAGTCCAATCTTAGGCATAGAGTCAGTGTGACCAGTCAACGAGACTAGCGTTGCGTCAGCCTTTGCGGCATCCACTACAGCGGCTAAAAAAATCTCACTTGGCACGGCTTAGCGCTGCTCCGTATCGACGGAAAAAATCAACTGCGAATTGCCCTTTAACCGCGTCCCACGTTGGCATAATATATGGGTGCGGCTTGCTGCCATGCTTCCGAAGTGTCTTCCAAATAGCCACGGCTACCGCGTCAGCACTAGGCCGCTTTGACTTTTTCTTTTCTCTGGGAGTCTTTGGGTAGCCCATTTTTTTGCGAGCATACTCGACTAGCTTAGTTAGGTCCGCAGAGTGCGGGGGTTGGCCTAGTTCAACGTCAGCCGCGTAAGGTACGCCTAGGGCACCAACGTCTATAGTCGGATTTTCCTGTTTAACGACAGACCTAACAGCTATGCGGGAGATTAACTGCCCCCGAAAAACTGACTTGTTTGAGCGTATGCGTTGCTTAATGGCGGGCACTAATATGGCGTGCGACGTTGTAAACATCGCCTGGGCTGCCAATGGATAGACAGCGACACTTTTAGCCGTAAAGGCTTTGCGTATCTCTGACATATCCAAGGTCATATCAAGCCCGGCTGCCACTTACTCTAGCTCCATTATCACTGTGGTGTGGTGAGGCGTGCCCGTCTCATTGCTATAGTGCTGGTGCCATACAACTCTGTAATTCCCGGCTGGGCTTGGCATCCCCGAGGGCACTACTGCCATATCCGCATTGGCCAGCAACGGAGAATACTCAGCTACAACTTTCCAATAGTCCCCAGAATCTAGGCCATACGATCTTAAGGCGTCCTCGTCTTGGTCTAGCCTGGAAATCCTACACCGCCTATTTGCATAGACGGTAGTTTGTCCCACGCTAGTCTCTACAACGTTGCCCATAGAGTTGGACGTTTGCGCCCGGCGAACAATGGCAACCTTGTGCACTAGGCCATACAAACTCATTGAAACATTCCCCCAAACAAGCTTGGCCCATTGGGCACGGCCGAGCCTATCAACAGGCGAGCCCGGTTTACATGCGGCAGAAGCAACCTATCAACCTCAAGAAACCCTGTGTCTTTTCCGGCCCCGTCCCCACCCCTAAATGTCACCGACAAGTCTGGCCAAGCGTGTTGTTTAATGTCCCTTGGAGACATTTGTGTGGAACCCGGCTTTAGCCGCTCAAGTGCCAACAATTTGACGGCCTCAGTAATCTCCACGGGAACGGCAGCACTACCCCAAGTGCCGGCTATTTTTATGTTCCGCTGCCCTTGTGGCCAAACACCCCCGTTTATGACTGCTAGCCTAGCTCGCCCGAACGTTGTAGACCGTATAAGCTCAAGATGATGGCTATAGACTTTGAAGTCTTTGCCTTCCGTCCACGTGTGCAAAACGGTTGAGCCGTCCACGTCAACTTCCGTTACTGACGTTAAGGCCACTATCGGATAAGGGCATGTAGGGGGTAAGTACAGACAATCCCGCCCGCTACCGTCAAAGACTCGGGTAGTCGTCTGCTCGTAGAAAATGTTATCTGTAACACTCTCCACAATGGCCTCGGCTAAGGCTATAGCCGCGTTCTTGTCATCGTTATTAAGTCCCGTCAAGTCTATAACGGAGCCGTTGACTTTATACGCGTCTAAGTCCGCAGCTATTACATAGTTCCCCACGCCATCCCCTTTACATGCGAGACACTATGCCAAAATCTATGGTGGCTGAGCCCCCGTCACCTTTCGCATAAACTCGGGTAAGGCCCTCCGTCAACACGCGAAAAGTGATAGCCGCCCCCACGGGGATGCCAACCCACTCATCGGCATTGTGCAGCCCCGGAACATTGACCTTTACCGGGTTAGATGATGAGGCCCTAACCCCTACAAAAAATTCCGTGCATGGCGGAACCGCGCTATCCCGAGCGTCAAAAATCGGGACTGTGTTATTCACGCCTACCGCAACGCCGGCTCCCGCAGTTGCCATATAACTATTTTCCTTGTGCAAGCGCT
>ERZ869936.2331-NODE-2331-length-11376-cov-5.178606_pt1 | contig 11376 bp, 13 predicted proteins | sample MGYA00520876_ERZ869936 | MGnify/ENA primary metagenome ERZ869936 (study PRJEB32218, sample SAMN09650985) | biofilter metagenome | isolation source: enrty point of leading RO module | place: Saudi Arabia: Thuwal, RO plant located on Red Sea | collected 2016-02-17 ... | reverse complement strand
ATGCTCGCGCCGCCAATGCCGCCGGCAAGCATGTCGTCATGGTCAACGTCGAGGCCGACGTGCTGGCCGGTGCCGCGCTGGCTGACGAGGCGCGCGCGGCGGGCGTCGTCTACTCCATGGCCTACGGCGACCAGCCCGCGCTTGTCTCCGAGATGGTCGACTGGGCGCGGGCCGCGGGGTTTCACGTCACCGCGGCGGGGAAGGGCACCAAGTATCTGCCCGCCTATCACGCCGTCACTCCCGACGACGTCTGGTCGCATTACGGTCTCACCCCCGACGAGGCGCAGAAGGCGGGCATGAACCCCCAGATGTTCAACTCCTTTCTCGACGGCACGAAAAGCGCCATCGAAATGGTGGCCATCGCGAATGCCTGCGGCCTTGATGTGCCGGACGGCGGCCTGGCCTTCCCGCCCTGCGGCGTCGACGACCTGGCCCATGTCCTGCGCCCGAAGGAACTCGGCGGCCAGCTGGACCGTCGCGGCATGGTCGAAACGGTGTCCTCGCTGGAATGCGACGGACGACCGGTGTTCCGCGATTTGCGCTGGGGCGTCTATGTGGTGATCGAGGCGCCGAACGATTACGCCGCCGCCTGTTTCCGGCAATACGGCCTGCCGACCGACGGAACGGGGCGGTTCGCAGCCATGTACAAACCCTTCCATCTGATCGGTCTGGAACTCTCGATCTCGGTTCTCTCCGCCGCGCTGCGCGGCGAACCCACCGGCGCGACACGCGAGATGCGAGGCACCGTCGCGGCCATCGCCAAGCGCGACCTGAAGGCGGGCGAGATGCTGGACGGCGAAGGCGGCTATACAGTCTCGGCCAAGGCGCAACCGCTGGCGCAGGCCCGGGCTGCGTTGCCCATCGGGCTGGCTCATGGCGTGCCGCTGACCCGCGACGTAGGCGTGGGTCAGGTCCTGACATTCGACGATGTGAAGATCGAGCCGAACGACACGATCGCCGCGCTCTATCGGTCGCTTGTCGATAGGAAATGAGCGGCGCGGGGCCGGCGGGACGACCGGCACCGCGCCTTCATTCGCCGCCGCCGTGGCTTAGTGGCGCCCGAGTGAGTCGCCGAAGATGTCGCGGATTTCCTGCCGATGCGTCGAACGGCTGCGGACCCTGACCTGCACAAAGGGATTGGGCTCGCCTTCGTTCATCCAGGCAGACATGCTCACCGGGCGCAGACTGGAGAAAAGATAGAAGAAATAGCGGTAAAGGCGGGACTTCGCGTCCAAAGCGTCTTTATCTGGGAACAACATGCTCGCACTCACACCAACTGGGAACGTCATAGATCGTCTATTCCTTAAGGTAAACGATCTCCTGCGAAATACAACCTAAAGATGTATGATGCAGCGTTCTGCATGTGGAAACGGCCATCCGCAGACCGAAGCAATAGCGCTTACAGCCACCCTGCGTGTTGCGCTGCCGCGTTCATCGCGCCGTCTCAGTTCGACCCGTCCTGCGTCAGCACCCCGTCCTCCCAGGTGCCCGAGCGTTCCTCGCCGGTGGCATAGCGGATCGTGCCCTCGCCCTGGCGTTTGCCGCGCACGAATGTGCCCTCGTAGACATCGCCATTGGCATAGGTCGCGATCCCCTGGCCGTCGATCTCGCCGCCCGACCACTCGCCGGTATAGGTGAACCCGTCCGGCATCGTGATGGTGCCCTGGCCCTCGCGCTGGCCGGCGACGAAGTTGCCCTCGTAAACCGTGCCGTCCGAGTATCTGGCTATGCCTTCGCCCTCGCGCTGGCCGTCTTTCCAGCCGCCCTCGTAGGTATAACCGTCGGCAAAGGTCATCTTGCCCTGGCCGTCCATCTTGGCGTCCTTGAACTCGCCCTCATAGACCAGACCGTTGGCATAAGTGGCCACGCCGCTGCCCTCGATCACGCCAGCGACCCAATCGCCTTCGTAGGTATTGCCGTCGGGATAGACGATCTTGCCGGTCCCGTCCGCCAGATCGTCCTTGAACGTGCCGGTATAGACCGAACCGTCGGGATAGGTCACCTGGCCCTCGCCCTCGATCGAGCCGTTCACCCAGCTTCCCACATAGACATACCCGTCGGTGCCGGTGAACGTCCCCTGTCCGTGGCGCTGGTCGTCGGCGAAATCGCCCTCGTAGACATCGCCGTTGGCACAGGTAACCTTGCCCTGCCCCTGACGCTTGCCGTTGACCAGCGTGCCCTCGTAGACGTCGCCGTTGGGCTGGGTCAGCTTGCCGATGCCGTTGATCTGGCCCGTCGACCATTCGCCCTCATAGACCAGGCCGTCGGGCATCGTCAGCGTGCCGGTGCCCTCGCGCACCCCCCGGACCAGCGTGCCCGAATAGACCGCGCCGTCGGGATAGGTGATGGTCCCTTCGCCTTCCTTGATGCCGCGCACCCACTGGCCGTCGTAAATGTAGCCGTTCGGGCTCTCCATCCGGCCCTGACCGTGGTGCAGCGCGTCATCGAACCCCCCGTTGTACTTGACGCCGTTCGCATAGACCGCCGTGCCCTGCCCGTTGCTCTTGCCGTCCAGCAACTCGCCCTCGTAGGTGCCGCCGTCGGCAAAGGTGATCTTGCCCCGGCCCTCGGGCTTGCCCGCCACGAACTCGCCCACATAGACCGACCCGTTCGGAAACTCCGCCCGGCCCTGACCGCGGATCTCGCCGTCAACCCATTCGCCCTCGTAGACATAGCCGTTCGGCAGCCGGTACGTGCCCGTCCCGTGCTGCTTGCCGTCCTTGAACGTACCTTCATAGACGCCGCCGTCGTCGTACTGCTTGGTGACGACCCGATCGTCCTGCGCCAGCGCGGCGGATGCCGTCAGCGCCAGAATGGTCAGCGTCGCTGCTCCGAGACCTCTCATGCGATACCCCACAAGTCTCCCTCGCCGAAGACGCCCGTGGTCTCCGATCCTTTTGGTTCTCCGGAAATCTAGACAAGCCAACCACCCCCCGCAACGCTTTTCCCCCGGCCCTTTCCCTTCCGCCGATCTCTGCTAAGACCACCCGGGACAAGGAGACCTGCATGACGAACCGCTTCCGCATCACGCTGGGCCAGATGAATCCCACCGTCGGCGACCTTGCCGGCAACGCCGCGCTGGCCCGCCGCGCATGGGAAGCGGGCAAGGCCGCCGGCGCCGATTTCGTCGCCATGCCCGAGATGTTCATCACGGGCTACCAGACCCAGGATCTGGTGATGAAAGAGGCGTTCACACGCGACGCCATGCGTCATGTCGACCAGCTCATGGCCGATTGCGCCGACGGCCCCGCGCTCGGCATCGGCGGCCCCCTGATCCAGGGCGGCAACCTCTACAACGCCTATCACGTGCTCAAGGACGGACGCCTGGTCCGCCAGGTCCTGAAACACGAACTGCCGAACGAGACCGTCTTCGACGAGGTGCGGCTCTACGAACCTGGTCCCATCGGCGGCCCTTACCAGATCGACAACATCATCCGCGTCGGCACGCCGATCTGCGAGGACGCCTGGCACGAGGACGTGCCCGAGGCGCTGGCCGAATCCGGCGCCGAACTGCTCCTCGTCCCGAACGGCTCGCCCTATTACAGGGGCAAGTACGACACGCGCCTGAACATGATGGTCGCCCGCGTGATCGAGACGGGCCTCCCCCTCATCTACCTCAACATGGTCGGCGGCCAGGACGATCAGGTCTTCGACGGCGGCTCTTTCGTCCTGAACCCCCACGGCAAGATGGCCGTGCACCTGCCCCTGTTCGAGGAATCGATTACCCATGTGGATTTCGAGAACACCGGCGAGGGCTGGCGCGCCGTCGAGGGCGACATGGCCCACTTCCCCGACGAGTGGGAACAGGACTACCGCGTGATGGTCACCGCCGTCCGCGACTACTTCCGCAAGACCGGGTTCGAAAAAGCGCTTCTCGGCCTCTCGGGCGGTATCGATTCGGCCATCGTCGCCACCATCGCCGCAGACGCCCTTGGCCCCCAGAACGTGCGCTGCGTGATGATGCCGTCGAAATACACGTCCCAGACCTCGCTAGACGACGCCGCCGAGGTGGCGAAACGCCTCGGCACCCGCCTCGACACCGTCTCGATCGAGGAACCCGTGGCCGCGATGGGCGCGGCGCTCGCCGAGCTGTTCAAGGGCACCGATCCCGGCATCGCCGAGGAGAACATCCAGTCGCGCCTCCGCGGCAACATCCTCATGGCGCTTTCCAACAAGTTCGGCGAGATGCTTCTGACCACCGGCAACAAGTCCGAAGTCGCGGTCGGCTATGCCACGATCTACGGCGACATGGCCGGCGGCTACAACCCGATCAAGGATCTCTACAAGATGCGGGTGTTCGAGACCTGCCGCTGGCGGAACGCCAACCACCGTGACTGGATGAAGGGGCCCGCGGGCGAAGTGATCCCGCCACGTATCATCGACAAGCCGCCCACGGCCGAGTTGCGCGAAGACCAGAAGGACAGCGACTCGCTGCCGGAATACAAGGATCTCGACGTGATCCTCGAGGCGCTGATCGACGACGAACTCTCCGTCGCCGAGGTCGTCGACATGGGCTTCGACCGCGCCACGGTGAAGAAGGTCGAGAACCTGATCTACATCGCCGAGTACAAGCGGTTCCAGTCCGCGCCCGGCCCGCGCCTGACCAAACGCAGCTTCTGGCTCGACCGCCGCTACCCCATCGTCAATCGATGGCGCGATCCGTCGTAATGCCGGCGGACATTCCCCCGGCGCGCGGCATCAATGCCGTCCTGGGCTGAGGTCTGCTGGCGCTGTCTCTCGTTCCTCTCCTCCCGGTCGCCGCGGCGCTTCGCTATGACGGGCCAGGCGATCTTCCCGACTGGCCTCCGGCCCTCTAGGCCTTCGCCCTCGCCGGTGTCGTGCTGGCCACGCTGGGCCTTCGCTTCCTGCTCACGCCGCAAGGCGTCGGCGCCGAGGTCGCGTTCCACGACGACGGTTTCACGCTCCGGATGCGGGCCTTCCTCCGGCGCGACCGCTGTCATCGCCTGACATGGACGGACATCGAGGAGGTGACGCTGATAGAGGCGCCGCGCGGCAGCGATCTGCTCGCCTTCCGGCTGACCCCCGAAGCGGCCATCGGGGTCTGATCCAGCCCACCACGCGACCGAATGCGCCGCGCACGCTTGTCCGCCGTGAAATTCGTCTGCCGCTGCGGCACGTGACGGTGCCGATCGCCGATGCCGTTGCGCGCATCCATGCCTCGGCCCGGGGGGCGGCGCGACCCTGATCGAGCGGTCGTCGTTCAACGTCTTGGCCTTCCTGCGAATACGCTGGTCGGTCACATGGTCGGCGCCGCCCGAAGCTGCATCCAAAGCGCGGCCGCGCGACCGATCCGACATGCCGCCCGACGTCGCCTGATCCGCCGCCAGTCCGACCTCACCCGCGATCCGAACTGATCGGCCGTCCGACCGTCAAGGCGTCTGCGAAAGGCGCGGCACGGAAATGCGCGTCCGCCTCGACGCCCAGCGCGTCCAGCACCTTCGAGAAGAAACACCGCGCCGCCGCCGCCGCGGTCACGCCGAAGATCGCGCGATAGTCCAGCCCCGCATCGCGCAGCGCCTGAACGTCGCCCTCGGTGATCGCGGTGGCGTCCCGCGCCACCATGCCCGCGAATCGCAGGACGGCGCGGTCGGCCTCGCTGACCGGCGCGCTCGCGGGATCTTCGGCCAGCGCCCGCAGCCCCTCGGCGTCGATCTCGCCCTCGGCCAGCATCCGCCCGCCATGCGCCAACATGCAGTAACTGCTCCTCAGCGCCCGCGCCGCCCCCAGGGTCGCCATCTCGTAGCGTCGGAATCCCATCCGTTCCCGCAATGCCCCCGACAGCGCGTTCCACGCCGCGTAGACCTCGGGCGCATGGGTGAAAGGCAGGGCATAATTTGGCATCGCGCCTCCCGATCCCTCTGCCTCGTAAAACTTGGCCGTCTCCGCATCAGCCGCATCGCGCGGCACCGGCTCTATATACGCCATGGCAGCCTCCTCCTCCAACGACTCGCGGCGTCAGGTTACGCATTCGAAAGCGGCAAGTCGCGCCCTAGTGTGCGGCGGCGGACAGCCCCCGTGCACTTTTGCCCGATGAAACCAGACCCCGCCGTACCAGTTGATGAACGAAAGGCACATCACACCCAGGAGCACGTTCATGGCCCCCAAGATCGCAATCGTCTTCTACTCCACCTATGGCACCAACCACGCCATGGCCCAGACCGCCGCCGACGCCGCCAAAGAGGCCGGTGCCGACATCCGCCTGCTCCGCACGAAGGAGACCGCTCCAAAAGACGTGGTGGAAGGCCAGGACGCCTGGAAGGCGCAACTCGACAGGATGTCCGACATCCCCGAAGTCACGCCCGACGACATGGCATGGGCCGACGGCTACTTCTTCTCGTCGCCCACCCGCTATGGCGTGCCCGCCAGTCAGATGCGCGCCTTCATCGACACGCTGGGTCCGCTCTGGCAGAAGGGCGGGCTGGCCAACAAGACCTTCACCGCCACCACCAGCGCTCAGAACGTCCATGGCGGGCAGGAGACGACGCTTCTGTCGCTCTACACCACCGCGATGCACTGGGGCGCGATCCTGGTACCGCCGGGGTACACCGACCCGGTCCTCTTCGAAGCCGGCGGCAACCCTTACGGCTATTCGGCCCAGGCAGGCGAGATCTCCGAGACCGGCAAGAAGGCCATCCGCCACCAGGCGACGCGCCTCGTCGAGATGACGAAGAAACTCGTCGCCTGACCGCATCCGCTTCATTGGCCCGGAAATATCCCGGGGAGGTCCGGAGGGGCAGCGCCCCTCCGGTCCCGCATCACCGCCAGATCGCGGTCATGGGTCCGTCGCGCCCGTAGACCGGGTCGCTCTCGGGCAACGCCACGCCTCCGATCCGCGCCAATGCGGCGCCCAGGTCCATCGCGTCGGCGCGCAGGATCTCCGGGCTTTCCTGCCCGGGCGGATAGGCGCCCACCACCGCGAAGCCGTCGCCCGAGTCCACGCGCCTGTGCCCGAACCCGGCCGGCAGGACCGCCACGTCCCCGGCCGCGAGTCGCACGACCGGCCCCTGCGGCCCGCCCAGATGCAAATCCGCCCAACCCGCGACACAGGCCAGCGCCTCGTGGCTGGCGGGATGCCAGTGATGATAGTCGAACACCGTCCAGGTCCACATCACGCCCCAGCCATTCCCGGCGAACCGCGCGCGCACCTCCGCCTCGTCCGCCGCCAACGCGGCGCGGTAGAGAAGCGCGGGCAGATCCGGGTTGTTCGGAATGCCACCATTGGCCGGCACGCTGAGCCGCTCGGGATCGACGGTCATCGCGTCATCCCGCACGCCCGCGGCCCGGAGGGCACCAGCGGCTCACAGCCTGCTGATTGTGCATTGGTTCAGCAACGCCTCGGTCGTCTTCCGGTCGCACAGACGCGTGGCATCCGACATCACCGCCGCGCTCGCCGCCGCCACGCCCCAGCGCAGGCATTCCTCGACCGGCTCCGCCCCCGCCATTGCCAGTGTGAAGGCCCCCACGAAGCTGTCTCCCGCGCCGACCTTCGAGACCACCTGCACCGGCGGGTTGACCGAATGCCAGGCCCCGTCCGCCGTGGCCAGAACCGATCCGTCCGCGCCGCGCGCGACGATGATCGTCTTGGCCACGCCCTTGCGGACAAGGTCCTGAGCGAAGTCTGCCGTATCCTCGCGCGTCGGCAGCGGGCGGCCCGCCAGTTCTTCGCCCTCGGGGCCGTCCATGCGCAACACGTGCAGCGCCGCGCGCGGCGCTTCGACCAGATGGAACAGCGCGGGTCCTGACGTGTCCACGATCAGCCGCGCTTGCCGGTCGCCCACGTGATCGGCCAGGATCGACGGGAAATCCTTCGCCACGCCCGGCGGCTGAGACCCCGACAGCACGACCAGCGTGTCCTCGCCGGTGGCCTGGTCGACCGAGTTCAGCGCGCGGGGCACGTCATGCTCCTGCCAGACCGGCCCCGGCATCACAAACCGGTACTGATCGCCCGACGATTGGTCGATCACGCTCATCGACTGCCGTGTCTCGCCCGGCCCCTGGAAAGCGACCGTGGGCACGCCTTCAAGCGCCAGAAGTTGCAACAGATGCGCACCCGTCGCGCCGCCGATCGCCACCAGCGCGGTCGCTTGTCCGCCCAACAGCTTCACCGCCCGCGCCACGTTGATCCCGCCCCCGCCTGGGTTGATCTGGGGCTCGGTGCACCGAAGCTTCGGCCCCGGCACCACATCCGGCGCGGTCGTGCAGAAATCCACGGTGGGGTTCAGCGTGATGGTCAGGATGTGCGATTTCATCGCGATGTCCTCCGGTCTCCCTGAGCCGCGGAAGATGACCTGTTAGCGCCACCAACGCAAGGGGGGTCGCCCCGCCCCCGCCGATGGATCGCGCCCGATCACGCGACCTGCACGCCGCCCGGTCGAACAGGCGTGCTTCTTCTTGTTCGAAACATTTTGTGGCTTGGGGCAAGGACCCAGGGCGCACACATCGCAACCTAAGCCGCGTCGCCCACGGGGCGCGCGCTCGATCAGCCCTCGGCGCCGATCAGCGCGCGGATCACGGCCTTGGCGCTCTCGGAATTCCACTCGGCATCGCCCCGCATACGCGCGATCTCGCGTCCGTCGGCGTCCAGGATCACCGTGATCGGCAGCCCCAACACGCCCATATCGCGCCCCAGCGAGGATTTCGGGTCCAGATACAGAGGCAGGTTGTCGACACCCACCTCCTCGAAGAACTTGCGGATGCCCTGCACCGAATTCCGCCCCGTCGCGATGGTGACGACCTCGAAGTCGTCGCCGCCGAACTCGGTCTGCAATTTCGACAGCATCGGCATTTCCTTCCGGCACGGCGCGCACCACGTCGCCCAGAAGTTGACCAGCACGTGCTTGCCCTCGAAATCGGCCAGCCGGTATTCGCCGCCGTCCGGATCGGTGAACGTCTCTTCCGAAACCGCGACCGATTCCGCGAACAACAGCTTCTTCATCGAGCCTTCGCGGGCCGCTTCGGCCGCGGCGACATCCGCATGGGCCGCATTTGCGCTGACCGCGAGGGCCGTGTAGAGGACGGCAAGAAACAGACGCATGGTCCCTCCGACAGGACAAGTAAGACATGACCGACGACGCGAACCAGATGTGGGGCGGCCGCTTCGCCGCCGGGCCGGACGCCATCATGGAGGCAATTAATGCCTCCATCGGATTCGACAAGCGACTGGCGGCCCAGGACATCGAAGGCTCGCGCGCCCATGCCGCCATGCTGGCGGCCACGGGCATCATTACCGATAACGACGCCAAGGCCATTCGGGAAGGCCTGCTCACGGTCTTGTCAGAGATCGAGGGCGGCACGTTTCAGTTCTCGACCGCGCTGGAAGACATCCACATGAACGTCGAGGCACGGCTCAAGGAGCTGATCGGAGACCCCGCCGGGCGACTTCACACCGCGCGGTCGCGCAACGACCAGGTGGCACTCGACTTCCGCCTCTGGGTCCGCAGCCAGTGCGACGCCGCCGTCGCCGCGATCGAGGCGCTGCAAAAGGCTCTCCTCGCCCAGGCGGAACAGGGCGCCGATTGGGTCATGCCAGGCTTCACCCATCTGCAAACCGCCCAGCCGGTGACCTGGGGCCACCACATGATGGCTTACGTGGAGATGCTGGGCCGCGACGCCTCGCGCTTCACCGACGCGCGCGCTCGCATGAACGAGTCGCCGCTAGGCGCCGCTGCGCTCGCCGGCACCTCCTTCCCGATCGACCGCGAGATGACGGCCAAGGCGCTGGGCTTCGACCGCCCCGCAGCCAACTCGCTCGACGCCGTCGCCGACCGTGACTTCGCGCTCGAATTCCTCTCCGCCGCCTCGATCTGCGCCATGCACCTCAGCCGCTTCGCCGAGGAACTGGTGATCTGGTCGTCGGCGCAATTCCGCTTCGTGCGCATGTCCGACCGGTTCTCGACCGGCTCCTCGATCATGCCCCAGAAAAAGAACCCCGACGCCGCCGAACTCGTCCGCGCCAAGATCGGCCGCATTCTCGGCGCGACCGTGGGGCTCTTCACCGTGATGAAGGGGCTGCCGCTCACCTATTCAAAGGACATGCAGGAGGACAAGGAACAGGTCTTCGACGCCGCCGACAGCCTGATGCTGGCGCTGGCCGCGACCGAGGGCATGGTCCGCGACATGACCGCCAACCCGCAGGCCCTCCGCGCCGCCGCGTCGTCAGGCTTCTCCACCGCCACGGATCTCGCCGACTGGCTGGTGCGCGAGGCCGGTCTGCCCTTTCGTGACGCCCACCATGTCACGGGTCACCTTGTCGCCATGGCGGAAAAACAGGGCTGCGACCTGCCCGACCTGACCCTCGATCAGATGAAATCCGCTCATCCCGCCATCACCGAAGGCGTCTTTGAGGTTCTGGGTGTGGACAACTCGGTCCGAAGCCGCACATCCTATGGCGGCACCGCACCCGACCGGGTGCGCGCGCAGATCGCCCGTTGGAAGGAACGTCTGGGATGAAACGTCTGGCCATCCTCTGTCTGATCCTCTTGCCCGCCTGCGAGGATCCCTCGCTGAACGTGGGCGCGTCGATCTCGTCTTCGGGCGTCAGCGTCTCGCCCTCGGTCTCGGGCCGCATGGGCGGCGTCGGCGTGGCGGTCTCGCCATGAAGTGGGCGCTCCCGATCCTGATTCTGGCGCTTGCCGCTTGCGGTGCGGACGGTGAACCCGAGCCGGTCGAACCCGGCATCGCCGTCTCGGGCGAGGCGCGGATCGGCGTGACGGGCAGCCTCTGATGTCGCCCCTCCGCATGATCTACCTCGCCCTCGCCGTCTGGGGCGCGATCCACCCGATGTACTGGTTCGTGACCTACATGAAACAGACCGGAACGGGGCTCTCCGGGCTGATCGACGCCTGGTACGTCAACGCCTCCACGACCGGGCTGACCTGGGACCTGACCATCGCCGCCATCGCGCTGACCGTCTGGATCGTCGCCGAGACCCGCGTCCGCCGGAACTGGTCGGCCCTGATCGCGATCCCCGCGACCTACTGCATCGGGGTCAGCTGCGGGCTGCCGCTTTATCTGTTTCTCAGGACACGGCCGGTCGCCTAAGGGCGCGTCAGAACGGACTCTCACACTTTCTCGTCGGCCGGGAAGTCGACATGTATCCGGTTTCCGTCCGGATCGCGGAGGAACACGAGGACGATGTCCAAAGCTTCGAAAGGGAAGAGTTTGCAGGCGATGCCACGCTCTTCGAGTTTGCTCACAAAGGCGTCCATGTCCTCGGCGCGAAACGCCATGTGCTCCATGCGCAGGCTCTCACCTTCGGCGTAGGGCGTCGGCGGCGGATCCGCCTCGATCAAATGGATAACGCACGTCTCCCCCAGATAGAGCCATGCGCCGCGAACGGGGAAATCGGGCCGCGGG
>ERZ869936.2330-NODE-2330-length-11377-cov-18.658629_pt1 | contig 11377 bp, 11 predicted proteins | sample MGYA00520876_ERZ869936 | MGnify/ENA primary metagenome ERZ869936 (study PRJEB32218, sample SAMN09650985) | biofilter metagenome | isolation source: enrty point of leading RO module | place: Saudi Arabia: Thuwal, RO plant located on Red Sea | collected 2016-02-17... | reverse complement strand
CGTCTTCTGTACGCCGCACGTATCAGATGTGATACGCCATACCTAAGGAAGCCAAGAAGGAGGGCCGAGAAGCTCTACTCGGTCTCGTCGGGTGGAGGTTTCACCGGTTGATGGAGTTCGGTGGTGGTGGGGAAAGAGCGGTGCCAGCCGGAGCGCTCCACCACGCGCTGGGTGATGACCCTCCATGGATCGGGCTCCGTGGCCGGGACTTCCAATAGCTCCGGGACGACCTTGGCCCATCCGACAAAGCGAAGCGAGAAAACCATGATCAGGCCCGTGATGGCCACGATCCCAACCGCGGAAAGCAGCACCACAGCGCGGGGAAGATCGAGGGCGAAGAAGTCGTGAAGTGCTGGAAGCGCCATGGAGAACACAAGCAAGCCGGCCATGGTCCCGATGAGCCCCTTCTTCCATGGGACGAGAGGTCGGCTCACTATTCCCAAAGCAAAGAGACCGATCACAGCGAGGATCAGCGTTGCAGTGGTCCTCGACTCCTCGATGGTCGAGCCCTCGATGTCGGCCAGCCAGTAGCCGGCAAACGTCGCAAGCGTCGCGACCAGCCCCACCGGTATGGCGAACTTGAGGACACGAGAGACGAACCCGGCCCGCGCCCGCCGACGCGATGGTGCCAGGGCGAGGAAGAAGGCGGGGATGCCAACGGTCAGGCTTCCCACCAAGGTCAGATGACGGGGGAGGAATGGGAACGGCAGCGTGGAGAGGACGATGGCGAGCGAGAGCCCCAAGGCGTAGACCGTGCTGGTTATGAAGAGGTTGGCGACTCTCTCGATGTTCGAGGTGACCCTGCGCCCCTCGCCGACGATCTGGGGGAGCGTGTCGAATCGCCCGTCGATCAGAACGAGCTGGGCGACTGCCCTGGATGCCGGTGCGCCGCTTCCTATTGCGATGCCGATGTCGGAGTCCTTGAGGGCGAGCACGTCATTGACCCCGTCACCGGTCATGGCCACGACGTGGCCGCGCTCCTGCATCGCCCGGACCATTGCGCTCTTCTGCTGCGGTGTCACGCGGCCGAACACAGTCGCCGACTCCATCAAGTCGGCAAGTGCATGTCGGTCTTCTGGCAGGTTTCGCGCGTCGACCGTGCCGCCCGCGGCGAGGCCCACCTTTCGGGCGATGGCGGCCACAGTGTCAGGGTGGTCGCCTGAGATTACCTTCACCTTCACACCCTGCTTGGCGAAGTAGCCGAGAGTCTCCTCGGCGTCGAGCCTCACCTGGTCGGAGAGGACGATGATGGCAACCGGCTCCACTCTGGGTGGCAGCAGGGTGTCCTGAAGAGGCGCTGTGTCGGTGCCCAGAAGCAGGACCCTGCTTCCGTCCACCGAGACGTCCTCCACCACCTTGCGGGCGGTCTCGTCGCCCGGGGCAACAACGTCGGGGGCGCCGATCACCCAGGTCCCACCGCCGAAGAACGTCACCCCGCTCCACTTGCGCGCCGAGGAGAATGGGACCGAGACCTGGATCCCCCAGCCGGGATCTTCGGGAAACGCCTCGGCGATCGCGGCCATGGTGACGTTCGGGTGAGAATCGGACGCGGCGATGGCTGCGAGGGGTGGAACCGGATCGACATCCGTGAGGGTGATCACCTCCTTGACCGCGAGCTTCCCTTCGGTGAGGGTGCCGGTCTTGTCGAAACACACCGTGTCCACCCGTGCCAGGCCCTCGATCGCGGGTAGCTCCTGGACCAGGACATTGCGCCGGCCGAGTCGTATCACGCCGACTGCGAACGCAATCGAGGCGAGGAGGACGAGACCTTGAGGAACCATGGCCACACCTGCCGCAACCGCGCCGCCGAGGCCGTCGATGAATGTGCCGCCGCCCCTCATCTGGCTCCAAACGAGGAGGACCCCGATTGGGACGACTACCCAGCTCACGATCCCGAGGATGTTGTCGATCCCGTCTCTCAGCTCAGATCTCACCAGGGTGAATCGTTTGGCGGCGTGTGCCAGCCGGGCGGCATATGCATCCTCCCCGACACGTGTCGCCCGATAGCGGCCGGAACCTGCGGCGACGAAGCTTCCCGAAAGGCAGATGTCGTCAACCTGCTTGCGGACGGGGTCGGCTTCACCGGTGATCAGCGACTCGTCGATCTCGAGCCCCGATGACTCCGTCACGATTCCATCGACGACCAGCTGTTCGCCTGGCCGGAGATCGATCAAGTCGTCGACCACGACGTTCTCAATGCTCTGTTCGGTCACTTTGCCCGACCTGACCAGCCGGACTCGGGGAGCGGCGACAACCTCGAGGCGGTCGAGGGTGCGCTTGGCCCGGAGCTCCTGGATGATGCCGATTGCCGAGTTGGTGACCAGAACCACCCCAAACAGCGCATCCCGTGGCTGCTGCAACACGATCAGGGTCACCAACAGCAGTGCCCCGAGAAGGATGTTGAAGCGGGTGACGACATTGGCGCGAACGATCTCGCCGGTGGTGCGACTCGGGGTCTCTACCACCCGATTCACCAACCCGGCTCTGACCCGATCACGTACCTCGGTCGGGGTCAGTCCTTCTTGCGGCGTGGCCAGCTCGACATCAGTCATGGCTGGAGCCAGCTTAAGTTCGGACGCAGAGAAAACTCCGGGTAGGAAGTCTTAGAAGACGGTATGTGGCGAATCTCGGGGTGTTAATCGCGCCCGGGAGCGTATAGGCTGTTGAAGGCCGAGGGGTCGGGCTGAGAGCGGAGGAGATATGGCTTCGTTCGATGCAAGACTCCGGCTCGTCGGAGAGCCGGGCTTTCCCCTGGGTGTCGTAGTCGACCTGACCGGAAAACAAATGGTCGTGTCTGTCGACGGAAGTGAGCTGGCCTCTTGGTCGCTCGAGGACATCGTGATCTCACAGAACTCCGACGGCTTCCACATCGCCGCCGAAGGTGAAGAGGTAGTCCTCAACGTGAATGAGAGGGTCCGCTTCGCGACCGAGCTCCGGTCCCGAAGCAAGCCTGCGCCTCGATAAGGCGACAGCCACTCCTCCGAGAAGGGGTCCCACTCGCCCCGGGCCGGATCGGCGCCGTGCGGACCCGACCCGGGATCACGCGTCAGGAGGCGCGAACGGCCACCACACCGGCTGAAACGGTCCAGCCAAGGCCTATGGGGATGATCAACGAGGACAGGGCCGAGTAGCCCGTGAAAATGGTCACCAGGCTCAACAGGCCAGCGACACCGGCCACGTAGCCAAAAAGCCGCAGCCAGCGAGGAACCCAGTCGTTGCGTGCCGACACCACGAGCAACACGGGGGCGATTGCCACGAGTATCACGGTGGCCAGATCGTCGAGTCGCGCCCCGACAAAGCCAACGGTGTCCGCAATCTGCGCAGAAGCGTCAGCCGTCTCCGACAGCCGCACTATGGACGCCATCGCGATGAACGCGGGAACACTCAAGGCCGGGCCGAGGCCGAACAAGAATCGGGCCCCTCGACCCGCGGGATTGTCGACCCTATGAGTTGCTAGAGCCCCACCAACCCCGAGCATCACGGACCCCGCTATCCAGAACGCCAGGTTGGCGTAGAGAGTCGCAGTGTTATCCGCGGCAGAGGTGAGCCAGGCTGCCATCTCTCTCGCCTGCAGGCTTTCCCAGAGGTCCGCGCCAGTGGAAAAGTAGAGGCCGGCCCCAATCACCATCAGCAGAACACCGCCGAGCATCACGAAGCCTGCGGGCCGGAGTGATTCCGTCGCCGTGGCTGAAATCGGACCGATTCCCTCTCTCGTTGCTGTCTGAGTCATGTCTCCTCCTTGATCGACTCCGACTCCATAGTTGCACATGTTATACATAAGATGCATAAGCTTTGCAAGATGTGTAGCGCTTTGGTAGAGTGGTGGCATGAGTGAGACGCTGCGTAACAGGCAAAAGCAGGTTGCCCGGGAAGCAGTGATCGAAGCGCTTGCGGGAATCGTCGCTGAGACAGGCTCGCTGGACTTCTCGGTCGCGGATGTCGCCAATGCCGCGGGGGTATCGCATCGCACGGTCTACAACCACTTCGGCGATCGGCAGGGCATGATCGATGCGCTGGCAGAGTTCGCACTGAAATTGATGGAGGCCGAGGGGGCCACCGACCTGCCGGAGAATCTGGCGGACCTACCCGACCGGATCGGCCCAAACATGCGGGCGATGGAGAAGAACGCCGAGTTGTTGATCGCCTTCGCCCGTCTCGATGATCAGACAAATCCGAGTCCGGGGCGGGAACGCCGGACCAGAGGCATCATCGAGCTCGTCAAGAAGGCTTACCCCGATCTGGCTGACAACAAGGCCCGTGCGGTTGGGCTGTCGATTCGTCAGATCGCCTCCTCCCGCAACTGGTACTCGCTGACCCGAGAGCATGGGCTGAGCATCGACGACGCCGTCGATGTCGCGACTTGGGCTTTGCGGCTTCATATCGATGCACTCGATCGAAACGATCTTCCATGAGAGGTTTGGGCGAGATGGAGTCAACGCGTATCGGTCACAAGGCAGCGACGCTCGTCGAACTCAGTAACGCTGGGTTCACCACGCCGCCGTCGGAAGTCGTCGATGCCGACGCCCTGTCCGATTGGGCCGCTGGCTCCCCAGCTCCGCAGTCGGTGCTCGAGCGAGTCGATGAGATCATCGCGAGATTCGGGGCCCGGACACCGCTGGCGGTCCGCTCTTCAGCGATCAACGAAGATGGACCTGACTCCTCGTACGCCGGTATGTACACCACAACCCTTGGAGTCGTCGGCAAGGAACAAGTCATAGCGGCCATCGAGTCATGTCTGTCCTCGACTTTGTCGGCCCGTGTTCAGACCTACCGTGGCGGAAAGCCACCTCCCATGGCCGTATTGGTCCAGCCCCTGCTCACTCCCGACGTGGCAGGCATCGCATTCACCGCGGATCCTGTGTCAGGGGACCGAGTAGTGCGGGTATCAGGGGTGAAAGGCATAGCCGACCAGGTGGCCTCGGGGCTGGTGACGCCGGATGAATGGGAGGTCCGCGATGGAACTGCGTCACGTCTCGGTGAAGCTGGAGCCAGAGCCTTGAGCCGGCAGCAGGTGCTGGCGGTGGCGGAGGTTGCCATTGCCGTCGAACAGCACTTCGGCCGCCCCCAGGACCTGGAATGGGCCTTGGTCGACGATGAGGTGATCGTGCTCCAAGCGCGCGACATCACAGCGTTGCCGGTCCCACCGAAGCAGGCTCTCGACGGGGTCAATTGGGAAAAGGATGTCGCACATTGTCCTGAGCCGATCACACCGTTTGGTGCCGCTTTATACGAAGGAGCCGACATCGGCCCTGTCGCCGAGATGGCTCGCACCTACGGATTGATCATCGATGGCATGGAGACGCGCATCATCGGCGGAGAGGTCTACGTGCGAATCGTGCCCCTGATTGGCTCGCCAGACTCTTCGGCGAAGCCACCTCCGGCGCTCATTCTCGGGCTGGCGGCCCGCCTCCACCCCAAGCTCGCCAAGCGGATGAAGGCAGCAAAGAACGCGTTCGAAAGCGGCCTACTCGAAGAGTGGCCAAGACGGTGGAACGAGGTAGAGCGCTCGCGTTTCGTGTCAAGGATCGAGGACTTTCTCGACGTCGACCTTGCAGGACTCGACGACCAGGCATTGATCGATGAATACGAGCGCATCCACGAACTGGGGCGCGAAGGGTCACACATCCATTTTCAGCTGTTCATTCCGTACCTCGTTGGGCTGCACCAGCTGTGCAAGTTCACCGAGGACAAGCTCGGCTGGTCGGTGGAGGAGACCCTCGTGATGTTGCAGTCTCCGGCCAGCGACGCGACGAAGGGGCTCGAGGCCATCCGGAGGCGTGTCGCTGAAGAGCCTCGGGTGCGAGACAGCCTGGCTGCCATGCCTTCAGATCCTGTTGGCGTGCTGGAGAGGACGGCGCCCGACCTGGCCGCTCAGCTCTCGGCCTGGCTGCGGCGTGAGGGCTGGCGGACGGTCAGCTATGACCCCGGTTCCCCGGTGGTCGGGGAACGTCCCGGGATGGTGACCAGGCTCTTGTTACGACAGACTCGTGAGAATCTGCATGACCGCACTGAGGCCATCGAGCGGGCCCGCTCCCTACTGAAGCCCGAGGACCTGGGCGAGTTCGACTCTCTCTTTGCATATGCGTCGTACGTGTATCCGATCCGCGAGGACAACGTGGTTCTGACGGACAATGCCCCATCCGGTTTGATGCGACGCTGGCTGGTCGAGGCGTCGCGACGGCTTCTCGAGAGAGGCCTGATCTCTCGATTGGACGATGGCTCGTTTCTCGAGCCAAACGAGATTCATCGAGCGCTCGTCGGCGAGGCAAGTGATCTTCAGGATGTGATAGCGCGACGCAAGGGCGAATGGGCGTGGACCCGTGCCCATCCTGGCCCGGTTCGGGTTGGAGAGGCTTCCGCCACCCCAGATGTTTCCCGTCTCCCCAAAGCAGCGCGGATGTTCAACGAGGCGATCCTGTGGGGGATCCAGCACGAGTACCCAGCCAACCAAGGCAGCTCGGGTGAAGATGGGGGATTGGGCGGTGCTGCGGGCTCACCGGGGGTCTATAGAGGACCCGCGCGAGTAATCAGAGGGGAAGCCGACATGTCCAAGCTCATGGACGGCGAGGTGATGGTCTGTCCTGTAACGACGCCTGCGTGGTCGTCGCTGTTCGCCATAGCCGGTGCTGTGGTCACCGACAACGGAGGAGTCCTATCGCACGCCGCAATCGTCGCTCGGGAGCACGGGATCCCGGCAGTCCTCGGAACACGCTCTGCGACTCAGGAGATAGGGGATGGCGACTACGTCGAGGTCGACGGAACCAATGGGGTGGTTGCGATCATCGAGCGGCGCTCGGTCGGCACGGTGGGCCAGGCCTTGAGCTAGCCGGCGGGCACCCCTTGCACCTGCAGACCCTGTTCGAGCGAGGTGAGGAGCATTGCGTCGCTGACCCCTCCGAAGCCCTCTCCAAACAACCAGTGGTTGACATTCTGTAGGGCCTGCAAGAACTCTGCCTCCTGTTCCATGAGCAATTCGTCCTCGCACGCCATCTCCGTCCATGTCAGATCGGAAATCGTGAAGGTCTGACCAAGCTCGTCGTCGAAACCGACATCGCTGACGTATGGCCCCGAGACTTCCCACGTGCCCGAGTAGTCGTTGCAGCCGGCGTTGCCCGAAAGCGTCCCGTCGGTGCCGAGGGTGAGTGTGATTTCGGTGTTTGGCCAGAGGTTGGTGGCTCCGTTGAACTCGGGGCTGTAGTAGTGAGTCACCATGTAGTCCCCGGCCGGGTCAGGGGCCTCGCCTTGAGAATCCGCCTCCGTGGTCGTGGTGGAGTCCGACGGGGCGGTCGTAGGGGTGGTATCTCCCTGAGTCGTAGTGGCCTCGCCGTCTCCGCCTCCGCAGGCAGCCAATACGAGGGCGAGGAATAGAGCAAATGCGGGCAGAAGACGAAATTCCCTGGTCATGGCTCCCGACGATAATCCAGGAAACGCGAAGCGAGGGCCGGCAATGCCGACCCCCGACTTCCTTTGATCCGTGAAGGCTATTCGCCGGGACCCATATCGATGCACTCGAATACCTGCACCTGACCTCCGTGGTTGAGGTGCGGGTGATCTTTGCTGGCGTCGGCAGCTGCATCGAGGGAGCTGGCTTCAATCACCGTGTAACCGGTGGCCGGGGTATCGCCCAGCGGCCCGTCGCCCACACCGTTGCCGGTGAGGTTCTTCGACGCACCAAACGGGGCGCCCCCATCTACGACAGCTTCGCCCAGCTTCCCGTACCAAGCACCCCATTCCTCCATGATCTTCTGCTGTTCCTCGGGATCGGCTTCCATCCCGCCACCACCGGTGTATAGGAGCAAATATCTGGACATTTCCTGCCTCGCTTCCGCGCTCGGTGCCCGTTTTCGGGCTCTGTATTAGGTTGTCGAACGGGCTTCGACCATGTCGACAGGCAAGGCCTTGTTCTTTGACGAAGCAGTCTCGAGCAGTCTCAGGGCATATTGCTTATGAGCTCCCTGAACTCACTCTCGGTTAGGGCCGCCATCGTCGTGGTGGATACGTTGCCCTGGGCTCCGAGAGCGATCAATGCAGTAGCAGCAGCACGGTTGTCCGGGGCTTCGACGATCGCAAGAATGTCATATTCACCCATCGTCAGGTAGAAGTCCTTGATGGTGACACCGAGGGCGGCGAGCTTCTCTCGCGCGTCGTCGAGCCGCCCCGGGCTCTCTTTGATATTCGCGATGCCCTGGGCTGTGTAGTTGGCCAGGGTTATGTAGGTCGCCATCGGTACCTCCTCGAATCGACGGCGTCTCCAAACCTACACCTCTGACCCGTGCCGCAAGCCCCCTACAAGGAGGCACCGATTGGCTTCCCGAGCACAGACCGCTCAGCGATCCTCTCGACGATCCTCTCCGCGTCACGACCCACTCCCTGGATCTGAGCGGAAGAGACGGCGTATAGGAACTTGAGCCCCACGAAGTAGAGACCGGGATAGTCGGGCATCACGCCTCTTTCGTGTTGCACTTTGCCGTCGTGGTCGAATATTGGCAGGTCGATCCAGTCGAATCCCGGGTCGTATCCGGTGCACCAGATCACATTCTCGACTTGCAGTCGCTCGCCTTCGGCTGTGACCGGAAGACCGCCATCGACCCCGGTGATCCGTTCGGCGAATTGGACGCCGGCCTTGCGTAGGTGCTTGGTCTTGGTCCTCACTAGTGGCTCGCCACGATGCTTCTTGGCCATCCTCCGACCCATTGGCGTCGAGTCGGTGAGAACCCGGTGGAACATGACCCGGCCGATGAACCACGCCGCGATCTGGCCCCGTCTCGTCCCGATGTCCACGGGAACCTCACCAGGCGGTGTCCCTGAGATCGAGGTCTCGTGGCTCCTGGCGAGCTCGATCGCTATCTCGGCTCCCGAATTGCCCGATCCGACAACGAGGGCGCCACCGGGCTGCAACTGGTCGGGGTTGCGGTAGTCGGCGCTGTGGATCGCAACGATTTCATCTGATAGGTCGGCGGCGAAGTCGGGGACACGGGGCACTTGCCAGCTCGACATTGCCACTACAACGTTGTCTGCCTCGACGGTGCCGCGGTTCGTCTCAACCGAATATCCGCCACCGGTCTGGCTGAGCCGGGTCACTCGAGTCGACAGCTGAACCGGGAGCTCGAACTCCTGTGCGTATGACTCGAGATAGTCGCCCATCTCGTCTTTGGTCGGCATGTGGCGCATCGATGCGGGGAACTTCATTCCATCGAGCCCGTCGAGCCATGCCGGGGTGAAGAGCCGTAGTGAGTCCCAGCGATTCCGCCAGGCGTCTCCAACTCGCTCCGACGCGTCGAGGATCACGAACGGAATTCCCTTGTTCCGCAGGTGATAGCCCACGGAAAGCCCGGCCTGGCCGCCTCCGATCACGACGGTTGATATTCGATCGGGTAGTTGTTGCTGCATGGCTCCTCCTCATGCGTAGATGGGGTCGTGGTGACTGAGAGACGTGCGTCGCCGCAAATACCCGTTCGCCTGGACGAACCCGGAAATCAGACATCCGGGGATGAACCCGAATTGGGCGGTGACCAGTGCGTAGGCAATCCAGGGGAGCTGAACGGAAGCTCCGAGCAGCCACCCCCAATCCCTGCCGGTTGCAGCGGTGCGGAGAGCAGCGACCTGGAGCCCGGTGAGGACCCACGCCCAATATCCCGGCGCGCCGAGAGCGGAGCGGTCTCCGATCGACGTGAGGACGATGGCGGTCACAATTGCGCAGCTGCTGAGGGCAGCGACGGCGATGTGGTCCGTGGTCGTTGTGTCTCTGTCTTCGCCTCTCATACGAATCAACGTATGGAGGAGAAGGCATCTATTTAATGGGGAATTCTCCCCATGGGACCAGCCCGTGCTCGGTGGCGTAGAGGGTGGCCGCGGCCCTGGTGGAGACGCCCATCTTGCGGTAGGCGTTCTGGATGTGTCGATCGGCCGTCTTTGGAGAGATGTCGAGGCGGGAGGCGATCTGCTTTGTCTGCAGGCCTCTGGCGAGCAGGCCAATCACCTCGGCTTCACGTGATGTGAGATCGGCGGGATCGGTGATATCAGGTGGGTCCAGTCCTGCCGCTTCGATCACCGCAGCTACGGCGTCGCCATCGAGTCGTCCTTCCCTGGCGTCTTCGGTCAGAAGACGAGCCGCTTCTTCCCGGGAGAAGGGCTCCCGATGATGTCGGGGCTCACCCAATGCGTGGAAGCTGTCGGCTGCGGCGAGCAGGCGAGCTCCAGGGGTGAGAGCTGCCGCCGGAACCCCTCGGTGATAACCGGACCCGTCGACGTTTTCGTGATGACAGCAGGCCACGTCGGCCAACCCCTGGAGGGGTCGGGAGGGAGCCAGGACCCGACTGGTGTGATATGGATGGAGACGTACCTGCTCCCACTCGTCCGCATTGAGCCGGCCGGGCTTCTGCCAGATTCGGGGATGGATCGCGGCCCGCCCTACATCGTGAACGAGGGCCGCTTGGCGAATGCGCCGTCGGTCATCATCGTCCATCCCGGCGATACCAGCCGCAGCTTCGACCAGCTCGGCAACACCCGGAGAGTGCCCACTCATGCGTGGCGACACCATGTCGGCGAAGTCCCCCAATGCCGCTGCCGCACGATCGAACTCGTCGAGGCCGAGCATTCGATGTGGCTTTGGCTCCAGGGCGAGGAAGTCTTCCCATATCGACCCCGAATCATGAGGCGAGAGCAGATCGGCTGCATTGTCGGCGAACGTCTCCGCCACCTGCGGGTCGAAGGCTCCTCCAGCCCGGTCCCTCACCACCGCAACGGCACGCTCCACTCCGCCGAGGAGGTATTGAAATGCCCCGTCTCGTGCCACATGGACGATGCGAAGTGCCATGGGCACGTCCTCGCCTTGGGCTCGGCCGAGAGCGCTGTTCCCATCCCATCGCTCCGTGAGGACGTTGAATATCTCGCTCACTTCTGGTGGGGCGCCGAGGCGGTCGGAGAGGACGACCGCTACCTCGCACATCGATGCGAAGTGTTCACTCTGAAAGTTCCGGGCTTGGGGAAGCCGGGTCAGCACCTGGTAGGTGCGGGTGAGGGGACTGGCCTCAGGGTCGGGTAGCGCCCTGAGAACCCCACGAAACATCTCCAGATTCCCGCCGAACTGATGTGGTGTGATGTGCTCGAGCCCCGATCCTCCGAAGAGACGAAGATTGGGCTCGGCGTCGGTGTTGCAGCCCAGGTACATGAGAAGGCTGAGATAGAACACCTGAGTCTCGGTTTCGATGTCGACGTCGAGAAGCCGTGCCAGACGTGAACTGACCAGGGTCGATTCGATTCCGTGCTCGAAGGGGAAACCCATGCCCAGGTCGGTGGCAAGACAGGCCGCCCCGATCACCTCGGCGGCTCGGAACTCCTTGTTGTTGTCCGGCTGGCCCACGATTCGAGACTACGC
>ERZ869936.2329-NODE-2329-length-11380-cov-4.192848_pt1 | contig 11380 bp, 8 predicted proteins | sample MGYA00520876_ERZ869936 | MGnify/ENA primary metagenome ERZ869936 (study PRJEB32218, sample SAMN09650985) | biofilter metagenome | isolation source: enrty point of leading RO module | place: Saudi Arabia: Thuwal, RO plant located on Red Sea | collected 2016-02-17 ... | reverse complement strand
GAGGCGCTCGGCGCGCAAACCGCCGACCGCGCGGGCACGATCGTGCGCGTCGCGACCCGCGCGGACCCGCGCACGCGCCGCTTCCGCGTGGAAGTCGCCCTGCCGGGCTTCGAGGCGGGTGCGCCGAACGACGCGCCCGGGCCCCGGCCCGGCATGCACGCAGAGGTGCGCTTCGAGCTGCCGCCCGGCGGGGAGGCGCTATAACTTCCGAAGTAAGCCGTGCGGCGCGTCCGCGCGCAGGACGGCGCGATCCTCGCCCTCGGCGCGATCCTGTGCGGCATCCTCGCCGCGGGCGGGCACGTCGTGGTCGCGGGGTTCCCCGGCCTCCGGGACGGGGCGCCGGTGGAGCGCGCGCCGTGAGCGCCGCGCCCGGCCGCGGCGGATCCGGCGGCGCAGGGGGTGAAGGCGGCGAAGGCGGCGGAGGTCTCGTCCGCTTCACCCTGCGTCTCGGCGTCCTCTTCAACGTCCTCTTCCTTGTCTGCCTCGTGGGCGGGATCTTCGTCGCGCGGCGCATCGCCGTCGACGCGTACCCCAACGTCGATCTCGACGCCGCCGCGATCTACACGGTCTGGATCGGCGCGTCCCCCGAGGAGGTGGACACCCTCGTGACCGCGCGGATCGAGGAAGAGATCGAGGGGATCCGCAACGTCGACCGCATCGTGTCGGACTCGCGGCCCAACCGGTCGACGATCCTCGTGAAGTTCAAGGAGGACTCCACCGACGCGGAGGTGGACCGCGCCTTCCAGGACCTGCGCGCCGCCCTGGAGCGCGTGGAGGACCTCCCCGAGGACGCCGAGGAGCCGATCCTGCAGCGGCAGACCGTCTTCGAGATCTTCCCGCTCGCGTCCGTCGCGGTCGGCTACGCGCGGCCCGAGCTGGAACCGACGGCGCGCGCGATGGCGCGGGAGCTGCGGGACCTGCTGCTGGACGTGGACGGCGTCGCGAAGGTCGACGACCAGGGCATCCGGGAGCCCGAGATCACGATCCTCTGCGACCGGGCCCGCCTCGAGCGCTTCGACGTCACCCTCGAGGAGGTCGCGGCCCTCCTGGCGGCCACGAACCGCAACGTCCCCGCCGGCGAGCTCGCCACGGCGGACGGCGCCGAGTACGGCTTGAAGGCCGCGGGCAACTACCGCGGGGCGCGGGACGTCCTCGACACGGTCGTGCGCCAGGACCCCGGCGGCGCCCACGTGCGCGTGCGCGACGTGGCGCGGGTGGCGGAGGGGTTCGAGAAGCGCGACGTCATGAGCCGCTTCAACGGCCGCGCGGCGGTGATCCTGCCCGTGGCGAAGGACGAGGGGCGCAACTCCCTCGCCCTGGTCGACGCAGTGAAGGACCTGCTCGCGGACGTCCGGGCGAAGGGGCTCCCCGAGGGCATCGACGTCGGCCTCGCTCTCGACTCGAGCCAGATCATCCGCGACCGCCTGAGCGTGCTGGTCACGAACCTCCTGACCGGCGTCGTGCTCGTGTTCCTCGCGCTCTGGGCGGGCATCGGCATCCGCAACGCCATGCTCGCCATCATCGGCATCCCCTTCTGCTACCTCGTCGCGACCGTCTTCATGGCGGCCATCGGCGTGAGCATCAACGCGATCTCGCTCTTCGCCATGGTGCTCGTGAGCGGCGTCATCGTCGACGACGCCCTCATCGTCCTCGAGAACATCTACCGGCTGCTGGAGGAGAAGCTGCCCCTGCGGGAGGCCGTCGTGCGCGGCACCGCGCAGGTGTTCTGGCCCGTCGTGAGCTCCACCTTCACGACGCTGGCCGCGTTCCTCCCGCTGCTGCTCATGGTCGGCGTCACCGGCGAGTTCTTCTCCATCATTCCCAAGGTCGTGGCGGTCACGCTGCTCGCCTCGGTCTTCGAGTGCTTCCTGATCCTGCCGGTGCACTACCTCGACTTCGGGCAACGCATCCGCAAGGGGCTTCCGCCGCCGGACCGGCGCGGCCTGCTGCTGCGCCTGCGCCAGTGGGGCGGCCTCCTGCCGCGCCTGCGCCAGTGGCTGCCCCGGCTCCGCACGTGGTACGAGGGCGTGCTGGACACGACGCTGCGGCACCGGTACGCGGCGGCGGTCTGGCTTCTCGCGGCCGCGGTCGCGGCGATGGCGCTGTGGGGGCGCCTCGACACGGTGCTCTTCCCGAGCGACTTCCAGGTCTTCATGGTGAACATGGAGATGCCCGCCGAGGCGTCCCTCGACCAGACGGGCGAGGCGTCGGAGGCGGTCGACGTCTTCCTGCACCGCATCAACCGGAAGGGGCCGTTCGCCGGGGAGATCGACGCCTGGTCCACCACCATGGGGGCGGCGTGGACCGAGGACAACTTCGTGCTGCTCGCGCCCCACGTCGCGCAGGCCTTCGTCTCGCTGAAGCAGGGCACGGGCACCGACCCGATCGCCGTGCGGGACTACGTGAGCCTCGAGATGCGCCGCATCCGCGAGGCCCCCGCCGACGCCGAGGAGGAGCGCATCGCCGAGGGGCTCAGGCGCTTCGCCAAGGTCGACGCGGTGCCCCAGCAGGACGGCCCGCCGACGGGCAAGCCGGTGGCCGTCCGCATCCGCTGCGACGACCTCGACACGGCGGAGGAGATCGCCGGCGAGATCCGCGCCTTTCTCGCCGCGCGGCCGGGGGTCATCGACATCAAGGACAACTTCGACGAGGGTCGCGTCGAGTACAGCCTCGTGCTGAGGGAGGACCTCGCGGCGGCCCAGGGGATCCCCTTCGCCCGGGCGGCCCGCACCCTCGTCGCCGCGAACGACGGCCTGGTCGTGTCGATCTTCAAGGACCCGGGGGGCCGCGACGACGCTGACGTGCGCGTGCGCCTCGACCGGTCCGACGTCGCCTCGACCGCCGACCTCGGAAGCGTCCGGGTCCGCAACGCCGCCGGCGCCACGGTGCCGCTGTCGTCGATCGCCCGCGTGGAGGCGGCGCGCTCCCCCGCGGGCATCTACCGCTACGACGGACGCCGCACCGTCCTCGTCACGGCCGACGTCGAGGCCGGCGCCACGACGGCGACGGAGGTGAACGACGCGCTGCGCCGCCGCTTCGAGACGCCCGCCTTCCGCGCGCGCTTCCCCCAGGCGTCGCTCCGCTTCGGCGGCGAGTACGAGGAGACCCAGAAGAGCTTCGAGTCGCTGGGCGAGGCGTTCTACGTCGCCATGCTGGCGATCTACATGATCCTGGCGGCGCAGTTCCGGTCCTACGCGCTGCCCCTCGTGATCCTGCTGACGATCCCCTTCGCCTTCATCGGCGTCGTGCTCGGGCTGTTCGTGACCGGCAACCCCTTCACGATCATGGCGGGCATCGCCATGCTCGGCCTCGCGGGCATCGCCGTGAACGACGCGATCGTGCTGGTCGACTTCATCAACGGGCGCCGCGCCGCCGGGCTGCCGGTCCTCGACGCCGTGCGCGAGGGCTGCCGCATGCGGGCGCGGCCGCTCCTGCTCACCCCGGTGACGACGATCGCCGGGCTCCTGCCCATGGCCCTCGGCCTGTCCGGCTTCTCCAAGCTCTGGTCGCCCTTCGCGGCCACGATCTGCTTCGGCATCCTCTTTTCCACGATGCTCACGCTCCTGGTCGTGCCGGCCGGGTACGTGATCGTGGAGGACGGAAAGGCCCGGCTCGCCCGCCGGGCGGGCGCGAAGGGGGGTCCGGGGGCGGAAGAAGGGGATGCCACCTCTTCGCCCGCCATGCCATAATCGGCGGCTTCATGGAGTCGATCGCCTGGGAGGACCGGGACAAGGCCCGGTGGATCACGCTCGAGGGCGAGCTCGACAACGAGGCCGTCCTGCAGCTCAAGGACCGCTTCGAGGAGGCGGTCCAGGGCGGCGAGGGCGACGTCATCATCGTCGTCGGCGGCGTGACGTTCCTCTCCAGCATGGCGGTCGGCCTGCTCCTGAAGGCGCGGGAGACCCTGTCGGCGGAGAACCGCACGCTGAAGCTGTCCGGGCTGAAGCCGAAGACCCGCCGCATCCTCGGCCTGATGAACCTGACCGGCGTCTTCGAAGAAGCCTGAGAATACGGTGCCAGGTTCGTTTTTCTCACCCCGCGCCCTTCCGGCGCGGGTGGCCCCCGGACCCCCCCTTCCTCTACCCCCGGACTCTTGGCCGCCTCGATAGCATGGGCGCCCTATGAGCGCGAGCAAGGGCAGCACCATCACCATGGTGGACGGCAAGCTGACCGTCCCGGACCATCCCATCCTTCCCTTCATCGAGGGCGACGGCACCGGCCGCGACATCTGGAGGGCGAGCCGCAAGGTCCTCGACGCCGCCGTGCAGATCGCCTACGGCGGCAAGCGCTCGATCGTCTGGCACGAGGTGCTCGCCGGCGAGAAGGCCTTCAAGCAGACGGGCAACTGGCTGCCGAAGGAAACGCTCGACGCGTTCCGCAAGTACCTCGTCGGCATCAAGGGGCCGCTCACGACGCCGGTCGGCGGCGGCATCCGGTCGCTCAACGTGGCGCTGCGCCAGGAGCTCGACCTCTACGTGTGCCTGCGGCCCGTGCGCTGGTTCAACGGCGCGCCGAGCCCCGTGCGCAAGCCCGACAAGGTGAACATGGTGATCTTCCGGGAGAACACGGAGGACATCTACGCGGGCATCGAGTACGCCGCCGAGTCGCCCGAGGTGAAGAAGGTGCTCGCCTTCCTGCGGGAGCAGATGGGGGTGAAGAAGATCCGGTTCCCCGAGACGTCGGGCATCGGCATCAAGCCCATCTCCCGGGAGGGCACCTACCGCCTCGTGCGCGCGGCGATCCGCTACGCCCTGAAGTTCGGCCGCAAGAGCGTCACCCTCGTCCACAAGGGCAACATCATGAAGTTCACCGAGGGCGCGTTCCGCGACTGGGGCTTCGAGGTGGCCACGAAGGAGTTCCGGGGCGACGTCGTGACCGAGCGCGAGTCGTGGATCCTGGACAACAAGGAGCGCACCCCCGCGCTGACGGTGGAGGAGAACGCGCTGCTGATCGAGCCGGGGTACGAGTGGATGGCGCCCGACAAGCAGGGCGAGCTGCGGCAGGAGGTCATCGACGCCCTCGCGCTGTGGGACACCCACGGCGACCGCAAGTGGAAAAAGAAGCTGCTCGTCAAGGACGCAATCGCCGACATCACGCTGCAGCAGGTGCTCACGCGGCCCGACAGCTTCGACGTGATCGCCACGATGAACCTGAACGGCGATTACCTGAGCGACGCGCTGGCCGCGCAGGTGGGCGGCATCGGGATCGCGCCGGGCGGCAACATCAACTACGAGTCCGGCCACGCGATCTTCGAGGCCACCCACGGCACCGCGCCCAAGTACGCCGACAAGGACCAGGTGAACCCGGGCTCGGTGATCCTGTCGGGCGAGATGATGCTGCTCTACATGGGCTGGAAGGAAGCGGCCGACCTCATCATCAAGGGCATGAACGGCGCGATCGGCGCGAAGACGGTCACCTACGACTTCGAGCGCCTCATGGACGGCGCGAAGCTGATGAAGTGCAGCGAGTTCGCCGACGCCATGATCTCCCACATGCGCTAGTTCGTTAACCCTTGACGAAAACGGCGGCGCAAGTCGTTGCCGCTGCAGGCGTTGCGCGCTTCGGGCTCGGCATCGATGCCGTTCACCGTCCGGGCTCGAGATGCAGCGAGGCCTGCGTCTGGGCGCCGGTCGCATCCACATCCAGCGTGCCGCGCACCTTGCGGTCCGCCGACGTCGCGTAGACCCGGTACCGCGCCGCCGGGAGCACGGCGACGCTCGCGCGGCCCGCGGCGTCGGTCTCGCCGTCGCCGCACCGCACCCAGCCGTCCCCCAGCCGCGCCTGCACGTTCAGCGACGCGCCGGCCGCGTGCGTGCCGGTGAGCGCGACGGCGAGCACCGCCGTCCTGCCCGCGGGCTCGCCCCCCTCGATGGGTGGCAGGTAGAAGGAGAGGTCTATCTCGGGGGCCGCGGCGAGGTCGACCTCCGCCCACGTGTTCCCGTAGCCGCCCCGCTGGCCCAGGTAGAGGCTGACGGCTCCCGCGGGCAGGCCCCGCAGCTCGAAGCTGCCCTGGTGGTCGCTGTGCACGGTCGCGACGGCGTACTTGTCGTCCGGGACCTGGGCGCTGACGCGGCACGACGAAGGCCGCCTCGACCGCGCCCTCCTCGCCGACCTCCACGAGACCGATGCGCACGGGGGTGCCGTCGTGCAGGCGCACCTCGTACGTCCCCGCGTACAGCTCGGCCGGGATCGCGCCCGCGGCGTCCGACGTGACGCGCAGGTCCTTCAGCCGCTCCCATTCGCTCCGGCCGATGGCGCGGACGAGGCCTTCCCGCGCCTGGAAGCCGAGGACGACGCCCTCGTGGGGAAGTCCCAGCTCGTCGCGCACCACGACGGACACGGCGACCCGTTCGGGGACGGTCACATCGAAGACGCCCGTCTCGCCCGCGGCGAGCGTCACGCCCTGCGCCTCGACGCCGCGCTGCAGCGCCGAATCCCAGCCCTGCACGACCGCGAGGACGCGCAGCTCGACGCCCGCGGGCAGACCCTCGAACACCGCGCGCCCCTCCGGGTCGGTGGTCCCCCGCTGGTAGCGGCGGCCCGGCGCCTCCACATGGATCGTGGTGCCCGCCACGGCGCGCCCGGCCCGGTCCCGCGCGCGCACCTCCAGCGTCGCGGCGGGAACGAGCTCGATCGCGATGTCCGTGTCGCCGGGCTGCGCGACGTGGGTCACCTTCCCCCGTTCCGGCGCCGTCACGACGAGCAGGTAGCGGCCCGGCGGCAAGCCGCACAGCGCGAAGCGCCCGCCCGCGCCGGTGTGGAGCTCGGTGATGTAGTTCCACCGGTCGGCGTCCTGCCCCACGAGTTCGGGGCGCCGCACGACGATGTGCGCGGCGGGCGCCCCGGTCACGACGCCCGCGATGGACGGATCGGCGTCCCCCGGCGCGAGCTTCACCCGCAGGTGGGGCGGCTCGGCGTCCGGGCGCAGCTCCACGGGCTCCGCCGAGCCCTGGTACCCCGGCGCGATCACGTACACGAGCGCGTCCACGGGAGCGCCCTGCACCATCTCCTCGGGGATCGGCACGACGAGGCGTCCGCCCGCGAGCGGGTCGCGGGGCTGGGCGTCCCCTCCGATGTGGCGGGCACGGCCGTCCGTGCTGCGCAGCCACGCGTAGGCGCGTCCCAGCGGCGCCCCGGTCTCGGCGCACGCCGCTTCGACGACGATGTTGCGCCGCACCAGGCGGAAGTCCTCGGGCGCGCCGGGCGCCGGGTCGCGGCGGAACTGGTGGTCGTAGCCGGTGGCCGTGGCGTAGAGCCCGCGCGGCCCCGGCGGCGGCGAGCGCAGCGCGAAACGCCCGTCACCGTCGGTGCGCGTGTCCTGCGTCGTCTCGAAGGAACCGCCGGCCAGACGCACGAACGCCCCCGGGATCGGCGCGTCCGACGTGTCCGTCACGCGCCCGTGAAACGGCGGCGCCCGCCGAAGCACGACGCGCATCTCTGGGCCGACGGCGGTCTCCTCGCCCAGGGCGTAGCCGTCCTTCAGGAACAACAGCGAGTGGCGTTTCACGGGTTCGCGGTCCACGCGGAAGCCGCCGTCCCCTCCGGTCACCGCGAGCGCGGCCTGCCCGCGCAGGTCGTCGTCGAGACGGTCGGGAACGACGTGGGCGTCCGGCCGCATTTCGGCCCGCTTCTCCGGGGGCAGGCGTTCGAAGCTGCTTTTCAGCGCCTCGTCGGGATAGACGCCCCGGGGCACGACGCGCACGCCGTTCAGCCCGCGGCCCTCCTCGTCCACGACGGTCCCCGCGGCGTACGCGGCCGAAGGCTCCGCGCTCTCCTCCTGTGCGGGCGCGAGAGGGGGTGCGGGGGCCGCGGGCGGCGCCCCCCGCGCCGCCTCGATCGCCGCGCGTTCGCGGGTTTCGCCGCGCGCCGCGTCCTCCCGCAGCCAGAACAGCCCGCCCCCCGCGAGCGCCAGCACCAGCACCGCCGCCGCCGCCAGCTTCGCCTTCATCGCCAACCCTCCCGCGAGGACGGCCGCCGCCGCGTGGTCCGCGAGGAGCCACGGCAGCGCCAGCACCGGATAGAGCACCTTCGCGAGCCTCGAACGAAGCAGCAGCCGTCCGCGCTGGAGCCGCGTGCGCAGCGTGGACTCGTTCACCTCCAGCAGCCGCGCGGTCTCCGCCGCCGACAGGCCGTGCAGGTGGAAGAGCTGGAGCGCGTCGCGGTAGGGCGCGGGCAGCTTCCATACCTCGCGCCGCACGAGTTCGGCCTCCTCGCGCTCCGCCGCGTCGGCCTCCGGCCCCCGCACCCCCCCTTGCGCGAGGCGCGCGGCGATCGCGTCCTCCTTCGCGCCCTTGGCCCGTAGCCGGTACGCGACCCGCACGACCGCCGTCAGCAGGTACGCCTCGACCACCGGCGGCGCCTCGCGGCGCTTCACCAGGGACAGGTACGCCTGCTGGACCGCGTCCTCGGCGTCGTCGCGGCAGATCCGCCGCGCCGCGCCCAGCAGCCGGGGGCGCGTGCGCTCGACCAGCGCCGCCATGGCGTCCTCGTCGTCCGAGGCCAGGTACCGCGCCAGGAGCTCGCCCAGATCGTTCGGACTCACATCCGTCTAATGCGGCCCGGGGCGGCCGCGTCTCACGGGGCTTCCGGCGGCTCCTTCGGGAGCGCGCAGCCCTTGGCGGGCACGGCCATCGCGACGACGAGTCCCAGCACCACGGCGGCCGGGAAGAGGACCTTCACGTCCAGCAGGGCGTGGCCGGCCCAGCCGGCGGCGGCGAACAGGATCACGACCGCGATCCGCCTCTTGTCGGTCAGCGCTCAGAGCATGGGGCCAGTCTAAACGAGGCGGTCGCCCTGGTCCCGCGCGGGAGAGGGAGGGGGTGCGGGGGCGGCGGCGCGCACGAAGCGCATGAGGCTGTCCACCGTCAGCAGGCCCACGAGGCGGCCCTTGTGGACCACCGGCAGCGCGCGGCCGCCCCGTTCCTGCAGGCGCTCGCCCGCCTGGAGCAGCGGCGCCGCCATCTCCACGGTGTCGCCGGGGCCGTCGAGGAGGCGCTCCACCGTGCGCGCCGGGTCGGTGCGCGCCGCCTCGAGGACGGCCTCCCGGCGCACCATGCCGAGCAGGCGGCCCCGGCGCACGACGGGCCAGTCGGCCTGGTCGATCTCGCCGGCGATGCGCGCCGCCTCGCCCGCCGTCGCCTCGGGGGCGAACACGAGGAAGCGCGTCTCCACGGCGTCGCCCGCGATCGGGCCGCCCCGCGCGCGCATCTGGACCATCTCGTTCTCGGCGCCGGCGCCGTACCAGACGAAGGCCGCGATCAGCAGCAGCATCGGGTTGCCCAGGTAGAAGGAGCCCGCCGCGAAGCACACGGCCACCGCCTGGCCCGTGCGCGCCGCGATGCGCGTCGCCCGCGGCCGGTCGAGCTTCATCGCGAGCAGCGAACGCAGGATGCGGCCCCCGTCCATGGGGAAGGCCGGGACCAGGTTGAAGATCGCGACGAAGACGTTCGCGCCGAAGAGGCTGCCCAGGAACTCGCCGCCGACGAGCTGCACGTCTGGCATCGCGACGCCGGCGACGAACAGGACCCCGTAGATGGCCGCCGCGATCGCCACGTTCACGGCGGGGCCCGCGAGGGTGATCCACAGCTCGTGGGACGGCTTCTCGGGGATGCGCTCCATCCTCGCCACGCCGCCGATGGGCAGGAGCACGACGTCCCGCGTGCGCACGCCGTAGCGGCGCGCCGTCAGGATGTGGCCGAACTCGTGGGCCACGATGCAGACGAAAAAGGCGAGGATGAAGGCGACCGTCAACACCACCTCGGCGACGCGGCCCGTCTCGGCCCAGGCCATCCAGCCCCAAAGCGCGGGCAGGAGCAGGAACGTCCAGTGCACCCGGACGGGCACGCCGAAGAGCGTCGCGACGCGGTAGGAAGCCATCAGGACGACCGAACGCGCAGACGAAACACGAGGAACGAAGCCCGAAGAATGCTGTTGATCACTTCGCCGCTTCCAGCATGCGCTTGAGGTTCACGACGAGCTCCTCCGGCCGCTGCCACCCGTGCAGGGCGTTCTCCGGCTGGGCGAAGTCCTTCACGAGGCCCGACTCGTCGCGCACCAGCACCTTGAACCGCACCGGCCGCCCGTCGGCGGTGAGGGGCACGAGCGCCGGCGTGCCGCGCGCGCCCGACTTCACGTAGCTCTGCTCGGGGTCCTTCTCGGCGTCGATCACGACCCGCGCGAACCGCTGCAGCAGCGCGTCCACCTCCTTGTCGGGGAAGGTGTAGAACTCGTAGCGGAAGCACCACGGGTTGGACTCGGTCACGTAGAGCGCCAGCAGCGGCTTGCCCTCGGCCCGGGCCCGGGCCTGGGCGCGGGAGAGGGGTTCCCTCGGCCACGCCGCCGGGCTGAAGGTGCGCGGCCGCTTCGCGTCGACGGCCTGCTCCCCCACCCAGAGCGCCCGCCCCTTCCGGAGCCGCTTCAAGAGCACCGCCCGCACCTCCCCCCACCCGCGCTCGCGCACCGCCTCCATGGCCGCCCGGGGCGGCTCGAGGGCGAGCACGAGCGTCGCGCCGTCCCGCGCCACCTCGTCCACGTGCAGCGCGCGGCCGTCGGCCTCGAAGGGGATCTGCGGCTCCCGCAGCAGGAGCGCCTCGGCCCTGTCGAGGTTGCGCGTCTGGGCGACGCGGTCCGTGCGCAGGGCGACCCAGCGGTCCGCGGGCCCGTCGTACGCCCCGTCGGCGTCGGCGTCCACCAGGATGACCTCCCGCGCGACGCCGCCGACGACGGCGCGCCCGCGGCGGTGCCGGGCGAGCTGGATGCCCGCGGCCGCGACGTCGGCCCCGGCGTAGTGCAGGCGCACGTTGACCCGCAGGCCCCCCGCGGGGACGTCGGCGAAGTCGACGATGAACCCCCGGGCCGCCTCGCGCAGACGGCCCACGGCGGGCTCGCCCCCGCCCGTGTACAGAAGCCCGAGCGCCGCGGCGCCCTTCGGCGCGGCGAAGGCGAGCGGCAGCTTCCGCGCGCCCAGCTCGGCCACGCAGTAGCGCGCGCCGTCCTCGAGCTTGGGCACGCCGTCGAGCCCGCCCGGCCGCCGTTCCGAGAGCGCGAGCCGCTCCTGGGGGAACGTGACGAGGGGGAGCACCTCCGCCGTGAGGCGTTCGTCGAGGCGCACGGGGACGCGCTCCGCCTGGGCCGCGGCGGCGGCGCAGAGCGCGGCGAGGGACGCGAGGACACGGACCATCGCCCCCAACTATAGCGGCGCCCCGCAGCCCCCGGCTTCGGGGGGTCCGGGGGCGCGGCGAGCCCGTAGAATGGCCCTCCCATGCGCAAGGCCGCCCTTCTCGTGCTTCTCGGCGCCGCCCCCGCGGGCGCGCAGGACCCGTCCACCGAGGCGTACAAGCTCTTCTTCAAGGAGGAGATCGCGCCGGAGTGGAAGACCGAG
>ERZ869936.2328-NODE-2328-length-11384-cov-15.616118_pt1 | contig 11384 bp, 17 predicted proteins | sample MGYA00520876_ERZ869936 | MGnify/ENA primary metagenome ERZ869936 (study PRJEB32218, sample SAMN09650985) | biofilter metagenome | isolation source: enrty point of leading RO module | place: Saudi Arabia: Thuwal, RO plant located on Red Sea | collected 2016-02-17... | reverse complement strand
TTGTTGTTGAAATTAAATTTAATCCACCAGCAGAACTAAAAGATAAATTACCAGACCCATCTGTAACTAATGCTTTTCCTGATGATGGTGCAGTAGTTGGAAATGTTAATGTATAACTTTGACCAGCAGAGTGTGCAGGAGATTTTAATTTTATACCATGTGAATTTTGTGAGCAGTTTAGTTGTAAAGTTCCATCTGTTGTGCCATCACCTTTTATTTGTAATCCAGCGCCTGATGATGTTGATACAAAGTTTGCTTTAGCATCTGTAACTGAAGAATCGCTTGGGATTCCTATATCTAAAACATTACCAAGTAACATTATAAAGTCGATGGAGTCGCCTGTTTGTAGGTTTGAGGCAAAGGTGATTGTAGAACCTGAAATAGTAAATGATGAGTTGGGTTTTTGTAAAATACCATTTAAAGATACCAACATATGATTTGCAGATTCAGGAGTTACATTTACTGATGATACTTGCATAGTATAAGCCGCTTGACCATTTACAACACTAATTGCATCGCAAACTTGAAAATTTCCTACTATTGGGTCTTTTCCTATATATGCCATAATTAACTCCTATCGTTTTCTGCCATATAAACTAAAATAACCAGCATTGATATTACCTGAACTCATTTTTAATTGAAACGCTTGTAAAGCTGAATTATCCACGACTTGAAAAGCACCATGACCTACTGCCACATAATCAAACTCAGTCTCATAAAATGCTTGTTTCATATAGCCATGTTTTTTATGAGTTGTTGAGTGAACATCATAAATATCAATTTCAAAACCTGATCCACCATCAACACCACTACTACCATACATAGTGTTGACACTTACTTCTATTCTATTACTAGCTGAACTACCATATCCATTTAATTTTCTTTCTTGGTTAGCGGCATCATAGCCAAAATTAGCATAATAATAAGAACCACTTGCAGTTTCAAAACTACTATCTCCTACTTTTTTTACTAACATTTGTAAATATGATCCATTTGTCGCTGGGTGCATACCTGATATAATTATTTTAAAGTCTGTATAGTCAGTTGATAATGTCGAAAAGTCCACTGATGCCACTCCTGTACTGACAGTTGTTGTAGATATTAATTCAAAAGCACCACCACCACCAACTAAACTAGCATCTAATCTTTTTAAAACTCCAGCATCACTAATTAAAAATTCATCTGTGTCTGCTGGTTCAGTTGATAAAGCATCAAAGCCTGAAATAGCAGTATCACCAATATGTGTAGAGTTTATAATGTCTGAAGCAATATCAGAACTTGTAAGTGGTACTGGTGTTGGAGTTTTGCCTATGTAAGCCATTTATTACTCCTATGTTATTTCTAATATTGATAATGTAGCATCTATTTTTGCGGCAACAGAGCAATCAATTTTTAAAACATCAGTTGCTTGTAAAACATACTTTCCACCAGATAAAACTTCGAGTGAACTTCCTGCTGGTATTGTTACGCCATCAATCAATTTTACCGTCTCGTTTGTTTCTGTATCTGATGTGTCTGATACTAATTGAACGTCTGCTGTAATTGATGTTGTATGAACATTACAAAGTGTTAATCCAATTACGATAGTTTGAGTAGAAGATGGGCAAGTGTATAACGTTAATGGTGTTCCAGCACTTGCTGGCATAGCCGCATTTGTTTTAACTTTAAATGTATTTGCCATAATTTTTTATCCTAATGCGATTGCAAGTGCCGCCGCTTGTGGGTCAGTTTCAGATATAGTCCCTGTAACCGACATATTACTTGATATTGCATTTGATGAAATATTAACTTGTAATAGTTCAACATTATCAGAGCCGTCGTTCATCATAAGTTTAAGTACACCTGAAGAACTTGAATCAATCCAAAGTGTTCCCTGTGCAACAGAACCAGGAGCTGAAGTTCCTAGATGCATCGTATTTAATGCACCTAATATATTATTAAGCTCTGTTCTGAAACTTGCAAAGCCTTGATTTGCTAAAACTACATCTGATACTTGACTCATAAATTCCTTTTATTTCATTTTAATTAAGATTTCAAGCCATGTCCTACAACTTGATAATCAAAAGTTCTGCTTATTCCTGTATTACTACTATTATAAAACCTTATTGTAAAGGCAGTTTTTGACTTGCTTGTAATCTGATAATAATCTCCTGTTTGTAATCCTTGAGCTGAAATACCTATTGATGGAGTTGCATAAAAAGAATTAACAAAAGTTATCGTCGTTCCTGAAGCATCTGAAACAACGTCTTGACCAGCTTCTGTTCGCTTTTCCATATTTACTTTTGTTTGTAAGGAATGAACTTTAGCTCTAACTTTATTGTCATCACTTGTTATTTTACATCTGAACTTAAAAAACTTACCTTTTATTGTACTTTGCTGAGCAATTTTTTGAAAACTTGTTATATTTGAAAGGCTACTATTATCAGCACCCACTAGAACCTCTGCACCGCATTGTATTTCAGGTGATCCATCATATGGGCCTTTGGCATCGTCATGCAAAGTTGCTCCTCTTCCTGAGTCGTGTAAGTCATATTCATCCTCTGAGGACATACCTATAACTGCACCTAAATTTGTATCATAAACTGCATCTAATGATAAAGTGTTATTAAAGTCATAAAAACCAGAGGATTGTATATTAGCGGAAAAGTTTGTTGGATTAGATGTAGAGTCAGTTCCTCCTAAATCAAATACACCCTCTGCTGAATCAAAGTTACCAACCAAACTATCAACTTGTGTGATAGTATCTAAAATTAAGACTTTTCTTCCAGCATTATCTGTTGAAATTGCAACATTACTATCTCTTGTTCCTAAAAAATCTGCCATCACTCACTCAAAGTTAAAACGTTAGTAAAATTCTGCAATCCTGATATATTAGTTGATACAATAGATGCGTTTGCAGAGCTATTACCTAATTTATCTACAGCTTTTATACAAAAAGACCCAATTTGAGCATTAACAACTAAACTATTTGATTTTCTTCGCACAACTTTTGCTATTGGTGTGCTTTCGTTCCAAGTAGCTCCACTTGTTACATCTTGGAATCTAATTTCATACCAGGATATGTCTAAATCTGTTACTGGAGTCCAGGACAACTCCATTTGATTAGATCCAACCATAGATATGGACAAATCTGATATATCGCTTGGTGTTTCAGTAGCTCCTATTATTTTTCTATCAGCTGAAATATAACTACTTGATACTCCAAAAGAGTTAATAGCTTTTACTCTTACATTATATGTTGCATCATCAACTACGTTTATAAGTTCATGGTTTAACTGAGTTCCGCTAGATATAATTTTAAAATCTGACTCTGTGCTTTTTTTAGCTTCAACTTGATAGTATTGAACAAATTGATCTGTGCTTGCTCCAACTAATATATTTAATCTAGTAAGTACAACACCATCTGCATATTCAATTAGCTCATCAGATAAAGTTATCGATGCTGGAGGTTGTATAGAAAAAGGATTGGGTAAATTAGTGGATGGAGTGCTTGCCACTTGTCCTTTCGTTGCAAATGTATAATGACTATCTTGATGCTCTACTAACGTTAAACTTATTGTATAATCCTCGTTAAATACCATAGATAAAACTCTAAATGCTTTGTTAGAAAAACCTAAACTAGATAAAGTTATATTTACAATATCACCAATATGAAGTTCGTATGCTTTAAAACCAGCAGTAATATTAAGGCCCAATGATTCTCTGCTACGTCTTAAAATAATTTCTGCCATCTCCTCCGCTTGATAAGGACTTGTAATAGTTTTAAAATCAAATTTTCCTTCTAGTAAAAAATTTCCATCTGCCGCTTTCATCGTTGCGTGTCTGTCAGCCGATGACAAACTAGAGTCATCGGTTGGAGGAAAGGTCACTTGATCGGCTTGGAAGTTTCGATCAGGATTAATAAAGGTTGCTATTACTCTGTTATATTTAGAATTTTTACTTGGCGATGCTAAAGAATATCCACCTATAATATCATCCTCTCCAAGCGATACAGATGCAGTTCCTGTTGTTTCTATAACTAATCTATATTTACCTTGTACATATGGAAGATAGCCTCTGCATCCACGTAGAATATCTCTGACATTATCTATTACTTTTCTTGAAGTATCTATCACTGCATTTGTATCAAATATATTAATTGTACTTGCTCCAGAAAAAGGAGTGACTTGTGTTGCACAAACTTGAGAGGCATCATAAAAACTTTGTAAGTCTATATTTGCTGTTGCGATCCCTTTTCCATACCTTTCGTTCCTTAAATAATCTAATAAACAAAAAGCTGGATTAGTTGAAAAAGATGCAGTTTGTTCAGATAAGTTTGATGCTAATGTTACAACCTTTCTTCCTTTTATTTTTGCTTGAACTATTGGCACTCCACCAAATACATCTGCGTTCCATTTAAATTTTAATGCTAAATAACATATTCCTGAAAGTTTATGATTAGATCCCCAGCTTGATAACGTTGATAATAAAGTAGATGCTGATTGACCATCGGTTCCAAAGTGAGGCTCTATTGTGATATACGATTGACCATCTTTGTAAAAATTAGAATCTGAACTTGCCACTGACCTTTGTGTGTTATCTATCAAAGCTCCATCGAAAGTTACAACTTTTTCATCAACTCTTATTTCCTCTATAGAGTTTATCTCTCCCTCACTTAAAACTAAGGCTATATATAAAAACTCGTTATCAGTTCCTGAAGTTTCTATGAAAACTCTTGTTCCTCCAATCAGGCGTTCCCCATATACCACTGGCAGACTAGCATTGTTTGATTGTTTATTTAATAATATACCTCTTTCTGTTTCTTCAAAATCATTAGTACCAAAGTCAGGGATGTCTGGTTTTTGTGATCTTGTAAATAACCAACCAACAGCAAAAATACCTAAAGCAACAAATGGATTAATTTTACCACCTAGAATCCTAAATACACTTAATGCTGGTTGAACTACCTCTGTTGCTTTTTCTACTACACCACCCATTACTTATGAAACTCCCTTTTATATTTTTTTGATACTCTATAAACCTTGTCGTTTTTATCTAATCTTAACCAGGATATAGACTCGTTTATTTTTAATAATTTTTTAAAATAGTTATAAACCCATGACATAACCTCTTTGCTCTTTCTAATAATGATAATATCATATAACCAAAGATTAACACCACTTTTCCATTCACTTTTATATATTTTTCCATTCTTGCTATATGAGTCTTGATTGGCATCATTTAAGAAGGCCCAATTTACAAATCCAAAAACACCTTTGTCATCTTTAAATATTTTATATTGGTTTAAATTTATAGATGGTAAAATATGATAATATAACTCAGGATAAGTATATTTTTTATATTTATCATGTTTATAATATAAATTTATAATTTCATCAAAAGTTGTCATTTCCTTCCCCACTTAATATCTAAGACGGTCTGCGAGGCAAAATCCATACCTACGTCACTGCTGAAAAATCTTTGTTGTGAATTGTTATTAGTTTGCCTTCCGCTTTTTTTGTCAAAGTCGGCCCAATGACTTACAATTGTTAATGTTACGTTTGAATCTGTTTGAGACTCAGATATTTGGAAGGTCTCGATGTTTCCTGAGTAAAGTAATAAAGGATCTGCTATTAATGAGTTTGTAGAATTTAGAAGTCCTCTAAAAATTTCTACAGAGTCATTCACTATATTTTCATTTAAGCAAGTTGAAATAAAAGTTTGATCTGCACCTGATAAATCAATATTTAAACTTGTTTTTGTCACATCTGTCTCCTCTGTAAAAGTTGGAACAGAAACTAAAAATGGCGATGCAGTATAAGTTTTGCTAGATCCTGAAATTGATGATGTAAGATCAAAACTATTATCTGTTAAATTTACAGGAGTGCTAAATCCTATCGTTAACAAATGAACTGGTCTTATCTCATTTGTTAATAGTTCATTTTTTACTGATGTCGTTAATGTTCTTGCCATAATCTTCTATACTCTTTCTAATAACCTTTATATCACCATTAACTATGTAGTCAGCATTTTTTGATGGAAAGTCGTATTTTTTTAAATCTAGGTTTTCAACATCAATATCATCCGCTTCGACTATTTCTTCTGCCAAGATGTCTGCGTTCATAAAATATTTAATTTTATATTGCTTCTTCGACATCTATTTCAAATTTATATAATAAATTTCCTGATCCATCTGCACCGACGACACCAAATTCTTGAAGATCATTTGTTAGATGTACTTGGAAAGGAACGTTATCAAATGTTACTCCTTCGTTATTTGCAAGAGCTGAAATCAAAGGTGGTTCTATTGTAAGAGTAGCCTCGTTAGATCCATCAGCTGTAGCATCAGCAATAACCATATAAACTTTTGTATGACCATTAAATTTAATAAAATCACCAGCTTTTAGTGTTCCAGTCATACCATCGACATCAATAGTAGTATCACCAACAGAATGAACTCCATTGACTAATACTGATCCACTTACATCACCTCTTGCATCCTCGACCTCTGGTGGAACTATTGTAAAATTTTCTTTAGAGGATCTCTGTTTAATTATAAAAGCCATAAGCTCACCATATATATCTGATCTCTTTCCTGTAATAATAGAAGCAGTAAAACCAAATCTTTGATTTTGTATTTGTCTAGATAATTTTTTGCCTGATAAAGATTTTGATATAATAGTATTTTGAATAGATTTAATACCCATTGTTTCAAAACTTGCAGATGATATTGGAAACGTACCTGACATTAGACTAGCTCTCCTCTTCCTCTTTCAGTTAAAGCATTATTAATAATAGCAGTTATTGTTCCTCTATTTTCTACTAAAGCCTGATCAAAACCTCTTGAGTCTATTGTATTTATGTTAAAAGTTACATTTGCAGATCTTCCCCCCATGCCTCTTGCAGATTGAGATATTTGCCCTGTTGAGTTTGGTATAAATAGTTCAGGCCCTCTCTCACCCACAACTACTGGCCTTCCTTTTCCAACTGCACCACCTGATGCCATGCCAGGTAAAAAGGCAAATGCAGTTGATATAAGACTTTGTTTATTTTTGTCTCGTAATGCTTTATTTTGTTCTCGTATAACTTTTAATTTATCTTCTTCTTTTTTTAAAGTCATATCAGTCAAAAATAATTCTATCTGTTTCTGAATTATAGTTTGAATAGTAAATGCAAGAATATCAACTAATAATTTTTGAGCTAATTCTTTTAAAGTCATGTTTAATTGTTTTCCAAGAACGACTGCCTCAGATAAAGCTCTTGAAAATGATTTAACACCTCCTAATATAAATTTACCTATTGTGTCGTTTACAGATTCTAAATCTTTTTTAATTTGATTTTTGATTGTTTCTTTTATTTTAGAAAAAGAAACTAATGTTTTCTCAGCAGAGTCCTCAACTTTTTTTAGTTCCTTTTGAAGTTCTGCTAGTTGCTCTTTTGATACAATTATATTTTCTTCTATTTTTTTTATAAACTCATTTACCGATTTCATCGCTGGGCCAAACTCCTCAGTTTGCTTGGTTGCTCCAAAAATGCTACTTGTAATTTTATCTAAATCGACACCAATTGCTTTTAATATTCCTAATATACCAACGATGGCTATTTTGCCCACTCTTCCAAGCATCAAGAAACCAACTATTCCAAGCTCTCTTATACCTGGTGGCAATCCTTTAACTACATCTATTAAACCACCAATACCTATGGCAACCGTCTGAAAAATAGGTCTTAACAAATCAAGTAAAGCCGCACCACCTAACAATGCTTGTTTTATAAAGTTTACTAAACCCTCACCTACTGCTTTTGAAAAATTAGACAGAGCTGTTGCATTATCCTCTATACCTTTGTTTATAACTACAAGAGCATTTTTAAAGAAATCAAAAAAACCAGCTCTATTTGTTTCTAATTTAAATTTAAAAAGTTTATCTGATAACATCGAGAGAGTACCAGTGAATGTAGTTGCAAGAACTTCAGTAGCTTTTCCAAATCTTCCACCCTCTCCAAACGTATCTTCAAATGCTTTAATAGTTGCTTCTGCGGTGACGGTTGCTCCAGCTTTAAAACCTAATAAAGCTCTAACACCTCTTTCTCTAAATACATCTGCCGCCGCTATACCACCAGCAAACGATCTTTGAATTTGCTCTGCGGTTTGTCTAAAATCTAATCCTGTTACTGCCGCTACGTTTCCTGTTATTTTTAATATACGAGTTAGGTCATCAGCATCTTTGGCCACAACTGCCAAGTTTCCTGATGCCGCTGATATTTCTTGAAGTGAAAATGGAACTCGAGCCGCAAAACTTATTAAGTTATCAAATGCTTTAGTTCCCTCTTTTACATTACCAAATAAAAAATTAAACCTAACACCTAAGTCCTCAACCTCAGATCCAACCTTTGTTAGTGATCTAATTACTAAACCACCTCCAATACCTACTATAGCTGATTGTAAAGAAAAAACTGCTGTTCTTAAATTGTTTAATCCATTACGAACTCCTTGAAGAGCTACTTTAGTTTTATCTTTTGCTAAAATATTAAGTACTAGATTCTGAGCCATTATATTTTTCTATTCCTATTATATTCTTCTTGTTCAAGCATAAAATAACCTAACCAAGTATTATATTCTGTTTCAGACATTTCTAAGACTTGTTTTAAAGTTATTTTTAGCCTGTCCGCTACTACTAACATATTGCGGAGTTCAGGGCTAGTATTTACTTTTTTTTTGACTCGTAGGGAGTAATGACTTGAACCATAGCAGTTGATATTTTTGCAAGGACATCTGAGTCAACTTTATGCATAATATCTAATCTATCTTCTGATTTAAATATTTTGTTTCCATCCTTATCAAGAGCTTTCATAATAACAATATCGGCTAATAAACCTACATCGTTAATATTACTAGACTTTTCAAATAGACGTTTTTTTTCTGCTAGTGTGATTGGATTCCAATAAATAATCGTGGGTTTTCCACTATCATCAGGCCATTCTTCAACCTCTAAAGATTGTACACCTAAACTCTCAAAATGAGATTTAGCTCTATTAAGAATAGACATAAATTATTATTCTGTTCCTATCGTTAAAGCTCCAGTGCCTTGAAACGTCACAGATCTAGCGACTACTCCATCTAAAGGTTGGTTTACAGACATTCCTGTAACTATACCAGCACCTTCAAATTTTCTGTCACCAGCTGAACTTCCTTCAGGTAATAATTTAAAAGTTAAAGATGCACCTGAAACTAATTGTGTTTGACCACTATCTGTTTCATCAAAGTGCATTTCTAAAGTACCTGAAAATGATGTTCTACCAGCTATAAAAGATTTTGCTCCATCTTCCATTTTAGTTGACTCAACTACATCCCCTGTTGTTTCCAAAGTGAATGATGTTAACTCACCAACTGCTGTTCCGCCAATTGCAACTTGTCCTTCCTTGCCATGATGAACTGCCATTTTATTTTCCTCCGATTGATTTGTTTATATTATTTTTCATCGTCCTCGTCAAACTCTTCTTGATCTTCTTCCTCAAAGTCCTCGTCTTCAAAATCTTCATCTTCAGAGTTTTCTTCACGAATTTCACTTATTATATCTTTTACCTCTTCACAAAGTAAAGATTCTTTATCGTGCAACTTTTCAATTGCATCCATTTTTTTTTCTATCTTATCTAATTTTTTTTCTATACTTGCCATGTTGCTCCTTAAGGTGTTCCTGATTCAAATGTGTAAATACACCTGATAGTCATCCTGATCCCACCAATAGGGAATAAAGTCCCCTCATCAGTTTCAACAGATATGACTTCTGTATCGAGTGCATTACCACCTCTAGTAATATCAGATTCTAATTCAGTTTCAATAGCGGTAATTAACTGATTTCTTTTTGTATCAATATTAACTTCAGCTCCTTTTACAAACCCTGATAAAACAAAGTCTATCGTTCCTTGTCTTCTTTTAGCTCCCTCACCCATTTCAATATCTTCTCTTGTTTCCTCACTTGTTTGGATTATCACAACTGGATATTGTTTGTCAGAAAGCTCGTCTATATCAAAAGGTTGTCTAGTTACCTTTTTGATACTTGGACTAGATATGCCACTAATAGTTGAAGCTATGTTTGATGCTATATTCTCTCTATTACTCATAAACCCATCTTTCTAATTTCTTTTTCCATAAACTGAACAAACTCTTTTTTTATAAGTTTTTCAGTACGTTTGTCAAAACCAAAAAACTCTCTTTTAGGTTCATTTAAAACTTGGTTAAATAAAGCTCTTGTTCTCATCTCAGCATTGTTAAAAAATATAGATGCCTTCCTGGAAGTTTTAACTTTGCCTGTTATAGATCCTAACATTCTACCAGTAAAAAACAAATCTACTTTTTGAGACTTACCCTCTTTTTGTAATCGTTTTAAATACTGATCGCTATATGGTGCAAACCTTCTACGTCTAAAATCTTGTTCTTTTGATGTAAGTTCTTTTATAATTGATTGTAATCTAAAACTAGCTCTAGCGAGTCCTTTTCTAGTTATAGAAGGAAATTTGTTAAAAAATTTGTCAAAGTTTTTTTGAATAGATTTGACGTTAGATTTTATACGAACGTCGACGGCCATTATCTAGTCAATCTTCTTAATCCATGAAGAGGCTCTCGTTCACTTGTAGATATAGTTGAATCCTCGTCAGAGTCATAGTTTACACCATCCTCTAATATGGATCTAAACTCTTTGTTATATTCTGACATATAATACTCTGCCATTCTCTCAAATCTATCTTTCTCAGCCTCTGGTCTAAACTTTGTTAAAGCTGGTAATAAAAATCTTCCTAAAAACAAATATACTCCAGCTCTTTCAAATTGATCTAAGTCAACTTTAGTGTCTACCATTTCAGCGGTGTTTAAGACGGTTATGTCAGTGTAAACATTAGTTTTATATACAGGCCACCACTCTATTCTTAACTGCCTTAATATATCATTCGTTGTTTGTGCAAAAAAATTAGTGGCCTCAGTAGATCCTGATGCAATACCAAAATCAAATGTGTCAGGTTGATACTTTGTGACGTCACTAGCCACAATTACATTTGCTCCAGTAAAATTAGCCATAATTACCCACTATCCACTTTAGAATCTTTCTAAACTTTCTTTTTAGCTTTTTTAACATTTTTTTTTCTTTTTGGTTTTAACTTTACTACTTTATCAGATATGTCTTTTGCTGTCGCCTTTTTAATTTCTTTTTTAACTTCATCGACAGGAGCAAAACCATTTCTTTGATAAAAACCTATATTTGCTTCATAATACTTTTTATTTTTAATAATTACTTTTCTTCCATTTGTTAATTTAATGTCCATAACACTCTCCTATTTAAAATGTGAGGGCAGTCTCCCACCCTCACAAAGTATTCAATTATTATTGAATTGTTGAGTCCGCTTCGATCTCACAA
>ERZ869936.2327-NODE-2327-length-11384-cov-21.235678_pt1 | contig 11384 bp, 12 predicted proteins | sample MGYA00520876_ERZ869936 | MGnify/ENA primary metagenome ERZ869936 (study PRJEB32218, sample SAMN09650985) | biofilter metagenome | isolation source: enrty point of leading RO module | place: Saudi Arabia: Thuwal, RO plant located on Red Sea | collected 2016-02-17... | reverse complement strand
GCCTGGCTGGCTCGCTACCGCCGCCACAGCAAAGACTACGAGAAGACCACCGCCTTCGCCGAAGCCTTCACCTACATCGCCATGATCAACCTGATGTCAAAGCAAGTTCAGATTCACAGAAGACGTGACTGTGGGAACATTCGGCAACGGACCTCGTATGCGCAGACCTCAGGAATCGCGTATGACGGATTTCGTAGATGCGAATCCCCAGCTGCCCGTCAGAAAGGTTAAACTCACCGAGACGATAGGAGGTTGTGAAAAAGCAATCATTTACATGGACGGCCCTGGTAGTGTCGTGACTCCCGGAGTAAGGCTCAGACCGGTTGACAATTCAGCCGGATTTGGTCAGACGATCGACGCGACCTATGCCGTTGACGGCAATCCTGTCCAGGCAGGGAAGAACGCAAGCTTCTACCGCGAAGTAACACTGGACATGCGTGCGGATAGCGAGGGAGAAATGCGAATGTCAATTAACGGGTCGCGAGTTTATTAGCGAATTGGTATTGTCGTTGTAGACGGGCAAGTTGCTTGTTCATAGTCATCATGTCGCCCGCAACAAGTCGAAGTGTGTTGGGGGGCCAAGCAATGGCGCGACTGCAATACTCCATGCCTGCGTTCTTCGTCGTTACGGGAGTGCTGGGAGCTGGTTGCTGTGCTCTGTTGAGGCCGTCCGCAGCTTGGGTGGTCGCTGCAGTAATCGCGATTATTGCGTTTCTTTTATTGGGCACGTTTCTTGCTATCAAGAATCATAAAGCTGGTCGCGCGTTCTGGTCAGGCGTGGCGTTGTTTGGCTGGACGTATCTAGTGCTGGTGTTTGGGCCCGTCCCCCAATTGTCTTCGTACCTTCCAACGAGTGTGCTCTTGCGTTATCTGTATGGATATGTCGGCGAGCTTCACGACGATTTTCAAATGTCACTCTATGTGTCTCCCATGTGGCCGACCGCTGGGTCAGATGGGACAAAGAACCCTTTTCCTTACAGTCCGATGAGCGAACAGTTTTGGGTAATTGGCCACTCACTATTCGGCGTGATTGTAGCGGTCGTGGGTGGTGTGATTTCCAGACAACTGTACATTCGAGAGTTATTGTCAGAAGTCGTGTTCTTGAATGATTGAATAAAGCGGCGCATCCTGCTGTTGGAATTATTATTTCAGCAGCCCACGAGGGCAGAAGGATACGCCATGAGCAAGAGTAAGACAGACCGACGTTCATTACCAGTAGCCACGCCGCTCGACCCCGAAGTGGTCGCCTTTCGGCGGCAGTTCAATGAGCGAAGCCCGCTGGATGAACTCATCCAGGAGGGAGCCAGGCGGATGCTGCAAACGGCCATCGACGCCGAAGTCGACAGCTTCATCGACAGGCATCAAGATCGTCGAGACACCGAAGGCCGCCGACTGGTGGTCAAGAACGGCAGCCTGCCGGCCCGAGAGATCCTCACCGCCGCCGGCATGCTGGAGGTTCAACAGGGCCGGGTCCGCGACAACTCGCCGAACCGGAGTGATCGCGTGCAGTTCACGCCCAGTGTGTTGCCCGCCTACCTCCGGCGCACCGATGCGATCGAAGAGTTGATCCCCTGGCTGTACCTCAAAGGAGTTTCTACGGGCGACTTCCAAGAAGCGTTGCAAGCGATCGTGGGTGAGAAGGCGAAGGGCCTCAGCGCCAACGTCGTCGTGACAACCATTGCCAGCAGTAGACCGATTGCTGGTCTGCTTTCGCCCACGACTCCCTGTGGCACGCCCAGCGCTTCCGCCGGCCAACGTCGGCATCGATTCATTACCCATAGCCGACGCTTCCAGGCGGTTTAGTTCATCTGAGTTGTATCCGGCGTGCCTTCAACCACCACTCTCCGCGCAAAAAGTGCTGATGGCACACCGTATACAATGTCGGGTAGGGGCGCACCTCGCGGTGCGCGCCCCCCCAGGAACCGTACGTGCGATTCTCACCGCATACGGCTCGACCTCAGAGACCGCTGAAAGGCACATCTTTCAGCGAGGCCAACCTTGGGTCACCCCTGTGTTGCGCCCGCAATTGGGCTTGCGCCCATTTGTGGACCAGACACAGGTTGCTCCAATCGTCGTTGCCACCGGCTTGTCGAGCGACGATGTGGTGGTAGACGATTTCGGAGGCATCCTCCAGCGGTAAGCCGGTGATGGCGCACCGGTATGTTTGGCGCTTCAGAAGATACGTCCGCAGTTTGCGTGCGTCGGCGATGGCTCGTCGAAACAAGGCTTGCCTTCGTCGGTTCACCCAGTATTCCGCCAGTCGTGGGTCCAAAGGACTGTGCATGTCCTTGACCTGCTGAAAGCGGAGGCGGTGGAACCGAGAGTGTGTGAGGAGAGTCACCATCCTGCCCGTCGGAGTGTACGCCGTGGGCATCGTAAATTTCTGTCCATTCACACGCGTGAGCTTGCGGTAGGCTTTGGCAGCTGTCATCTTGCCGCTACGCCGACCCACCCATTTACAGAACGACCGCAGAGTCCAGTTGGAAAGCCAACGGAATGTGGCCGAACTGTGGTCGGTGCGATAATGATTGCAGAAGCCGCGTATAATCGCATTGGCCTTCTGAATCTGCACACCCACCGGGAGGGCATGGTTGCGGAATAGACTCGACAGCGCATCAAGATGCTTGCGAATCGAAGATCGACGCGGTCGCACTAGGAACTTCGTCGGCGAGAGTCGCTTGAACTGGCGACCGACGAAGTCAAAGCCTTCCGTATCACGGACAATTCTCGTTTTCTCCGGGCTGAACCGAAGCCCCCGAGCCGCGAGAAACTCTCGCAGTTTGGGGAGGACGACCGTTTCGAGTTGCCGTCTCGAACGGGCGAGGACCACGAAGTCATCGGCGTAACGAATCAGCCGTAGATCACGGAGTCGCCGATCCTTGCGGAGTCCCGGCTTGGTCCTTACCTTCTGGTCGTTCTCGACCAATCGCAAGGTGCGCCAGGTTCCGTCCGGATACGGACCGTAGATCTTGGGCGGTTCGCGACGTGATGTCTTTCTCGGTTTCGCTGGTCCGCGGAGGCTGGCCACGGCGTTTTCTGGACGACATTTGCGGTGGCCTTGCGGCGGCGTCGCGAATGTCTCCAGAGTCTCGCACGTGTAGCGTTTTCCTCCGACCAGCGACCACTCGTGGAACAGGTCTTCCATCCCGTGCAGAGCGATGTTGGCCAACAGTGGAGAGACGATTCCACCTTGCGGGGTGCCCGTTTCCGCGGGAGTAAAAACCTCCCCCGTAAAGGCTCCCGCCTTGAGCCATCGCTGGATCACTCGACGAAAGACAGGTGTCCTGGAAAGGATGACGTCATGGTCAATCTCGTCGAAGAAGCTCTTGATGTCGGCATCCAAGATCCAGCAGCATCGTGCCCGCTGATTCTTGCCTCCGGCACCTTCGGCTCCTAAGCCGTGTTTGACCGCGGTCGCTGCGTCGTGCACAGATCGTCCTGGTCGGAAACCGTAGGAGTGCGGCTCGAACACCGCTTCCCATTCCGGTTCCAAGGCCAGTTTTACCAGGCACTGCATCACCCGATCTTTCATCGTGGGAATGCCTAAAGGTCGTTGTTTGCCATTGGCCTTCGGGATGAATACCCGTCGCACCGGCAGAGGAACGTAGTCCTTCAGGCTGAGACCATCCTGGAGCAAACGCTCCCGATCTGCGTCGGATTTACTTACGACTCCGTCGACACCGGGAGTTTTCCGACCGCTGTTCTCCTGTCCCGCCTTGCGGATGGCCAGGAGTTTGGCGGCCCGAGAGGAAGCCAGCAACCGTTGCAGGGACTCCATCCCCCGGACGTTGCCTTTGACCTTGGCCATGAAGATTCGATGTTGCAGACGTAGAACGGTCTTCTCGACCTTTCGCCAGTCGATCTGGCTCCAGGTGAGTTCGGCCTGAGTTCCATTTGCGTCAATGGGATTCCCCATCGTCAACACGCCTTTCCCTCGTAACTACGGGGCAGCATTTCACCTTCACTTCATCAGCACGTGGAATTCAGCTCCATCCCGAGGGATGGCCGGGAACTACCCCCGTATCCCAGGCATTACCCTGGGCCTTGGCTTGGTCCACTATCCTTTGCTGTCCGCCACACACCGGTTGTCCCTCCTGGTATAGTCGGGACGGTTGGCACCTCCGCCACGGCAAGCCGTGCCAGAGCGACGAACAGCATGTCCCAGTTCCGATGGCACCACATGCGGCCAAGACGGATCCTGCTCAAAAGACCGGCGGGATTGTTGTTCACCGTGGACGACCCAAATGGAAGGTCCCACCACCCGCGAGCTTGCGCTCCCTCGTATCAACAGTGCTACGAGGTCACATTTGACGATCCCATGCAGTTTGCTTTCGCTGATCCGCTTCGCCTTCCGACGCCGGTAACCGTGTCACTGTTACTCGGTTGAACCGGTCTTTTCGCGGGCTTCCCACCTTGCAGCAGGCCGCGCGTCAGACACTCTGGTGAAGAGAGGTTCGAACCAGGCGCAGAGCCATGTTCGACAGTACTACCATCAGCTTCGTGAGCTAGTTCTCCTTTGTAAGTAAGGGTTAAAGACCCAAAGGTCCGTAGCTAACTGGTCGCACCTATTTAATGAACTAAACCGCTTCGCGGTGGGCGTGGCAGTCTGGCCTTGGTGGTCTCAGCCTGTTTGCCTCGGCCGCGGTTTTCTCTAGCGCCGCTCTGGCGCGCCCGCTGACCCCAGCGGAGACCGGATGGATCGGTCATGCCGGCCTTACCGATTTGCGCTGCCTCGGTTTGCAAGCCATCTTTTCGCAGAGCTGCACCATCGACACCGCTTGGCGAGAGGAGGCCGCCCATGACACTACTCCGGCAACGCATGATCGAAGAGATGACACTGCGGAACTATTCGCCGAAGACGATCCGGCTGTACGTCGCCCACCTGGTCAAGTTCTTCGATTTCTGCAGCAGCAGCCCGGCCCGGGTGACGCCCGAGGAGATCCGCGACTATCTGGTCTATCTGGTCGAGGTGAAAGGGACGAAGTGGGGCGTCTACAACCAGGTTGTCTCCGCGCTGCGGTTCCTGTTTCGGGAGATCGTCCGTCGAGGCGAGATCGTAGAAGACATCCGTTGTGCCAAGCCGGAGAAGAAGCTGCCGGTGGTTCTCTCGCTGGAGGAGACGAGCCGCTTCTTCGCGGCGATTCACAACTTCAAACACCGCGTCATCCTCATGACCGCCTATGGAGCGGGCCTGCGGATCTCCGAGGCGGTTCGCCTGCGGCTGGACGACATCGACAGTGAGCGGATGGTCATCCGGGTCCGACAGGGCAAGAACAAGAAGGACCGCTACACCAAGCTGTCGCCGATCCTGCTCGACCTGCTGCGGCGCTACTGGTGGGCGGCGCGGCCGCAGGAGCTGCTCTTCACCGGACGCCGTCCCCAGCAACCGATCAGCGTGAGCACCTTGCAGTCGGTCTGTCGGCTGGCCCAGCGGGAAGCGGGCATCCCCAAGGCGATCACGCCCCACACGCTGCGGCACAGTTTTGCGACGCACTTGCTGGAAGCGGGAACCGACCTACGGGTCATCCAGGTGCTGCTCGGACACGCCAGCCCGCTGAGCACGGCCCGCTATACGCGGGTGAGCAACAAGCTGATCCGTCAGACGCCAAGTCCCTTGGACCTGCTGGCCGAAGCCGAAGGCGGAGATGCGGCACGATGAGGCGGGCCAAGATCGAAGTGGCCGATGTCCTGCGGGCCGCCGGTGCCAAGTTCTTGCGAGGGCATCGCGGTTATGTCTCTCGCGAACAACTACGAGCCGTGAGCGACCTGATGGCCTGTCGCACGGCCGCTATGGGCGGACACGTCGATGCCTGCGACGAGTGTGGCACGGTGCGGGTCGCCTACAACTCCTGCCGCAACCGGCATTGTCCCAAGTGCCAAGGCGTGGCGCGGGCCAACTGGCTGGCCGCTCGCCAGGCGGAGCTGCTACCCGTCCCCTACTTTCACCTCGTCTTTACCTTGCCCGACTGCCTGGCCCCCGTGGCGCTGCAGAACCCACGGGAGATGTACGGCATGCTGTTTCGCGCCGCCAGCCAGAGCGTGCTGGAGTTGGCAGCGGACGCCAAACACCTGGGCGCGGAGGTCGGGCTGCTGGCGATCTTGCACACCTGGGGCCAGAACCTGATGCATCACCCGCACGTGCATTGTGTGGTGCCGGCCGGTGGCGTCTCGCCCGATGGCCAGCGGTGGGTCCGGCCGAAGGCGGACGACTTCTTCCTGCCGGTGCGGGTACTCAGCCGCCTGTTTCGCGGTAAGTTCATCGACATGACGAAGCGGGCCTTTGCCGCCGGAAAGCTGACGTTTCACGGCCGCTTGGCCGAACGGGCCCGACCGGCGGCCTTCCAGCATCTGCTCAACCTCGCGGCGAGGCAAGATTGGGTCGTCTATGCCAAGCGGCCGTTCGGCGGCCCGGACGTGGTGTTGAAATACCTGGCTCGCTACACCCACCGCGTGGCGATCGCCAACGAGCGGCTGCTGGCCTTCGACGAACAGCAGGTCGCCTTCCGCTGGAAGGATTATGCGGCGGCCGGGGAGCAGAAGACGATGACCCTCTCGACCAGCGAGTTTATCCGCCGCTTCCTGCTGCACGTGCTCCCCTCGCGCCTGGTGCGCATCCGCTACTACGGCTGGATGGCCAACCGCCAGCGTGCCGAGAAGCTGGCCCTTTGTCGCCGCTTGTTGGGCATCGCTGGTGACCATGCCCAGGACCCACCAGCCGAGCCGGCAAGCGGCGAGCCATCGTCGGCGGCTGCCGAGCAACAAGTCACGGACAGACAATGCCCGACATGCCAGACGGGCCGGCTGATCCGCATCGATTCCTGGGAGCGGCCGCCACGACCACCCATTTATCTGCAGCGCAGGCGACACTCGCAGCGACGCTCCGCGCCGATTCACCAACACGCATCACCACGGCCGCCCTAATGCTTGAGTCATGCGGAGGTAAAAATGACGACGGCACGAAGACGGGGCGCTACCGGTATGCGCACCCTGGGCCGATCCTCTTTTCAAGACCCTGCACAATCGTGGCAACGCTTGCCAGCGGCAGACCGTTTGCTGGTCCGCTTTCGCCCGTCACTCCCTGGGGCACGCCCGGCGCTTCCGCTGGCCAACGTCGGCATCGATTCATTACCCATAGCTGACGTCTTGCGGCGGTTTAGTTCATCTGAGTTGTATCCGGCGTGCCTTCAACCACCACTCTCTGCGCAAAAAGTGCTGATGGCACACCGTATACAATCCTATTTATTATGCCACGTTTTCGGCCTTTCTTTAGCAGATCACCGATCTTTAATTCGGCTAATCGGACACAAAGGGAACGTAGTGCATTCGCGGACGCAGTGAGCCTTACGGATGCCACTCGACAAGGTCGTCCAGTCCGCTCATCTCAAAGACGCGGATCCGGAACGGCTCGAGATGGAGTTGCTGCGAGCCGCGCGCCACCGGTTCGACCAAGACACCGATTTCCGTTGGAAAGGCCTCAATCTTTAGTAGCCGCGACTTCTGATTCGCGACGATATCTCGATGAGCGTGTTCACCAAAAGCGAAGCGATCGACCGGCTTGCCGGCTTTTCCGTAGCGACAGAGCTGCCAGAAGAAATCCCAAAGCACGCTATGTCGGTACCAATCAATCTCGATCTGTTCGCCGGCCCAGTACACCTCACGAAGTTGCTCGTTGAGCACGAGGTGACCGTCTTCGATGGCCTGCTCCATTGCCAGCTCGACGTCGACCGACAGGCCAAACTCGCCAAGCAACCAGTCGCGATCCTCAGGCCGCAAGAACCCCAGCAGCTGTGCGACCTCGCAGACGGCCTGCTCGTACGTACAGCCGCGGAGTTCACGCCACATTCCGGCGGTGCCAAGACGTTGCCAGGCGGCCTCTAGATCACCACCCAGCCGTTCCCGATCCTGCGGCGTCAAGTGCCGATTCCAAAGGCGCTCGGCTGATGGAGCGGCCGCGATGCGAAGCCGATTGCACTCAAACTCCTCGATTGCCCGCCGTGATGGTTCGGGCCCAGTACTCACGGTACTCATGATTACCCTCCTTGGGTCTACATTCGGAGCCCGTTCAATGGGCTCGGTTGGTCTTCCATATTGTTCAAGCTATCCCGCGCGAAATGTGCTGTCCAGCCGAATTTTGTATGCATGGTTTGTATTCATCTTCTGTATGCAGCTGAGGCATGCGTCCAGCGAGGCCAAACCGAATACGGCGAGAAGTCGATTGGGAGAATCGCACGGTGCGAGCGCCATGCGATTGTGGACTTACATAATCGGGGAGTCCATTGTCGGTTCCCAGTGTTTGCCGCAAGTCCACGACCCCTTTCCGCGCGATGTCCTCCAAATTGCTCAGTTCCGATGAGGCAGCGAAGTCGTTGGGCATAAGCGTCCTAACGCTCTATGAGTGGCTCGGGCGGTCGGATTGCGGAGAGTTCTGCATACGCGGCCAGCCGATGACCATCGAGTATCTGCAAGGCGGCGCGAAGGGCCAAGGTCGCATCCGGATCGAGGAGCAGGAGGTCGAGCGACTCAAGGAGGCCATGCGGGTCCGACCCCAGCCGCCACGGAAACGGCGCCCGCCGTCGAAGCCGCAAAACTTCCCCGGCATCACCGTCCCACTCGGGCGGCCCGACGACTAGACTTTAATCGTTTCTTGTTGGCCGTCTCGTCTGCTATTCCGATGGCTTCCCAGAGCGGATCCTGAAAACACTGACTCCAGTCCTTGCCGTAATGATCAAAGGCGACCTTCGGGGTGTCTCCGAGCAACTCCGCCAGCGTTTCGATCGTGCAACCGACGCCGTCGTTCCAGTAGCCGGCGAGCATGCGGTGAGCGTAGGTGTGTCGGCATCCATAAGTTGAATAGTGCTTCTTGACCGGATCGTTGTCCCATTTGAGAGCCCGCTTGATTTTCAAGAAACGACTCACGCCCGTCACCTTCTTCCACGGATTGCCCTGTGGATTGCGGAAGATCGTCGCATCATCGTACGGTCGCGAGCCTATCAACTTCCGCGTCAGCTCGGCCACCTCGGAACGGACGGGGATTCGTCGCGTCTTGTCGGTCTTTGACGCGTACACTCGCCACATCATTCCGCGCGGCGTCATCTCGACGTCCGCGGCGGTCAACTTGGCCAACTCACAGAAGGGACGCAGACCTGTGTGAATCGCCGCAAAAAGAAAATTGCCGTAGGCCTCATCCGTTGCCTCGTAGATCTCAACTTCGTCCTGCTCGCTAAAGGAATAGAGCCGCGGCCGCTGCGGCGGCTTCTTCACACCCTTGAACGGACTCCGTATGGCGTGTTGCCCCTCCGCGTAATTGAAGGCCGATTGCACGATTCCAATTGCGTAACGGCGAGTTGCCGATGATCGCCAAGTGCCGTGACTCTCAACCCAGTGCTGGACGTGATTGTTCTTTACCTGGGAAACGGGCAAGGCCCCACAATATTCACAAAAAATGTTCAGATAGCGAACGACCTCATCACGATATCCGGCAACCACATCACCACGGGTGGCTCGCCGACGAATCTCCTCAATAAACTCGGAACAAACATCCGCCACCAGCGGTTCGCCTTCGTTCGTCGGCTCGACAGAAGGTCGCCAGTTTCCATCGGCCTTGACACGAGCCAGCGCCAGATCGGCAGCGTGCTTGTTTTGCTCTCCTCGAATGGGGTTGCCTCGCTCGTCCTTGAGACGCACCCGTCGTTTCGTTCCCGGCGGCGTGAAATACCAACTGTCGGTCTGCCGCCAGTACCAGGCATTTCCCCGGGTGCGTCGTCGTCTGACCGTTTTCGCCATGATTCGTGCCTCAGTTCATATCTAACGTCCCTAGCGAGGGCGTTTTGGGTTTGCTGGCCGTGACTTGGATCGTCTACCCGGCGTTTGTTTCTTGCGGACCGCGACGGCCGTCGCCCGGCGCCCTCGAGCTTGACTGGTGGGTATGTCGTTCGGCTGAGCTTGCTCGCCGATGGCGGCCCAAAGGGGCGCCTGATAATGCTGAGACCAGTGCTTGCCGTAATGATCAAAAGCCACCGTGGGGGTATCGCCGATGAGCTCGGCGAGCGTCTCGATCGAACAGCCAACGCCATCGTTCCAATAGCCCGAGAGCATTCGGTGTGCAAAGGTGTGGCGGCAAGCATAGCAAGAGTACTTCGATCGCACCGGATCCTTATCCCACCCCAGCTTCTCTTTGATGGCAAGGAAACGAGCGACTCCCGTTGTTCCCTTCCAGGGATTGCCTTGCGTGTTTCGGAAGATCGGTATCCCGGATCCACGTGGAGCCGTTTTCATTAGCTCACGCGTCAATTCGGCAATCTCGGGTCGCACTGGGATTCGGCGAGACTTGTCCGTCTTTGATGAATAAACCTGCCACATCATGCCTCGGTCCATCTCCTCCACGTGATCTGCCGTGATCTTCGCCAATTCGCAAAATGGACGAAGTCCTGTATGAATGGCAGCGAAGAGAAAGTTTCCGAAGCACGGTTCCGTTATCTTATAGAGGGTCTGTTCGTCCTCAGCACTGATCGATTGCAGCCGCGGCTTTCCTTTGGGCTTCTTGAAGCCCTTGAGCGGATTCGGGATGCCGTACATCTCTTCGGCACGATTAAAGGCCGCTAAGACGACGGCAATAACGGCGCGATGAGTGTCGGCGCTTTTCCACGTTGGATGCGACTCGATCCAGGTCTTGAAGTGCCGTTTCTTGAGTTCTACGACTCGCAGAGCGCCACAACAGGTACAAAGATCGTTCAGCCATGCGACGGTACTGTTTCGATGCCCCTGGCTGATCGTGCCGTTGGCCAATCCCCGCTCGCAGTACTGGATGTAGTCAGAACAGACCCGAGCGACGAGCCACTCGCCGGCAACACCAACGTCTCCTTCGATGTTCCAGGCCAGCTTCTCCCTGGCAAGAGCCAAGTCGGCTGCCTCGCGTCGATCTTTGCCCCGAATCCGCTCTCCGTTCTCGTCGAAGAGCGGCACTCGCTTCTTCGTGCCCGGCATGGTGTAGTACCAGCAATCGGTCTGCTTCCAATGCCAAGCCGAGCCGTGCGACTGCCGCCGGGTCTTTCGTCTTCTTGCCATGTGGCTCACTCCTTAATTTGGCTTGTCTCGATCTGATTGACCCCGGGATGCCGGCATTCGATACTGTGGGAACGCCTCTGTCCCTCAAGCAATGATCAACCAGTCTTCAAAGGGCTCGTCATGCCATTCCCAGGCCGAGAAGCTGAACTTCGTTCATTAGCCGAAGGTTTACTACATAGAATAGCTACATTCATACTTATCCCGATCGCCTTTTTGGCGTCAATATCAGTTAATTTACAGGCCGAAGACCGTGTACCAAATATAATCCTCATCCTCGTCGACGACATGGGCTACAGCGACCTGGGGTGCTACGGCGGCGA
>ERZ869936.2326-NODE-2326-length-11387-cov-8.300035_pt1 | contig 11387 bp, 6 predicted proteins | sample MGYA00520876_ERZ869936 | MGnify/ENA primary metagenome ERZ869936 (study PRJEB32218, sample SAMN09650985) | biofilter metagenome | isolation source: enrty point of leading RO module | place: Saudi Arabia: Thuwal, RO plant located on Red Sea | collected 2016-02-17 ... | reverse complement strand
CCGCCTCCGCCCCCACCCCGCCTTCGTGTACCGGCGTCGGCCCGCAACCGACGCTCGCCGCCGCCGGTCCGTTCGCGCCCGGAGCCGTGGCATCGACAACGCTCTCGGTCCCGAATCCCACGAGCGAACGTTATCTGAGCTTCCTGTCGATGATCGTGCCGTCCAACGACCTGTTCATGGGCAACGGCAACCCGACCGCCATCGAGGTGTTCGACGCGGGCGGCAATTTCGTGGGTCCACTGACCATCACGGTTATGGGCAGCAACGTCTGGGACGCCGGCACGGAAGTGAATGACGCCACCGACGGCCCGGCCTTCGTTCTGGGCGTGGATGCGACGCTCGGCACCACGGAGAACGGCACCGTCGAGCTGTTCCTCGGACAGGCCGGCGCGGCTGACTACCTTAGTAGCTTCCTGGGACTCACGTCCGCCACGGGCTACGAGTTCACGAACCTTGTGCCTGCCGACGGCGTGATCGCCACGATCACGATCGTGCCCGAGCCGTCGACGATGGCGCTGGCGGGCATGGGTATCGTGGGACTGGCTGTCGCCGGATGGCGTCGCCGCCGCGCAGCCCGCTAAGCGCGCCTGCTGGATATCTCCTTCGTCGCGGCGAGTGCCCCTCAGGCAGCCGGCCCCTTGGTGCAGCCCTCGGGCAGCGTCAGGCGGCCGCTGTCGAAGGGGCGTTCGCTTCGTCGCCGTCGGTGCTTGCTGGGGTGTCGCCGGTCAAACGGTAAAACAGCAGCTTGGCAGCGTCCTCGACCAGGAACCAGACCAGGGCATATCCCCACACTACGGCTGCCCAGCCCCAACCGAGCGGCGTCATCAGCTCGAAGCCGTAGACCGCAATCACCGTGGCCAGGAGCTGAGTGCCCGCCACGGCAGCCAGCAGCACGTTGGCCGGCCGTATCGACCAGAACGGTCCGCGCGTGCGTGCCACGAACACGGTCAAGTGACCGGCCACGGACAGCTTCAGGTAGATCAATGTCTGAATGCGATCGCGATCCAAGTCCCAGAATCGCTCGGCGAGATAGAACAGCCCGAAAGATTCGACCACGCCGACCACACCCAGCACCGTGGCCAATCCCAGCACGCGGCGCATGTTCCACGCCTCCGGCTTGCTGGCGTAGCGGACGTTGTCGTAGGCAATCGACAGGATGGCCCCGTCGTTCATCAGGGCCAACAGCACGATCATCACGGCGGTGACCGGGTAGAAATTGAACACGATGATCGACAGTGTCATGAACAACAGCACGCGAATCGTCTCGGCGATGCGATAGATGGCGTAGCTGTTCATTCGCTGAAAGATCTTGCGGCTCTCCTTGATGGCGTCGATGATCGCCGTCAGGCCCGGAGCCAGCAGCACGATGTCGGCGGCGGCCCGGGCTGCATCGGTGGCACCCGACACGGCAATGCCGGCATCGGCTTTCTTGAGCGCCGGGGCGTCGTTCACGCCGTCGCCCGTCATGCCCACGATGTGACCGCGCTTTTGCAGTACGTCGACGATGCGGAACTTGTGCTCGGGAAACACCTGGGCAAAGCCGTCGGCGTCCTCGACGCGCTCGGCAAGCGACGCATCGGTCTGTGCCTCGTCGGCAAATAGTGCAGCGTCCAGGATGTTGGTCCCTAACCCGACCTGGCCGGCAATCTCGCGGCCGATTGCCACCTGGTCGCCGGTGACCATCTTGACGTCGACGCCCATCTGCTTGGCGGTCTCGATCGTGGTGGCCGAGTCGTCGCGCGGCGGATCGAATAGCGGCAACACGCCCAGGAATCGCCAGGGGCCATTGCCGTCGCTGCGAGCCACGCCCAGCGAGCGGAATCCCCGCTGCGCGAAGCCGCCTATGGCCTCCTCGACCTGTTGCTGCAATGCCTGGCCATCGTCGGCCAGAGCCAGAATCATTTGCGGCGCGCCCTTGGTGACGTGAAACGTCGATCCGTCGGAAGCCGTGGCCGTGGCTTCAGTGCGCTTGTGCACGGGATCGAACGGTTGAAAATGCGTGACCTGCGCCTTGGCGATTGCCGAATCCTTGTTGGCCTTCGACAGCACGGCCATGTCGATCGGGTCTTGATCCTCGCCACGCGAGGCCAGGGCCGCGCTGTCGATCAGATCCTGCGGCGACACGCCTTCCACGACGAACGGATCGCCCAATGCCAGTTGGTTTTTCGTCAGCGTGCCGGTCTTGTCCGAGCACAGCAAGTCCATGCCGGCCAATTCTTCGATGGCCACCAGGCGGCTGACGATCGCCTGACTGGCAGCCAACAATCGTGCGCCAACCGCCATCGTGACCGACAGCACGGTCGGCATGGCCACGGGAATCGCGGCCACGGTGAGCACCAACGCAAACTGGATCGTCTTAAGCGTGTGGTCGCCGCGTGCGAAGGCCACGATGAGAATCAAGGCCACCATCGCCAGCGCGATGACGATCAGGTAGTTGCCGATCCGCAGCACGGCCTGTTGAAAATGGCTCACCGTGTGGGCCGAAGCTACGAGGCTGGCCGTCTTGCCAAAGTAGGTGTGCTCGCCCGTGCCGGTGACCACGGCGTCGATCTCGCCTTGCCGCACAACCGAGCCGGAATAGACGGTTTCGCCCGTCTTGCGCGTCACGGGCAGCGACTCGCCGGTCAGCGCGGCCTGATCCACTTCGATGGGATCGCCCGCTAGCAGGGCCGCATCGGCCGGCACGATGTCGCCCAGTCGAATGCGGATCAAGTCGTCGGGTACGAGGTCTCGCGCCGCCACCGCCAGCCACTGGCCGCCGCGTTTTACCTTGGCCTGCAGGGCCAGCCGGGCTTTCAGGGCGGCAATGGCGTTGCCGGCCTGCATCTCTTCCCACGAGCCGACCACCGCGTTGGCAAATAGCAGTAGGAGAATAATGAAGAAGTCTTCCCAGTCGCCCGCGATGGCCGAGAGCAGCACGGCCGCTTCGATCATCCAGGGGATCGGCCCCCAGAAGTATCCGAGAAATTTCAGCACCGGATTGGTCGACTTCTCGGGCAGTTCGTTGTAGCCGAACTTCGCGCGGCGATGTTGAACTTCGCTTTCGCTCAGCCCATTGGGCGAAGCTCCCGGGGGAACTTCGATTTGCTGTGCGTGCATGTCTTGCTCTCCGGCTCTTGGCTCGGTGGCAGATGAAGCGCCCATTGTCGAGAACCCTCGTACGATTGCAAAGGTCGGTCTGGCGCGCGAGCCGATCGCGTTGGTCGACGCGTTTCAGCGGCGGCGGAACTCGCACTCGAGTGCGCGCAATTGTCGGAGTCGCGACAACGCGTTGTGCCCAATCAAACCTAGGACGAGCCGCCGTCCTAGGTTGCGTGATGCGGTCGGGCTCGCGCGCGTGCTCGCGCATCAGGATCCAGCCATGCGGGAACTTCAGGTTATGCGGGTCACCGCGGGCTCGCGGCTGCCGTGCGAAGCGCTAGATGCCACGTGCAGCGAGCGGCTGCGGCGCGGTTGAAGACACCCCCACGGGGAAGATATGATGACGGGGCCGCCCAAGCGGCTCCCTCCGCACACCATCACTCCCCAGGATCGTGACGCATGGGCATCCCCACACCGCCAGCCTGGACGCGCCTTTTTCTGATTCCGCTGGTTGCCTTGGCGGCCGTTTGGACCCCCAAGTCAAGCCCTTTGACAGCGGCGACTTCCAGCGATACCTCACGATATGCCAGCCTCGTCGAGAAGGACGCCCCCGTCTGCTGGTGGCGGATGAGCGCCGACGGGTCCGCGGTGATCAACCGCAGCGCGCCCGACTCGAGCGACGGTCTCTCGGCGCTACCCATCGGCAAGGTGCAGCTCGATGCCGTGGGCCCCAGCGGGGAGGCGTTTCCCGATTTCGCCTCGGGCAACGTAGCGGTTCGGCTGCCTGCGGGGCGCAACTACCTGCGCGTGGCTGATCCTGGTGAGAACAGCCCGCTGGATTTCGACAACGGCGACGCTCTCACGATCGAAGCCTGGATCGAGCCGGCCGCTCATTCCAAGACCGGCTACAGCTATATCGTGGGCAAGGGGCGCACCTTGAAGCCAGGCCACGGTAGCCGCAATCAGAACTACTCGCTCCGCCTGGCTAACAGCAGCACGACGGCCCGGCTGAGCTTCTTCTTTGTCGATGCCGAAACGCCGGACAAGAGCAGCAGCCACAATGCCGACGGCCATCGCTGGACCTCGAAAGCCAGCGTGCCGCTCGACGGGCGGTGGCATCACGTCGCGCTGACCTACACCTTCGGCAAGCCCGAGTCGATCAAGGGCTTTATCGACGGGCGCCCGACCGGCGGTAGCTGGGAGTTGGGCGGCCCGACGACCAAACGCCCGATCGTGGACGATGACGACCTGTGGATCGGCTCCTCGATGTCGGGCCGAGCTACGTTTGTCGGCGCGATCGACGAAGTGGCCATCTACCGCCGCGCGCTAACGGCCGACGACGTTAAGCGCCACGTTCGAATTCACCGCCGCGACGAGATGCAAGCATTGGTGGATGCCGCCGCCGAGTCGGCTCCCAGCGACCACGTGCAATTCGACATCTTCGAAGGCGCCGCTGTGGTCAACAGTTGGGACTTTCGGCCGCACGAGCGGCAGCCGCTCTACGAGTCCGACGTGTTTGCGCTCACCGAACTGCCGCGCAAATACGATCGCCGCGGATTGATCGTCGACCGGCCCACGCCCATTTTGGTCCATGGCTATGCCCGGCTGACGTTGCCGCCGGGGCAGCACAAGCTGGCTCTGCGCTCGCTCAACGCCGCGCGGCTGTACATCGACGGGGATCTCGTGGCCGAGAACCCGTTCTTGAAGGTCTCGGGCAACGGCCACGGCAAGGTGTACCAGCTCAAGCCGCAGTCGCCCGATCGACTGTCGCTGCCGGCGGCCCATTCCGAGAAGATCATCACGTTCGAGTCGGATGGCCTGCCGCACGTTTTCTCCGTATTCGCCGCGACGGCCATCGCCGGGCGCCCGGCCGAGATGGGCGAGTTGGTCGTGGCCCGCCAGACCGGCGATGCGCACTACCAGTTGCTGGGGGCATTCGACGAGGCGTCTCCCGGTGCGGCGGTCGCTCATCGCAAGTTCGACGATGCCGGCTGGTTCGCTTTTCTGGAGCGAGACCGAGCCCGACGCCGCTCGTGGGAAGCGGAGCAGCGACAAGCGATCTCGCGAGCAGAGGACGCCTGGTGGGAGGATCGACACGCGGCCGCACGAAAGCTGCTCGATGAATCGCCGCAGGTCGAACCGCCGACGGTCGAAGATGATGCCGAAGTGAACAACGCCGTCGACCGCTTCATCCAGCGCCGTCTCGAAGAAGCAGGTTTCGACCCGGCGCCCTTGGTAGACGACCTGGCGTTTCTGCGTCGCCTGTCGCTCGACGTGGTTGGCGTGATCCCCTCGCCCCGGCAAGTCGAGCTTTTTCTGGCCGATCCCCCGGAAACGCGTCGCAGCGCGGCGATCGATCGCCTGCTGGCCGATCCCGGTTGGGCCGACCATTGGGTGGGCTACTGGCAGCACGTGCTGGCCGAGAACCCCGGGCTGACCAAACCCACGCTCAACAACAGCGGACCGTTTCGCTGGTTCCTGCACGAGTCGTTTCTCGACAACAAGCCGCTGGACCGCCTCGTTGCCGAGTTGGTGCAGATGGACGCCGGGCCTTCCGCGGGCGGGCCTGCGGGCTTTGCCCAGGCCACGAACAACGACGTGCCGATGGCCCACAAGGCACACATCGTGGGCACGGCCTTTCTGGGCGTGGAGATGAAGTGCGCCCGCTGCCACGATGCTCCGACGCACGAATCGACGCAGCGCGATCTGTTCAGCCTGGCGGCCATGCTGGCCGGCAAGCCGCTCTCGGTGCCCAAGTCGAGCACCGTGCCCGGCACGCCCGAGCAACTGGCACACATGGCGGTCACCGTAAGCCTTAAGCCGGGCGAGCCCGTATCGCCCGAGTGGCCGTTTGCTTCGTTGATGGCCGGCGAGGAAGCTCTCGATGAGCCGCTCGCCCGTGACGTCGACGACTTGCGCTCGCGGCTGGCCTATACGCTGGTGCATCCGTCGAACGAACGGTTCGCGCAGGTATTCGTCAATCGACTATGGAAGCGTTATCTGGGTCGCGGCCTGGTCGAGCCGGTGCACGACTGGGAGGGCATGGAACCCAGCCATCCGCAGCTATTGGCCTTCCTGGCCGACGAGCTGGTTCGCAACGGCTACGACATCAAGCACGTGGCCCGGCTGATCCTCAATTCGCGGGCCTATCAGCGCGACTTCGCTTCAGGCGACTCGGCCGATGAGGCTCAGGAACTGTTTGCGGCCGCAACCCGTCGACGGCTGACTGCCGAACAACTGGCCGACTCGATTTTTCATGCTGTGGGCAAGACGTTCGACTCCGAAGAGTTGTGCGTCAATCCCGATGGACGCATGTCGGCCAAGAGCTTCTTCAATCTGGGCACGCCGCTGCGGGCTTGGGAGTTCGCCTGCCCGAGTAACGAGCGCGAGCGACCCTCGATGACGCTGCCGCGAGCCCAATCGGTCGTCGACCTGCTGATGGCCTACGGCTGGCACCAGAACCGGCAAGAGCCGATCAACGAGCGCGAACCCGAAGTGACGCCGCTTTCGCCTCTCGTGCTGGCCAACGGCGAGGCCGCCGCGCGGGCGATCGATTTCGCCGATCACGGGGAACTCGTGCGCATCTGCCTGGAAGAGCGACCGGTCGACGAGCTCGTCGACGAGCTAATGCTGCGTTTTCTGAGTCGGAAGCCGACCGAGGCCGAGCGCAAGCGGTATGGCGCCTTGCTCGCTGTGGGCTACCAAGATCGTCGCACGGGCCAATCGGCCCAGCAGCGCAAGGTCGATCGTTCTCCGCTGTCGTGGGCCAACAACCTCGACGCGGAAGCCAATCGGATCGGCATCGAGCGACTCGAGTTGGCCGGCAAAGGCGATCCGCCGACGCGTCGACTGACCGACGCCTGGCGCGAGCGTGCCGAAGACATGGTATGGGCGATCGTCAATTCGCCCGAGTTCGTATTCGTTCCGTAGAGAGTGCCGTCCTAGCGGAGATAAGCCGGATGAAGCCCACCCGACGCCAATTTCTCGAACAATCCGCCCGTCTGGGAGCGGCCGGCGCCCTGGCCGGTTGGTCAACACCGCTGTTGGCCTCCGAAGCCGGAGGCGAGCCGCCGCTGGGCGGCGCCGAGCATTGCATTTTCATCTGGCTCGGCGGCGGGGCGGCACAGATCGACACGTTCGACCCCAAGCGCCGCAGCAAGGGGCGCAAGGATCCCGGCTCGGCATACGACTCGGTCCCCACCGCCATCAATGGCGTGAAGGTCAGCGAGCATTTGGCACGCACGGCACCTCTGATGGATCGCGTGGCGCTGGTGCGCACGCTGCACCACGAAGAGATCGACGAGCACGCCGCGGCTTCCTACCGGCTGCACGTGGGCCGGCCCACCAGTGGCACGATCGTCTATCCGTCGTTGGGCTCGATGATCGCCTACCTGAAAGAACCGATCAGCGAGGCCGTGCCCAGTTACGTGTTGATGGGCCACCCCACGCCAGGGCGGAGTCCCGGATTCCTGGGGCCGAACTACGGGTTCGTCTACCTGACCGATACCGAAAGCGGCCCGCGCGGGCTGACCCGGCCGAAGCGCGTCGACGACGAGCGGCACCGGCGGCGGATGAGACTGCTCGAGACGGCCCAGCGCGAGTTCGCCAACACGAGCACGGGCAGCGACGCGGTAGCAAACTATATCGAGGCGGCCCGCAAAGGCTTTGACCTGGCCGGCCCTGAGTTTCTAAGCGCCTTTGAGTTGACCAGCGAATCGAGCGACCTGCGCAATGCGTACGGCGACGAATTCGGCCAGCGCTGTCTGCTGGCGCGACGTCTCGTCGAACGCGGCAGCCGCTTCGTCGAAGTGTCGTTCAACATGGGCTTCGTCAACGGCACCGGCTGGGACACGCACAATCAGGGCCAGCAAAAACAACACCTGCTGATCGACTCGCTCGATCAAGCATTCTCCACGCTGTTAACCGATCTGGAAGAAAAGCGGCTGCTCGACAAGACGCTGGTGGTGATCGGCACGGAGTTCGGTCGTCCGGCCCAATTCGACGCCGGCGGCGGCCGCGGACACCATGCCGAGGCGTTCACCTGCGTGCTGGCCGGCGGCGGGTTGCGCACCGGTCAGGTGATCGGCGAGACGGATGATCTGGCTATGAAGGCCCTGGGACGCCGCGTGTCGGTGCCCGATTGGTTCGCCACGCTATTTGCCGCGTTCGGGATCGACTACCGCGAGGAACTCTACGCCGGCAATCGCCCCGTGCCGCTGACCGATCGCGGCGAGCCTATTGCCGAGTTGTTCGCCTAGCCCCATTCAATCGTCGGGCGGCAACATGGCCTCTTCCTCGGATCGATCGTCGGTCGCTTCCACGTCGTTCAACGCGGCGAAGTCCTCGGAGAATCTCCGACTCTTGAAGGTGTATCGCAGTGTATCGTCGCAAATGGTTAGCTCGACGGGCAGGTGGATCCCCAACAGCACCAACATCCAGGGTGCCCACGCCAGATAGACGGCGGCCTTGAACAGCCATTTCCGCTCTCCGGAGGCGGGCCAGCCAGACATCCACCACGCCAGCGCCAAGCTCGCACCGAAGCCGACCCAGAAGATGAGGATCCGCAGCCAGACACGCTGCCGCATGCTCCAAATACAGATCGGGCAGACGGGCATGCGCATCCACTGGATGGGCCCCACGGAGCGCAACATCGGCGCCGACGAATCTCCGGCAATCGTCATCACGGCCGCATCGCCCCCGGGTGCCTCACATCCGCAGACGGCACACCTGTCGGGAAACTCCGGCCACTGGTCCTTAGGCAACTCGAAATGGTACATGACTCGCACCCCCGCAAGCACCGATACTATACAGATGTATCGGTACCCTAGCACAGCATCAAACTACCCGCAATAGGGGTGCAATGAGGGCGTGCGAGGGCAGCGCGGGCTCCGATTTCGCTGGCCGTTAGCGTCCCTGCGCTGCCACGACGGGATTGGTGAGCGTGCCGACGCCGTCGATCTCGACTTCGACCGTGTCGCCCGGCTTGATGGGGCTGGTCGTGCCCGAGGTGCCCGTGAAGATCAGGTCGCCCGGGTGCAGCGTGACGTGCTGGCTGATGTGGCTGACCATCTTGGCCACGTTGTGGATCAGCAGGCTGGTGTTTTCCTCCTGCATCACCTTGCCGTTGAGCCGCAGTTGCATCAGCAGATCGTCGTAGTTGATCCCCGAGGCGATAAACGGGCCGCACGGTCCGAACGTGTCGCTGCCTTTGGCCCGCCACCATTGCACGTCGTTCTTCTGCCAGTCGCGGGCGCTCACGTCGTTGCCGCAAGTGACGCCCAGAATGCACTTCTTGGCTTCCTGCTCGCTGACGTTCTTGGCCTCGCGGCCGATGACGATGACCAGTTCGGCCTCGTAGTGCACCTCTTTGGTGCCCGGCGGAATGACGATGTTCTCGCCGTCGGCGACCAGGCAGGAAGGCGTCTTGAAGAACACCTGAGGTTCCTGAAACTTCTCGGGCACTTCGCCCGGCTTGCGAATATCGGTTGTCGTCGTGGTGTCGGAGACGGTTTCGCCGCTCTTGGTGTCGGTCGTCACGCGCGTCGTGGTGGTGATGATCGTCACGTGGTCGCTGCCGCCCAAGTGACTCTTGTAGCTGCCGGCCAGGGCCAACACCTGGCTGGGCCGCGCCACGGGCACCAGCAGCTTGACGCTCTCGAGCGGGTACGTCTTGTCGGTTTCTTTCCACTCGCCGAACAAATCGCCGTCGATGCGCCGAACCTCGTCTCCTTCCACGATGCCGTAGGACGTGGTGCCGCCGACTTCAAAGCGGGCATAGCGCGTCCCCTTCTCGGCCGCCTGAACCAGCGTGCAGGCCAGCAGACAGCCAAGGACACTCGAGCAAACCAACGACGAAAGAAACCGTGAAACGTGCATGGTTATCTCCTGGGATCGCGCGGCGATTGCTGGATCAAACTTATCCCGCCCGTGCGGGTGCGGAGTCACATTTTAAGAGGCACCACGGCGACGTGCCACTGACGCCGTCCAAGAAGCTACGAACCCGTGGGACGTGCCGCGAGAATCAGGCCGACGAGCTTGCCAAACTCGTCGGAAGAAACGCGCCGCAGCGGATGATCGGTATTCACGCGATGCACGATCACCAGGTCGTATTCGGGTACCACGAGAATATAGTGCCCGCCCGCGCCGCGTGCCGAATAGCTGCCGTCGGGCAATTCCACGCCCGGCAGATGCCGGCCGTCGACGGCGATCCACCACAGGTAGCCGTAGCCGCCGCGATCGCCGGCGTCGGAGTACGAGGTGGTGCTCTCGCGAACCCAATCCGTGGGAATGACCTGATCGCCCTCCCACCTGCCGCCCCGCAGAAACAACAGCCCAAAGCGGGCCATGTCCCGGGCCGTCATGCGAAAGGGATACGCCGGGTAGACCGAGTCGGCCCCCGTGACGTAGGCTCCGTCTTCGACGCGGAAGTCCTGCATGCCGATCGGCTCGGCGATCCGCTCGGCGAAATCGCGAAAGATGCAGTTCTTGCACTGCCGCTCGAACACCGTGCCCAGGACATTAAAGTCCCAATTGTTGTAGTAGAAGAACGTGCCCGGGGCGTGGCTGCCGCGCTTCGGCCGACGCGCCTTCATGGCCTGGGTCTCGTACAGGGCCGGATGATAGACGCCGCTACGAGCCTTGAGCAGATCGCCCAGCCTGGCCTTTTTCTCCTCTTCGGATAGCGAGGGCTCGTTATCGTCGATGCCGAGCTGTTTCATCGTCTTGGAAAGGTCGATCTCTCCGTCAGCCACGTGAATGCCATATAGCGCAGACAACAAACTCTTACGGATCGAGTGCACGTTGAACCGGCGATCCGTGGGCCCCCATTCATCCAGCACGCGGCCGCCGACGACGACCATCACCGCCTCGGTGTCGATGCTGTCGGCATACGCCCGTGCCGCGTCGAGCTTCTCACTCGACCAGCCCAACTGCGACGGCTCGACGTGCGACCAGGAAGCTCCCGGGTAGATTGTCTCTTCGGCCTGGACCCGTACGCCCAAGACCCCTAAGGCAAGAACGAGCCATAGTCCCGCCCGCTGAATATGCCAGGGGCGGCACGTTTGTTTCTGAATACCGACGCTCACGAAATCCACCTCCGACCGAATGAGTCTCACGAACCGCGACGGCGCGGCTTTTGGTCCGCTGGTGCCTGACTGTAGTCGCCAAACGGCGCATCCCGCTGGGCCACGGCGGCCCGCACCCCCTGCTCGTCGGCGGTGCGAACGAATTGCCGCCCCTCGGGCGTGTTCCGCATGATTACCTCGAGAATCGTGCCCAGGTACTGCGTGACTTGCAACCCCATGTTG
>ERZ869936.2323-NODE-2323-length-11390-cov-22.149360_pt1 | contig 11390 bp, 11 predicted proteins | sample MGYA00520876_ERZ869936 | MGnify/ENA primary metagenome ERZ869936 (study PRJEB32218, sample SAMN09650985) | biofilter metagenome | isolation source: enrty point of leading RO module | place: Saudi Arabia: Thuwal, RO plant located on Red Sea | collected 2016-02-17... | reverse complement strand
GCATCATCTGCAAGTTGGTCGCTTGTAACTGCGTCTGCACCAAGTGCCGTTGTATCTACTGCATTCTCAGCAATCTTGTCAGAGGTTACTGCGTCGTCTGCGATTTCAGCAGTAGCAATAGTACCACTTGCAGCAGCCGTGATACGACCCTGTGCGTCAATAGTGATGTCTGCTGCCGTGTAAGAACCCGCCGTTACTGCCGTGTCCGCAAGTTTGGCTGCGGTTACCGCATCGTCTGCAATCTCGGATGTGGAAATCGTCCCACTCGCTGCCGCAGTAATACGACCTTGAGCATCTACCGTGATATCAGCCGCAGTATAACTACCGGCAGTTACCGCAGTATCTGCAAGTTTAGCAGCCGTAACTTGGTCATCCCCAATGTGAGCCGTGTCAATCGAGCCATCGGTATAGTGTTCGCTATCAATCGCGTCATCTGCAATCTGCGTACCCGTGATACCATCACCTTTAACTTGCAACACACCGCTGCTAATCTCAAGTGTTGAGTCGTCAACAGGGGCACCTACGATATCCCAATTTGCACCATCGTAAATCTTCAAGACGTCTAACGTAGTGTCGTACGCCAACTGACCTTGAACAGGCGAAGAGATAGCGTTTATCTGCGTCGTTGAAAGGTTGTGAATCTGAGCATTACGAAGTTCGTTCTTCGCTAAGTCTAAAAATGAGGATAGACTAATGCTCGTAACATCTAACCCCGATACAATCTTTAATGCCATTGTGCGTTGTTTTAATTAATTCAAAGATAGTTAGTTCAGGTACGCTTTACCTGAAGTTGAGGCATCGAAAGTTACAACCACTTGGTTCTTCGATGTGTATTCAACCTCTGCTATTATTAAAGTACCGGCACTATCAACAATCGATACTGACGGATATTTGTTCAAATTGTGTGTTATAGTCCACGTTGCCGAAGGCGACGCTTGGTCGTGCTCATAGTTCTTGTCGCTGACAATCCCCGTTGACAAAACTGCACGAGGAGATGCAACAACATTGGTCTTGTTGCTCTTTGCAGATACAGAGATTGAGTTGCTATTCTTGCGAGTAACATTAATCTGAGTTCCACTCGTTGTAGTAACCTTTATGTTTGTACTCATTATTCTGTAACGTCATCCACTATAATAAAATCTCCCGCAAACCACGTCTCAACCAAACTTGGTGATTCGCTACTTATGGTTGCTTGTAGGTCGTAAACATAGTAACCGGCACTTATATTCATACTTGATGATGCCTTATTGATTGTCAACTTCCCGGTAGATGTTTTAGTGAAATCGCTATCAGAAAACGTCAGTATAGTAGTGCTGCTATTTGCTTTCTTTCTTACGTCTATCTCAAACGCGTAGTTTGATGACAAGTCAATAGCCGCTCCATTCTCGTCTGTGACGTTGAGTATCAGGTTAAACGTGTCGTTCTTTCTACACGTTATATCAAGTCTTGATGCCTTATCTAAATTTATCGATGCCATATAGCAAAACTACTTCAATTGTGTTGTTTAATTAAAAAAGTTGGGGCCAACTTGCGTCAACCCCAACCTACCAACAGAACCACCAAAAAACACTTAGTCAGACAAGTGTTTACTTTAATGCTTTCTGCAAAGTCTTCATAACCTCAGCACCGCCGTCGGACTCTACAAGGTGAGAGATAAGACCCTCAACCTTAGCCCCACCGCGGGAGACGTTACAAATTATCTCATCAGAACCTACCCACTTCCAACTATTAGTCTTCGTGTTGAAGGTAATAATGTTAGCGGCAGCACATCTGTTAATCAGAGCAGCAACAGAGTTTTGTTTGTTCTTACTCTTGCTGATGAACTCTGATGGGTTGGAATCGGCATAGTCCTCAACGGCGTCACGGAGTACAATCAAGTCCCGCGAATCGTCCCAACCCATCATAGAGCAGAAGTCACGAATATCCTGAGCCTTCATATCTGATGCAATGTTCAATGCTTGACGGCGAGTACCGCGTGTCTTGCGCTTGTCCTCTGCATCTTTACGAGGATTCAATCGTTCAAAAATCGGGATGACATCGTCACTACGATTTGGATTCGATGCGTTGTAGTTGCTGAGTTCAAGATACTCATACATCTCGCTATTCTTGATAGAAGAACCTGTCAAAGAAATGATGCCACCTGAATCCTTACGGAACCAAATAGTTCCAAACTTAACGGCATCACCGATACCAACGCTTTGAATAAACGCGATATCTACAAACTCGTCGGTCTTTGGGTCAATAACTCTGTCTCTTGTTGGGACATTTACGGCAGCCGGACATCTAAAACTCTCAGGTTTGTTGGGGTCTCCTTTGATACCCAAGAGTCTGTAAACTGCTACCTCATCTTTTTTTAATCGCGGCGGTAACGCCTCCTTGGAAATGTTATTCCAATCTTGATGCTTTTTCATTTGTCTGTTTTTTTTGTGGTTGGTAGTTAAATAAGAGGGGGCACCGCCCCCTCTTAATTATGATTCACTCACTATGCGTGGTGAGCCAATTTTGCGAAGTGCTCAACGCCGAGTACCTCCAAACCTTGTACAGATTCGTAGTGGCACTCAAGTACTGAACGCTCGTCAGTTGGTGTTGGTGCAAGACCACCCAACATAATTTCCTTGTAACGTAGGTCCGTTCCCGGAGTCGCCATATAACGTACACGTAGGTAGTCCATAGACTCTCCTGAACCCGCAGCCTTAATCTTACCTTTCGGTACCAAGTAAGTCTCGTTGTTCAAGTTGTTTGCATCAAACGCTACACCTTTGTGGTCTAACATTGGCAAGTACTTCTTGTTGAATGTACGTCCGTATAGACGGAATGAATCAACACCCAAGTCAATGTTACGTCCATCAAGGCTGAAACGTCCTTGAGCCAAAGTGTTTGTAAGACCGCTCAACAAGTTGTCGAAGTCTACATCACCTTGCGTACCTGTGAAAATCATATACTCACGTGGTGAACGATTCACGTTCAACGTAGTAGTCAATGTTTCCAATTCAGATAGAGAGATACCATTAGAACCTACTGATTGAGTTACACCACCATCGATGATAGAGTGACGTAGACCTTTAGTAGTTTGTACCGGGTTACCTTCACCATCTACCAAGTTGCCGTAAGACGAGTCAGTAAACTTGTCGCTTGAAGAATCACCGAACATCAAAGCAAAAGCGATGTCGCCACGGAAGCGAGTCAATGCTTCGTGCTGACCTTTCAAGAAGTAGTAAGGTTGTCCTTTAAACTCAAACTCAATCTTAGATGCAGCCTGAATGTCTGTGATACGATACTTTTCCTTGAAGATTTGCACTTGGTTGCTTTGCTTCACAGGCTTGATACGACGAGATGCCGGAGACTTGCTACCTTCACCTTGTGCGTTAGAGAAGACTGTGATTTTCTTGTTGTTCAAGTCTGTTGCAGTAGAGTACAAGTCAGCACCGCTTACAGAGATAACATACAACTCAGTATCAGCAGAAGAGTTTAGAGCAGCAACATAACCTACGTTTCCGTTAGGGAACATCAACAAGTCGCCTACACGCGCTTGTTCAGGCGTGATTGCCGCGCTCATCTTCAAAGAGAAACGCTTCTTAGCCTCACCCTCACTCGCGTCAGCATCAAACGTTTTACCTTCTACTACTACCGCAGCAGTAGATGCCGTAGTCATAGTTGTGTACAACTCAGCGTTAATAAATGTGTGGTACTCAGGTACGGCAGTTTGTACCGACTGACCCATCAATTCCATTACATCGAGGAAAGAGTAGTCCTCGTTAGTTACATCAAGTAACTTGTTCAAAATTTCGCGTTGGTCCAAGAAGTTGACCGACGAAACATACGATTTGCTAATAGTATTAGCATCACCAAATACAGCCATTGTTTATGTATTTAAAAATTTAACGACCCATTGCTCTCAACGCCGCTTTCAAGAAATCTTCCTTAGTGTCACCACCGGTAGATACTGAAGACTTAGTTGGTCGCGAAGGGTTTTTTATCTCACTTACCACCTCTTTACCGCCAAGGTTCTTGCCGTGCAAGATTAGAGAACGCTCAAAGGTATCAGGGTCAGAAGCATAGTTCATTACCTTATACCACTTGTTGTAATCTATTTGACCACCCTCGTTCTGAAAGAGTTGGAAAAACTTGTTGTTGTCGATGGTCATATCAACAACGCTTTGAGGATTATCGATTTCATACGCAAACGGCTCACCTCCATACTCAATGATAACTCTCCCATCACCGAGTACTTTCTGAGTTTCCGGAGCAGACTCAACACTCTGTTGCCATTGGGCCATCGCCTCGGCTTGTTGAGCAGATGTGTCTACCTCGGGTTGTGCCGCTCTCTCAGGTGCCTTAAATCGCTTTTGATTCTCGATAAGTTCTTGACGAATCTTTCCGGCCTCAGCCTTCAATAGTTCTTCACCAAGTTCTACCTCGTCTTCATCGTAGCGTGTGGCATCTAATTGATACTTGTCTACAACCTCACGGCGAAATAAACGTTCAAAATTCTTCTCACTCATATCAGAGTACTGACGGCGCATATTGTGTCTCACAATATCCAAGTCAGGCATTTCAGAATAGTCAACATTCTTCGCCTCTATGTACGCAGAGACATCACCTGTCTCCTTGTAATATTCTATAAGTCCTTTGATAAAGTCGTCATACTCTTCGCCGCCTTCAGCAGCAACCGGCCCTCCTTCGAGTTGGGCTTCGAGTTCTTGGACTCTATCATACAAAGTGTCGTGAGCATCAATAAGCGAGTCAATGTTCTCATAGTTACCTTCAGTAAACGAAGAAACAGATTCATTGAACGTCACCATCTCTTCCTCAGAAAATGCCGGTGTCTCAAACTCCTTGACATTCTCCTCAGATTCCACTTCACCCTCGAAAGACTCAGCCGCTTCTACATCCGCAGCATCATCAAACGATTCCTCTTGAGCCGATTCGGCCTCTACATTCGGCTCATCCGCAGTTGCTTCTTGAACCGATTCTTGACTCTCTTGAGTCTCCTCAGATTGGTCAGCAAGGGACTCTCCTCCGATGCTAAAATCTGATAGATTAAATTCTTCTGACATAATTGTGGTTGTTTGTGGTTGCTAAATTATTGTTGGTTTTGGGTAGTTTCTGAATTTTGAGGGGGCATTTGTGTTTGCATCTCCTGAGCCTGAGCCATATTCATACCCATCTTCGCACCCTCAACTTCCTGTTGAGACGCCTGAATCTGCTCTTTGACCTTGGCTTCTAACTCAATCTTCTGCTGCTGCAACTGCATCTGTAGTTGTGCTTTGAGTTGTTCAAGTTCTGCCTTACCCTTGTATTCAACCTGTATCGTTTGCTGCTTGGCCTGTTCGGCTGCTTGTGCCGACTGCATCTGAATCTGTCCGTTCATCTGCTGCTGACGCATAGCCTTAGACTCAAGTTCTTCTTTACGCTTACGAATCTTGTAGGCAAGAATTTGCTGCGCTACTTTCAAGTTATCTGTGGTTTCAATCAAGATGGCATCCTCCATCTCAATCAATCCTTGTTGAAGGTTAGATTGCATAAACGCAAGTAGTCTTGCACGAGACTCGTCATCCGGCTTGTCTTCAACACGTATGCCATACTCGTGAATGTTCATTGCTCCGTTCGCTTTGAAGAACTCTATTGTGTTGGAACCCAACGCTTTACGGTAACCTTCTACATTACCTCCGTTCTCTAAAACATCCTGAATGCGTAGTACGATTGCACCGCACAACTTATTGAGTAGGAACTTCTCTGCTTCAGAGATTGACGCCAAAGAGTTGTTTGTACTTTCTACTGCTAACTTAGCCGTCGTAGTTAGAGCGCGACCATCCGGCGTACTACCATCTGTAAATTCATTTAGACCTGTGATGTCACGAATCATCTGAATGTTGTTCTGAATGATTTGGTAGTAGTTCATTACATCGTTACCAATACCATTTTGCAACTCTTCAATAGGACGATAGTTCGTAGGTCTACCTTGGATATCCACCTTACGATACACCAAGACACCCTTCTTGTTGAAGAGGTCAATAACCTCCATAGGTGTCATCTGATTGCCGTTAGCACCAAGAGGGATGTCCTCAAGTGCACCCATCTCAATCATAATACCTTTTGGACGAGCCTCTGCAATGGCTTGTTGTAGTCTGTAATATGCAATCTGAATATTATCAGCAATCGGAACCAACTGCTCCATAATACCCAACGAGCGCATATTGTGGAAATCAGGAGAGTACAAGTGGTACGACATCTCTGTGTCCATCATCGCTCCCTTCTGACGTTTCATATTTGTTTTCAAGCCGTCGTCAAAGATGTAGTCAGTCTCGATAATCCACTTACAAGTGTACACCACTTTGTAGTTGGTCTTGTCGTACTTGTTCTTCTGACGACGACGATAGTCTGTTGGTACTTTTTTGTATACCTTATTACCACGCTTATCAACGCGGCTTTCGTGTACCATAGTGTTTACACTATAGAACTCAAGGTCTAACACGCGAATCTTCATATCATCATACTGACGAGAGTATGGTGTGTTTGTAGGCATTGGCATACTCGAAGAGTTTCCAAACTTACCCTGAACAGATTTAGCAATACGCTCATACTCCTCAGGAGTAAACTGACCTTGCGCTCTTTCTTTGAGTTCAGCGATAGTCATCTCTACAACCTCACCTACGTGCGTTCTGTCTTTGAAGTCATTCTCAGAACAGGTGTTGATAATTACCTGAGAAGGATTAACACGACGGATAGATATCTTTCCGTTGTCATCAATGTCTTCTTTGATAATACCGATGCCATCATCAAACAAGTCTTCAATAAGTCTACGGCGTATCTCCTCGTAATTGTTTTGATACAATACAAGGTCGATGGCCTGTTCCATCTCGATAGACATCTGATGCTTATAGGTATACCTACGTTGCATCTCAAGTTCATCTAAGTCAAGAGGGTCGCCCATCTTTCTATCAATGCCAACACTCATAGGCAACTCAGGGTCTGCCTTCGCCAAGGCATCGTGGATGAGAATACGATTCTGAGTTTGCTTAAAGTGTTCTTCTTTTTCGTTCTGAGCAATAGAGTCTATAGCAGTTGCTGAGATGTTATAGTCTCTCTTTACTAATTTGCTGATAGCAATACGACGAAACTTAGGAATGATAGGGAGTACCGACCAATCGATGTTCAACCAACTCTCGTTAGTATCTTCTGTTACACCAAGTACCGGTTTGTATTTATTGATGGGCTGATTACCCATCGCATATTCTTTTGTTCTGTGATGCTTCCAACGAGCGTGGTAGAAACTACCGGCGTTCACTCCTTGATATTCTTGCCAAGCGGCTTTACAATATTGAAGAATCCAAGAACGATTCTTTTCCTCATTACTTACGAGGTGCGAAGGGTAGTTGCGTTTACCCGTGGTTTTATTAAATATGCTCATCCTATCTTACGTTTCCTAAACAACGAACCAACGTCTACAAGTTTATCGGCTTTCATATAAGCATCTCGTACTAAGCCCTTATCAGCAATTAAGGTATAACCGGCTGCCATCGCGGCATCAAACTTGGTCGTATTGTTAATGTCAAAATTAAGCCAATCTAAAATCAACTCCTTAAAAACCACACCATCAATGTGATTCACAATGTAATCTTCTGTAATTTCTGCAATTTGTTGATGTGCTTTTTGGCTTCCTGACATACCCGGTTTGTTCGAACCCGGCAGCCACATCAAAAAAGGTAAGTACCCTCTGTCCTCAAAGTAGTGCAGTATACCAATCTTATTATCTTCAAACAACATCTGACATCCGTAGTACACACACATCTTCAACATATCCTCGTAAAAGACTTTTGCCGTAGGTGGTCGGTGTATGTATTGGCAAACAAACGTACTTGTATTGTTAGGATTTGTAACATCCCCTTTCATAAATACATATGCCGCTCCATCCGAACGTCGGTAGTCTGTAGTTATATTGTGGTCAAACGGGTCACACCCGGCAACGAACTTGAGGTTGTTTAGGGGGACCTTTGATGATGCTTTGTCTCCAACCTTGTTACTATGCTCGGGGTCTTCAAAGACATACGACACCTCAAACTTACCATTGTGCCGAGGTACGAATACCACCTTGGAGTCTCTAACCCCATTCTCCCATTCAAAGTTCCCTTTTGTCGTGAGGTTCTCTTGCCAAGATATCTTATCAAGTTGGTCGTTCAACTTTATGGCGTCGTATAAACATCTGTCGGCGTCAATACGGAACGCCTCCTCAGGAGACATCGGGAACTTTCTGATGAAACTCGACAGGCCCTTTTGGTCTTGCCTTAGACCTTCTCTCTCGTTAAGTAAGTAAGTTGTGGCTCTGTCCACATTACATATCCCGTACTTATCGAACTCCAATGATTCTTGCGCCGGAGTGAAGTATCGGTATAACCCTGTCTTTGTTCTGCCGTTGGCGTTCTTCTTAGATTGGTCAGAGTACTCCCATAGTGTCCGGTACTTGTCCATCTGTCCTTCAATCTCTTCGACCGTTGAGGTGAGCAACGCCTTACCAATAATCTTACCATCCACCTCAAGACAGAACTTATGAGCGTCCCAACGTTCCATAACGTCGACCTCAATTGTTTTAAAAACCTCATCCTGTACAAATCGTTTTAGTTTATAACCATCATATGCAAACACATCAGAAGACTTGTAGTCAATCGTAGACTCAAGTTCTGTGGCGTCAAACTCTTGCATAGCCTGTGCACCTTTCTTCACCGGCTTGAAAAACCTAAGTTCACTCGAAGGGTTCACACCTTTGGCCGTGTCGAATATTGGTCTAAAGAAATCCGGCAGTTTTCTAAATGGTGCCACAATCGTTTCACGGAATACTTTCTTGGCATCAGCGTTAGTCTTACTCTGTATACCGCCGTTAGAATACTTTAGTCTGCTGATGCCCTCCAATAAGAAACATCCGGCCTTGTAAGTCTTACCGGCACGACGACGAGTTACGTTGAGCATACCATAGCAGTTGGGGTCTTCTATACAATACTGCAAGAAGTAGAACTCTCTGCGGTCTGTATCACGATATGACGGCCTACCGATGTCAATCATATAGTGGGTCAAGTAGTAGTAGTGCATACCTGTGATATAGGTAGGCTCACCATTATTCATAAACCAACACCCGTTGATTCTACGATGCCACTCCGTCCTACGTATCTGTTCCAACTCAGGATTGAAAAAGTCAGGGTCGTCATCTTGCCTGTACTCTTCTTGCTTTCTTTTCTTCACCCAATCAACAGGCAACTCTGTAGGTTCCCACCATTGGTCTTTCGCCCGTGGAGAGCGTTGTATAATCTCTACCTTCTCTATCTCTTTAGTGAAGTGATTGTATACGTGACCCACAGGGGGCAGCCAACAATCGAGTCCCTGAATGGTAGTCTTCTTAAATCCTTTACGCTTCGTATACATCTCCTAAGTTTTCGGGGCTGATAGATTGACGCGTTGTGATTGTCTTCACAAGGTCTTCATCACCGGCATACAATTTAAGATAATACTTTTCAAGTCGCTCGTTAATATTATCGAGGTCCTCCATAATCTTACCTTTAATCTGTAGTGCTTGTAGCAAGTCTTTGTCTCGTTCCGCCTCTACGCTACGCAGCAGTTTACGCTGATACTCGTAGAAGGTTTCCTCATTTGATACTATCATTGACCACGTTCTGCTATTTACAAAACGCAAATATTCGTCAATCATTCGCAATACCCCCTTGTTTTTGAGGGACATCATTCCCTCAACAATATCTTTGGTCTTGTTATCTTCAAGGTCAAAACCGGCGAGGATGGCGGCTTGTTCTTTACGTCTTACCATATCCGGGAAAAACTCCTTCAAAGGAGAGTGGGGGTCGTATAAGTAGCAGATGTATTTAATCAATCTGTCTTTATACTTACCCTTGTATTCTTTGAAAGATACGATGAGTTCAAGGCGAGGTACTTTATTAAGTACATCCTTGCTCACATTGTGAATCGGGAATGTAAGAGACGTAAAGTCTGAGTCTGAAAATAGTTTCATAAAAAGTGGTTCTATGGCAAAAGTAGAAAGATTGCCGAGTGGCAAGTTAAAATATAGAGGTGAAATCTTTCCGGGCTATAACAAGCCTAAGAGAGCACCCAAGGGTTCGAAAAAGAAATATCGCGTCCTCGCCAAGCAAGGTGACAAGATTCGTATTGTACAATTCGGTGCCCGTGGCTACTCTGATTTCTTGCAGCATAAGAACTCTAAACGCCGTGCAAACTTTAAGGCAAGACACAATTGCTCTACGGCAAAAGATAAACTAACTGCTCGGTATTGGGCGTGTAACTATAATTGGTAATGGCAGCACCTAAAGAGATATCAGAAAACACGGTAGTAGGTTTATCACTTAAAAGCATTGGCGCAATCATAGCGGCAGTTGGTGTGGTAACCTTGGGATACTTTGACCTAAAGGCTCAAGTAGAAGAGGCTAAACATCTACCGGCACCGGTGATTGAGCGTATGGAGTATGACTTGAAAGACCAATTGATTCGAGAGACGATTATGAATACACAGACTGATGTAGAAGAAATCAAGAAGCAACTCGATAAAATGGAAGAGAGACTATTTGAAATAAGATGATATGAAACGGCTGCTAACAATCTCAACACTTATACTGCTGACCTCTTTTTCTGTATACAAAGGTGTGAGCAAAAGAGGTTTGACATTGGTACATTATAATGCCAAGTTCAATGCAGCCAACAACTATACAGAACTCAAGAAGATAAAAGACGTCAAGGTTTTAGAATCTTGGATTGACGACGATGCTTCTATCAAACAAGAAGAAGGTATACGTTCTGTACCTACGATGATACTTTACAATAACGGCAAAGAGGTGAAACGTTGGGAGGCGGGGATATCTCTATCTCTAAAGGTGCCGTTCAAGGAGATACAAAAAGAAGTCGACGAACTAACCGGAGCAAACAAGTTTTAAGATGAGAGAGATATTTATAGCAATGCTGCTTACTACCTCTGCCTTTGGACAGGGGCTTTTGAAGTATAGCACCATATATACAAGTGTCTACGGGGGCACACCGATGGAGGCACAGACTGAGTACTTTGTTTCTCAGGACGGCAATGTAATGGACGTAACCATTGAGAACCCGTTTGATTATCGATACACTTTCGGTATACGACGCGTAGCGCGTTACGACTACGAGAATAGACAGAACCCTTTCTATGACGGGCACAATCAATCTACGACATCTCTGTTCGCAACCATTGGAGCGGTAGAAGGCTTTGAATACTTAGCACAATACGACAGAGGACGTCAGCAAGGTAATGACTACATCAATCAGAGATACTTTCTTAGATACCTCTCTAAGTGGTGGATGGTCAAAGGAGAGGTGTTTAATCAAGGGTTGGTCAATCTTAACTA
>ERZ869936.2322-NODE-2322-length-11392-cov-21.588692_pt1 | contig 11392 bp, 14 predicted proteins | sample MGYA00520876_ERZ869936 | MGnify/ENA primary metagenome ERZ869936 (study PRJEB32218, sample SAMN09650985) | biofilter metagenome | isolation source: enrty point of leading RO module | place: Saudi Arabia: Thuwal, RO plant located on Red Sea | collected 2016-02-17... | reverse complement strand
CTCGAAGGTAAGTTATGGCCCTAAACCAGTGGTCGATTCCATCCAATAGTGGCCGCTATCACGTTCAGTTTGAAGTCACTCATTGCGACGAGACGGGCGATTTTGAATACGCCGTCGAACTCTGCGGGATGTACGTCGATCCAGACCGATCGCTTGCGTCGTCGACGGGCGCGGCGAAGATCTTCCAGATTCGACTATACTCTGTACCCATATGCCGTTTGGCGTCCGAAGAACTTCTAGACCGGCTTCAACAATGGCTCGACAAGTACGATCCGTTCGTGGTGGCTCTCGCCACGGGGCCGACACACAAGATGGAGCTCGAAGTCGCTCCTCGCGACGACTTACTCACAAGCACAGATAAACCAGCTCTCACGATCCTCCATAACGCGGCTTACTGCCGATTCGAGGTATATTTCGTGGTCGATCCGACATGCATATTGCAGGCGGCGGAACAACTGCAACAGGTGCTCGCCAACCATCCATCCTGATCCGCCGGCAAAAACCTTTCTTGCCGATAGTAGCTCAGAGAATCGCTGACGACCGCACTGTACAAGATCACGATGAGAGCCTGGAAAGGCGGTGCATGAAGGCTGAAGTATTGATCGCTGGACGGTCGATGTGCGAAATCGAAATTCCTAGATCACCGGATTTCAACGCGACAGCAGGCGCGAAATCACGAGGGGACGCGTACATATACAGCGGCTGTCCGTTATTCTTTTTGCAATGAGCCACTATTCAGCTAGGCTCACCGACGTTGCCACATCTGCGCAGTAAGAACAGACAGTTATCCTGCGCAAAGAGGTCGTGAGCAGCGGATCTACGACGAACACCCTGATGCAGACCTGAATGAATTGCAGAGGAGTATCCCCGACCGACCCCCAACGCAACTGTCTCAATCTCTGTGCGATTTGTCTTAAGCCGATTATATCGGGGACGTTACAAGATTTCCCGAATCGGCTAGCGAGAGGTGAATCAGTCGAATTTATGGGGCATGTTGGACGTAGCCGATCCCCAACGCGGTGAGAGATGACAGCTCAGCAAATCGATCGGCGTGGGTTTGATTCCGATTGCGCAATGGTAAAGTCGAACGCTACAAACTACCGACGGCGGCGAAGTTAGCTGTAGAGAATCTGCTGAGTTTCGCAGATTCAAGACTCACGCACCCGACACGTCGCTGAGGGCCTCGAATCCGGAGGCGATGTCGAGTAGCTCTTCCGTGATCGACAACTGCCGTTGTTGGTGGAACAGCCGAGTCAGCTCGCCAATTCGATCCCCAATGCTGCGTTCCGCGCCACGCATCGCTGCGAGGCGACTCGCGTTCTCACTGGCCAGCGACTCGGCACAGGCACGATAAAGAGACACAAAAAGATATTGGCGGACTAGTGCTGAAAACAGTCGATCCGCATCCATGGTGAACGTCGGCAGTACGCGTGTCGGCCACTTCTGCTGGTGCAACGTGTCGAGCCACCGACGATCAATAGGCAATAGGTCTAGGCGGCGAGGTCGATAAGTAGCTCTTGATGCGTGTTCGCAGAAGAACACGACGATACGGTCAATGTTCGACTCTGTGTGCCAACGCTCGACGCGCAGCAGGATGTCATGCACTAGTGGGGTGATGCCGCTGGTCGAGCCGGCAACCGGCAATGTCGTTTCCAGCTCCTCACTGACATCTTGCAGGCGTGAGGCGACTCGCCCACCAACGGCAAGGACAGCGCGGCCTTCCTCGGGAATCGATGTGTTGCGGATGTAGTCCTGCGCAAAAGCAACGATTTGATCGTTGAGCTGTCCGCACATGCCCTGATCGGAGCCGAGCACGATGGCCCCCAGAGTCCGCTGCGGCGAGGTGCGGGCGCTGACTGTCGAACGGCCACGGTGTCGGAGCACGACTCGCAATCCCATTTCGATCGTCCGCCGGTAGTCGGCCAACGACTCGACGGCATGTTCCAACTGGCGAATGTTGACTGCCGCCAAGGCTTTCATCGTGCGCACTAGCGAATGCAGGTCTTCGGCAGTGTGAATGCGGCGTTTCAGCGACTCCACCGTTTCCATAACATCCTCTTCCTGGGCTGCTGATCCTCAGCCTGCCGTAGTAGCCAGTGGGTCAGCTTTACATGCTTCGAGGGCCATGCGGAGAATTGCCTCCCGGTCTTCGGCTGACAGCTTCTCGCCGGCTTCGATTCCCTCGCTCACATCTGGCAGGCGACGGGACATTGCGCGACAGATCATCTGTTCCATATTCCGGACTTGTGTGAGGGAGGCGGGATCGAACACGCCACCGCTCACGGCGACAAGAACGGAGATCTGTTCGGCAACAGGTAGCGGCTCGTATTGCGGCTGCTTGAGGATCTCACGTACGCGGCGACCCCGTTCCAATGTATTACGCGTTTCTTCGTCGAGTCGCGTGCCAAACCGAGCAAAAGTCTCCAATTCTTCAAACTGCGCGTACGAAAGCCGCAGGTCGCCCGCGACGTCGCGGAAGGCCGGTAGCTGTGTCTTGCCACCGACGCGCGAAACGGACTTGCCGACATCCACGGCTGGCAGCACGCCTTTATCAAAGAGGTCGGGAGAAAGGTAAATCTGGCCGTCGGTGATCGAAATCAGATTGGTCGGGATATAGGCCGAGAGGTTTTGGGCCTCGGTCTCAACGATCGGCATAGCAGTCAACGATCCGCCCCCCAACTCGTCCCGTAGGTGGGTGCTGCGCTCTAGTAATCGTGAATGGATGTAAAAGATATCTCCGGGAAAGGCTTCGCGCCCTGGTGGCCGGCGGAGCAGTAGCGACAGTTCTCGGTACGCGCGTGCGTGCTTTGTCAGATCATCGAGTATGACTAATACGTCGCGGCCGCGATGCATAAAATGTTCGGCTATGCTCATCGCCGCGTACGGAGCAACGAATTGTTCGCCAGGCGGGTCATCCTCCGTGGTCACCACGACGACGCAGTAATGTCGTGCTTTGTGCTGGTTCAGATCCTCGATCACGCGAGCCACGGATGAGCCGCGTTGACCGATGGCACAATAAACGCAAACCACATCCTTGTCGTATTGATTAATGATCGTGTCTAAGGCGATGCTTGTCTTGCCGGTCTGGCGATCGCCCAGAATCAGCTCTCGTTGGCCACGACCGACCGGAATCAAGGCGTCGATGACCTTGATACCTGTTTGCAACGGAATCGTGACCGGCGCGCGATCCATGATTGGGACTGCGGGCCGCTCGATAGGTAACCGACGAGCGGCGTGAATACTGCTCAACCCGTCCTTCGGCCGGCCAACGCCATCGACAACGCGTCCCAACAACGCCTCGCCGACAGGTACATCCAGTACGCGCTGCGTGCGGCGCACCTCCGATCCTGCTCGCAAACCTTTTCCTTTATCGAGCAGAATCACCCCAACCTCTCCTGGGTCGAGATTGAATGCCATTCCGAGTTGGTCACCAGGGAACCGCACTAACTCATTCGAGCGGACACCGGGAAGTCCTTCGACGCGAGCCGTTCCCTGGCCGACGAACCTGACCCTACCGACCTCCTCGGGAACAAGCGCTGCTTGGTGCGACTCTACAACCCGGTGGACCAGATCGAAGGTCTCATCCAGGACGTCTCGAAGTTGTCCATCTCGGCGTTCCATGACTCACGACCCCACCTTGGCGGCTTCTTCCCGCTGCGACTTTCGCATGGCGGTTTCTTCCTCCAGCGTCTGTTTCACTTCGTGCTCGAGTGATCCAAGATAGTCTCGGAGGTCCCAGGCCAACTTGTGAGCATCCGTCTGTAGAGCGATTCCGCACAGCAGATCGTCGGACTTCTCAAAGCGAACTTCAAGATCGTCAAGAAAGCATCGGCGTAACGTGTCGGTGATCAAGTGTTTCAAATCGTCGGTAAGCTCGCCGGTCGTCTGCACGACCGCCGCATGGTTTCCTTCTCTGAGGGAAGCAACAACCGCGACCTGCTCGTCCTCCCCCAGCTGACGTACCTTGGAGAGAAAGTGATTGACGATTTGTCGTTCCAGATCGACGTCAGCGAGGTCATGCAGTGCGCGACGGGCAATCGTTCCGACTTCTTCAGACGTTCGTCGCCGCAGATCGCGCAGGAACGCTGCCGTTTCCTCCTGGATCGCTTCCGACCATCGCGATTGCTGTTCGCTTACTTCGAAACGGACCTTGACCATCAGCTCCTGTCGATGTGTCTCGACTTCGTCCCGAATCGTCGCTAGCATCTGCTCTCGTTGCTCGTCCAGTTGGCGGTTCTTCCGACGAGCGTCGTCAATTTCCTTTGCGGCCTGTTCGCGTTGCTGTTGTGCGTCATCCCACTGCGAGGCAATATCCTGTTGCCGCTTTTCCATCGCAGCAAGGATCCGGCCATACAAGAAGTACTTCAAAAGCGCAAGAAGGATGAGGAAGTTTACGATCTGCGCGATAACCGTGAACCAGTCGATCACGTGACGAACCCTCGCATCTGTTGCTATCCGCCCAAGGCCGGCGAGATATAGTCCCAGACCGGATTGGCGAACAACAGGATCATTGAAACGACGAAGCAGTAGATGGCGGTCGATTCGATCATTGCCAATCCGACAAAGAGCGTTCGCGTGATGCGATTGGCTTCATCGGGCTGCTGGGCGATGGCACTGAGCGCCTGGGCCACGGCTCGTCCTTCGCCCAGCGCGGGTCCAATCGAACCAATGGCGATCGTGATGCCGGCGGTGATGATCGATGCCATACCAATAATTCCCACGTTGTCCATACGTTACTCCTTTCTGTCGTGGCCAAGCGTTAATCTGCCTCGGCTCGCGCGGTGTTATGCTCTGCTCGCAGCCTGGATCGGGTGTCATGTGCCTGCGTTGCGGAACCGATGTAGACCAACGCCAAGATGGCAAATATGTACGCTTGAATCAGGCCCGTTAGCAGACCGAGTGCGTGCATTACGATCGGAAAGAACAACGGGGCAATGGCTAACAAGATGGCGCCGATCTTAGCTCCGCTCATCATGTTACCGAAGAGACGGACTGCAAGAGCCAACGTGCGCGAGAGTTCTCCGATCACGTTAAAGGGCAACATGAGTGGTGTCGGATGCACGTAAAGCCGCAAATATCCGATGAACCCCTGGTGGGCGATTCCATAAACCGGAACGGCAACGAGTACGAGAATCGCTAAAGCTGCCGTGGTCGAGAGCGACGCCGTGGGAGCGTGAAATCCTGGTACCACGGCGAGCAAGTTTGACGTCACGATGAAGAGGAACAGAGTCCCGATGAACGGCAGATAGCGTTCGGGTTTCTGCTGGCTTACGTCACGGATCTGGTTATTGATGGTACCAATCACGATTTCCAAGAAGTTCTGCCAACGTGACATCTGCGGTCTACTCGTGAGGCGACGAGTCGCCAGCCAGGAAACCAGCACCATCAGAGCCATTACGATCCATGTATAGAGGATCGTGTAGTTCAACGATGCGAACTCCCATTGCCAGAGCACCGCGTCATCGGGACTCAAGTCCTTGATGCTCATCCTATCGAACTCCTCGTGTTAGCCGGCAAGGATGAGGGGTCCGAAGCTTCATCGGCGTCGCCGAGGCGGCGAATCAATAGCGCTCGAGCCACCACGAATCCGATCAAACACGCTATCAGACGTTCCCAGCGTCCGTCCATGACCAGGTAGAAGCCGAACAGAGTAACAGCTGTGCGGACCAGAAAACTAAGAAACAACAGCAATCCCGGCTGACGGGCAATGGTTGCCCTGCGCACGGTCAGCCAAAGTCCACCAAAATACAAAACACCGAGAACACATCCGCTCAAGAACGAGATAATAATCCACGCCGTATTCATACTTGTCCCCCGCGCTGTTCACTGTCGGACTCGTTCACTGACTCGTCGTCATCTGAATCCACTTCCGTCAGGCTTTCACGCTTCACCCAATACCAGGCAATGGAGCAACCGACAACCACGCCCACGAATAGGCACATCAGCGTGCAGGAATACTTATGTTGGAATGTCCGGTCGATCCAGATGCCAACGGCGATACCGATCAGTGTCGGCACGGCAATTGACCAGCCGACCAGGCCAAACATGCCCAATCCGTACCAGACGCTCCGATTCTGTTCGCGCCGGGCTTTCATCTTGCGCTGCTCTTTTCGTGCCACTTGCTCGCCCAACTCGTCTTGGTACTGTGGAGGATCCATGTTGGTGTGTTGCTACAATGCCTTGTCGAATTCCATGAAGCGGCGGACCAGGCCCGCTTCAAGTCGGGCTGTCGCCGATCGGGCCAGACGTTCGCGTTCGTCCAGCGATTCAAATTGCTCGACAACAACGTGTCGCAACTGTCCCAAATCACCGTTGCGTGCGGCGCTCCGAGTGGACACCAGCACCTCTGACCCGCATTTGACCAATGCGCCTTCGTCGATGGCCAAGAAGTGCTCCTGGCCGTCCAGGTCCTCGTAGGAAAGCAGGCCAGGAACCAGCGCAGCCACAAAATCAACGTGTCGTGGCAGCAGGCAAAAATGGCCGTTCTGTGCCTCCGCGTTAATCTTTGCGACTTCACAGTCCAGGAATACTTCGTTGGGCAGTAGCACTTTCAGGTTCACGGCGTTGTGTCCGTTTGCTGCTTCGCTTCTTCGATTCCTCCGATCATGTACAGTGCTCGCTCAGATCGATCAGCGAACTCGTCGCCCAGGATTCGTTCGCACCCTGTGAGCGCGTCTTCGAGTTCGACAAAGCGACCTTCATGGCCGGTAAACTGCTCGGTTACAAAAAACGGTTGAGTCAGGAACCGCTCCAGACGACGAGCGCGATTCACAATGCGGCGATCCTCCTTTGACAGTTCCTCCAGTCCCAGCATGGCGATGATGTCCTTCAATTCCTCGTATTGGGCCAGTGTCTTGCGGATCTCCTGAGCGATCTCGTAGTGTCGTTGACCGACGACGTGTGGAACCAACAACTTCGACCGCGACTGCAATGGGTCGATTGCTGGATACAGTCCCTCGCTGGCTCGCTTGCGCGAGAGAACGATCGTTGCGGACAAGTGGCCAAACGTATGGACAGCAGCGGGGTCAGTGAAATCGTCAGCCGGCACATACACGGCTTGCACGGAGGTGATGGCACCAGACGTCGTACTGCAGATTCGTTCCTCTAGTTCAGCCAGTTCGGTACCCAGTGTCGGTTGATAGCCTAGTCGCGAAGGCAGCCTTCCCATCAGGCCCGATACTTCGGAGCCAGCCTGAATGAAACGGAACACGTTGTCGATCAACAGCAGCACATCCTGGCGTTCGTCGTCCCGGAAATACTCCGCCATCGTCAATGCCGCGTGACCAACACGAAACCTCGCACCAGGAGGGTCATTCATTTGACCGAAAACGAGCACCGCATTCTTGAGCTCTCCGGATTCTTGCAGTTCGCGGTAGAGTTCTTCCCCCTCGCGGCAGCGTTCGCCAATCCCGCAGAACAGGCTCACACCCTCATGCTTGCTAACCGTGTTATGGATAAGCTCCATAATTACAACGGTCTTGCCGACGCCAGCCCCACCAAAAAGTCCCGCTTTGCCTCCCCGCTCGAGCGGCGCGAGGACGTCGATCAGCTTGATTCCCGTGCGAAAGATCTCCATCTTCGTAGTCTGCCGAGTCAACGGCACGGGAGCTTGATGGATCGATCGCCTCAGGCCGCCGTCAATCGCTTCGCCACGGTCGATCGCTTCGCCGAATACATTAAAGGCACGGCCCAACAGATGGGGTCCGACTGGAACGCGCAGCGGGCCACCTCGATCCGTTACGACGGAACCTCGGGCAAGGCCTTCGGTCGGTGTCAGGGCAATGCCCCGAACCAAATTAGCATTCAGATGATTGACGACTTCAATTACTATGTCCCCGTCGTCACCTGCACGAAGCTCGTTGTGTAGATCGGGCACGCCGTCCTCAAAGTGTGCATCAATCACACTGCCACGCACGCAAACAATCGTGCCACACTTTGCGTCACGTGACGACAGCCCGGAGTCGTGATCTCCGACGGTCTCCATGTCATGTTCCTCAATGGTCGGCGACGGCCTCCGCACCCACGACGTCGTCACCATGTTGCGCAAATCGCGGATCTTCGACGCCCAGCTTCAGCTTCCACTCCTGCACGGAACAATACAGCACGGGCACGACCAGCATTGTCATGATCTCGATTACCATGCCACCGAAACTGGGGATCGCCATGGGCACCATGATGTCGGCTCCCCGGCCAGTCGAGGTCAAGATTGGAATCAAAGCGAGAATCGTAGTTGCGGTCGTCATCAGGCAAGGACGCACGCGACGTAGCCCGGCGGCCAATGTCGCCTGACGCGCTTCGTGAGAGGTGCTGATCTTCCGGCTGTGGAAGCTCTGATCCAAATAGGTGGTGATTACGACGCCGTCATCTGTGGCGATGCCGAAAAGCGCCAAGAAGCCGACCCAAATCGCGACGCTCAGATTAATGGGGTGGATCTGGAATAGCGACTGCATGCTGGTTCCGAACACATCGAAGTTCAAAAACCACGGCTGACCGTAGAGCCACAACATGATGAATCCGCCAGCCCAGGCGATTGCTATGCCGCTAAAGACGAGTGACGTCGTAATGACGGAGCGAAATTGAAAATAGAGAATTATGAAGATAATGAACAAAGCCAACGGTAGTACAACCATCAGTGTCTTTGTCGAACGTATCTGGTTCTCATAGTTGCCGGCGAAGGTGTAGCTCACACCTCGGGGCAGGACGAACTCACCGCTGTCGATCTTTTCCTGCAAGTAGCGTTGGCAGTCCTCAACGACGTTCACTTCCGCCTTACCAGGCTTCATGTCAAATAGCACGTAGGCGGTTAGAAATGTGTCTTCACTCTTGATCACCTGCGGGCCACGAACGTATTTGATGTCGGCGAGCTGAGCCAGCGGGATGTGCGAGCCCCCTTTGGTGGGTACCAGGATCTTCTTCATCGTCTCGATTTCGTTGCGTAATTCGCGCAGGTAGCGCACTCGAACGGGAAACCGTTCCCGTCCTTCGACGGTCGTCGTAACCAAGCGACCGCCGATGGCAACTTCCACAACGTCCTGCACGTGTCGGATCGTCAGCCCGTAGCGAGCGATCTGACGGCGCTTGACGTCGATCTCCAGATAGGGTTTTCCCACTACGCGGTCGGCGATTACGGCGGATGCTTCCACGCTGGGAACTTGCTTGAGAAATGTTTCGAGTTCCAAAGCAACTCGCTCGATGGTGTCAAGGTCCGGACCTTTCACCTTGACACCCATGGGAGCGCGCATGCCGCTCTGTAGCATCACAATGTGACCTGCCCCCCTGAAACGAGCCCAGGCTTTGCCCAATAATTCGGCTTTGCTTGGACGCAGATTTGGGAGGAAGGTCATGGCGAAAAGGAAGCGGTACACGGCAGAGCAGATTATACCCAAGCTCCGCGAAGCGGAGGTGCTGATTTCTCAGGGCAGCACGCAAGACCTGGCGGCCAAGAAGATCGGCGTTTCGACTCAGACGCTGATCCGCTGGCGGAAGGAATACGGCGGACTGCGCATGGACCAGGCGCGTCGGCTGAAGGATCTGGAAAGAGAGAACGCCCGGCTCAAACGTCTGTTGGCCGATGCGGAACTCGACAAGGCGATCCTGAAGGAAGCCGCGTCGGGAAACTTCTGAGCCCGATCAAGCGTCGCCAGACGGTCGAACATGTCCGCAACGCACTCGGTCGGGCGAAAGTATCGGAACGTCGGGCTTGCCGATTATTGGGCCAGTCGCGGAGCACGCAACGTCGCCAGGTCCATGTACCAGATGACGAACCGCGATTGGTGCGTGACATGACACGCTTGGCGACGCAGTACGGTCGTTACGGCTATCGCCGTATCACGGAGCTACTTCATCGGGAGGGATGGAAGGTGAATCACAAGCGAGTCGAGCGCCTCTGGCGTCGCGAAGGGCTGAAAGTGCCGCAGAAACAGCCGAAGCGAAGGCGGCTTTGGCTGGCAGATGGATCGTGTATACGGCTCAGGCCCGCCTACAAGGATCACGTTTGGAGCTACGATTTCGTGCAGACGCGAACGCATGATGGCCAAGTCGTGCGGATGCTCACGCTGATCGACGAGCACTCGCGCGAATGCCTGGCGATCGATGTGGCCAGGCGACTGAACAGTGAAAGTGTCTTGGAGCGGCTGAGCGATCTGTTCGTCAGGCGCGGCGTGCCGGACTACATCCGTAGTGACAACGGCCCGGAGTTCACGGCTACGGCGGTGCGCACCTGGCTGGAGCGAATCGGCGTGAGGACGCTCTTTATCGAGCCAGGCAGTCCGTGGGAGAACGGCTACATCGAGTCGTTCAACGGGAAGTTGCGTGACGAACTGCTCAACGGCGAAATCTTCGACACGCTTTTAGAGGCCAAGGTGTTGATCGAACGATGGCGGCGGGAGTACAACACGGTCCGGCCGCACAGCTCGCTCGGTTACCGAGCCCCGGCCCCGGAGGCGATGCTGCCTTTATCTGCTTGTTCCGCTACGCTTCACAAGCAGATAAAGCTAAACACCAAGAAATTAACTTAAGCGTTGGTATCACCGTGGGGGCAGGTCAACCCTTCCACGGCGCACCAAGGTTCTGAAGGCAACACCTAAGCGCGCGGCTAACACAACATGGTCGCAAGGTCCGCTTCGCGGATCGTGGACCAGATGAGACCACGTTGCGGGCTTTGGGTCTGGGACAGGCGCTGTCTTGATTTACAACCGGAGTCGACCACAATGCCAGAAATGGGCGGCGTGCTAGTAAGATTGAAATGGAGCACTAATGTCGGAAACACATGATGAAATTCGCGACGGCGTGCTGGAGCGATTTACCAGGACGGCGGTGGCGCCGGAGCAAGAGAAAACGTTTCCTGTTGGTCCCGACAGCGCCAAGGCCCTTGGGTATGACGCCGGAGAGATCGATAGCCTTCCACGTGCGGTTACCGAGTCGTTCTGCGGTGTTGGAAACCCCATCGGGTTGGGTGAACCACAGCCCGGCGACACGGTGTTAGATCTCGGTAGCGGGGCAGGTTTGGATAGCATCCTCGCGGCACGTAAAGTCGGGCCTACCGGGAAGGTAATTGGCGTCGACATGACCGAGGCGATGATCGACAAGGCTCGGCGAAACGCTGGATCGGTGGGATTGGATAACGTCGAGTTCGTTCACAGCGGAGCAGACGCGATTCCAATGGAAGACGCAAGCGTCGACGTCGTGATCTCCAATGGGGTTCTTAATCTCTGTCCGGATAAGCCGAAGGTGCTCCGTGAAGCGTTTCGCGTGCTTCGCCCGGGTGGTCGGCTCCAGATGGCCGACATCCTGCTGCATGACGACGTCACGCCCGAGGAGGTGGCGGAGAAAGGCACTTGGTCCGACTGAATCGCCGGTGCCGTCTGGGAGCGGTCGCTCCTGAAGATGCTCG
>ERZ869936.2321-NODE-2321-length-11397-cov-3.597514_pt1 | contig 11397 bp, 23 predicted proteins | sample MGYA00520876_ERZ869936 | MGnify/ENA primary metagenome ERZ869936 (study PRJEB32218, sample SAMN09650985) | biofilter metagenome | isolation source: enrty point of leading RO module | place: Saudi Arabia: Thuwal, RO plant located on Red Sea | collected 2016-02-17 ... | reverse complement strand
AAAGTAAACGATAATCTGTAAATGCAGGAACCCAGAATAATCAAATCCAAAAAGAACTCAAAATTCACAACTGTATTCAACATTGTGCTGAACAACGAAAATCTATCACTAGCTGCCAAGGGGTTGTATTGCTACCTCACCAGCCTGCCGGATGATTGGGTGATCTACAAGAACGAGATTATTAAACACCACAAAAATGGCAGGTCCAGCTTTGGAAGTGCCTGGGATGAGCTGGAGGAAAATGGGTATTTAGTTGGGGCTGACATTTTTATCACCTGACTGAGGCTGACAAGCAGACATCCACCGTTGCACAAAACGAGCAACGACCGTTGCACGATTTGGACACACCGTTGCACGAATCAAGCAACGGTACCGTAGCACGAAACGTGCAACTACTAAAGACTAAGAATACAACTAAAGACTTAAATACAAAAGACCGCGCGTGGGCATTTGCCTGTATTGATGAAATCTACAGAGAGGAGCTGACAATGACCCATAAGGGGAAGGACATAGAGCAGGCGATCAATCAGGCATGGGCTCATCTAGTGGCAGACAAACGGGAACTAGAGGTAACAGACGAGTCAGCGTTTAAGAGAAAGGTGAATTATCAGTTAGGCAAGATGAGAGTTGATAGCTCGTACACACAGTCTGGCAAAAAATTCATCTCCCCCGTATGATCATCGAGAAGCTAGGGGAACTGGGGATCACGCTGAAAGGCAGAGTATCCGGTCAATTCAAAACGGTTTGTCCTAAGTGCTCCCATGAGCGAAAGAAGAAAAATGAACCATGCCTATCGGTCAACATCGATGAGGGCACGTTTATGTGTCACAATCCTGGTTGTGAGTGGAGTGTTGGGAGTCGGGTTTACGAGAAGAAAGAGAGGTAGTATGTACTCCCTATCAAGAATCTGACAGCGCTATCGGACAATACACTCAATTGGTTCAAATCAAGAGGGATTAATCAGGCAACATTGATGGCTTGGGATGTAACTGAAAGCATTCATTTCTTCCCTCAAGTTGCAGATAAAAGGCGGGCGATTAATTTCAACTACTACCGGGAGGGCGAGTTGGTTAATATCAAGTACCGGGACGGACAAAAGAATTTCATGATGAACAAGGGTTCAGAGCTGATTTTCTACGGCCTCGACAAAATAACGGGTAATGACACGGTGGTAATAACGGAGGGTGAAATAGACTGCTTATCGTACTACGAGGCAAATGTCCTTTCTGTTTGCTCTGTTCCAAATGGTGCCGCTACCGGGCATCAGCGGCTTGAGTACCTCGACAACTGCGTTGATGATTTTAAGAACTTCAAACTAATCTACATCGCCACTGATAACGATGAGCCAGGGGTAAAACTGCGTGATGAACTAGCCAGGAGGCTTGGTAAACACAGATGCAGGTACATCGATTTTATTGACTGTAAGGATGCCAATGAATACCTAGTTAAGCACGGACCATCGGCCCTAAAGGCTACACTCGAAAAAAATAGCAGAACATTCCCTGTGGATGGAGTTATTCGGGTTAGTGATTTCTCAGACAGGATTGACCGATTGCATCAGTTTGGTTATCCAAAAGGATTCACTGTTGGTGACAGATCTTTCGATGATCACCTGAGATTTATTGGTGGGCAATGGACGCTTGTGTTGGGCTTCCCTTATTCGGGGAAGAGTGAGGTTGTAGATCAAGTCGTGCTCTCACTAGCTTATCGCTATGACTGGAGATTTGGCATGTTTTCAAGTGAGAATATGCCGTATGAATATCATTTCACGAAGCTGGCTGAGAAATACACCGGAAGAAGGTGGCATGAAATAACCGGTAAAGAACTTGTTAGGGCGAAGCAATGGATTCATGAGCATTTTTTCTGGATCAATATCTCCGATGCTGATTTAACCCTGGAATATATTCTTGAAAAGTATGAGGAACTTGTGTCGGCTTTAGGCTTAAATGGATTTGTATTGGACCCGTGGAACCAGATAGAGCATATTATACCGAAAGGAATGCAAGAGCACCAGTATGTGTCGATGGCGTTAAGTAAAATTACCTCTTTCGTTCAGCGAACTGACACCCACTTGTGGTTGGTCACACATCCAACAAAACCTCAGAAGGCCAAGGATGGAAGACCGCTTCCGCCACGTTTGGCTGATGCCTCTGGGTCTATGCACTTTGTCAACAAGTGCTACAACGGCATGGTAGTTTGGCGCGACTTTGAGAACAACACCAGTGAGGTACAGGTGCAGAAGGTGAAATTCAAATTCCTTGGCAAACATGGTGTTGTACCGCTCAATTGGGATGGGGATCACGGTGGCAGGTATTGGCCGCTTCATACTGATTTACTGAATCAATTTGGGGTAGAGCCAAAGAAAGAAAAACAATCCGACCTACCATTTTAACAAAATTCTTACTACACCTCTTGCGTATGATTGTATTACTTTGTAAGTTTGACCCATGAATTACGAGACGGCCAGAAACTACGCCATATCCATGCACAATTACACCAATTGTCGCTATGATGGCCACAACTACGAGTTCCACCTGGAGATGGTGGATAAGGTCGCTAGGAAGCATCTCCACCTCTCCCCTGTTGACGAAGACGTTATTCTCTCTGCTTGCTGGTGCCACGACCTGATAGAAGACTGCCGCGAGACTTATAACGATGTGAAGCGCAATACCATAGAGCAAGTGGCTGATATTGTGTACGCGGTGACTAACGAGAAGGGTCGCAACCGCAAGGAACGGCAGAATGAGCGGTACTATCGCGGCATTGTGAATACGCCAGGGGCTTTGTTTGTGAAGTTGTGCGACAGGTTGGCTAACATCAAGTATTCGGTTTATACCAAAGGTATGATGCTAAAGGTATATCGAGATGAGCATGATGAGTTCGTTGAGTCGCTGTACGATGAGCGGTACAAGGAAATGTTTGATGAGATGAGAAGGCTGTTGGAGCCGGTGGAGGTATGAAGCCACTAGATTTGAGAATAGGTAACATCGTAACGTCTGACGTATTAGTAGAAAACACTCCCGCCAGGGTAAGTGGCATTCTAGCACCGTGGCCCGGTAAAGATTACTATCACATCGAACTATCCATAGATGGTTTGATTGATTCGGAGGTATCCGAGGTTAAGCCTATTCTGCTTACGCCTGAATGGTTTGGGCGATTTGGATTTACGCTAGAAGTTGTTGGGGAAAAGGAATACTGGGTAACCTGCCCGGTTGATATTAAATACTGCTTCTATTACAGAAAGTGGGCGCAGAATTGGGCTTACTACATCGAATATGTAGATAGCAATGATCCTGGGGATGACGACAAAAAGTATCCCGTAGCATTTGATGTATCATCTGTTCATCAGCTACAGAATCTATACTTTGCTTTGACTGGAATAGAACTCGAAATAAAGGGGAGAGTATGATCAATCCGAATGAACTCAGGATCGGCAACCACATCCTTACATCTAAGGAGGATGTTGTTGTTGGGGTGATGCTTGATATGGTTGAAACTATAAATTACGCAGAGCTGCTGTACGATGGGATAGAACCTATTCCTATTACTCCTGAGTGGCTTGAGCGGTTTGGGTTTATTTTGGAAAACGGACACAGTTTCTCGGAATACTTCAATAAGTCTTTTGGTGATGTGAGGGCGTATGTAATTGATGGTGTTTGGTTCTGCTCTCATTTTGATTGGATGACCCACCGTTCTGATATAATCTCAGAAAGGGGATGGTTGGTGGGAAGAAGAAACACCAACCCCCGGCATAACGGATGGAACTACAATGAATCGGCAGAGGTGCGTTACATCCATGAGTTGCAAAATGTTTTTTGGTGTATCACTGGATTCGAACTCGAAATAAAGGAAAAGCCATGATTAAACCTAACGGGGAATAGTTAATGGAGGTATGATGAGCGACAGGAACTTATTGATTTGGCGAAGAGTTAAGACCTTTTGTTATATGTGTATTAATCCACAGTTTTATACACCAGAATTTCAACACTACTACTACATGAAAAGATTCAAATCATGACACCCACCCAACGACTAACCCAAATCTTCATTGTTGGTTCTTTTCTGTCAATAATCGGAGCTCTACTTACCGGATCGGCATGGGTGATACCCGTAGCTGTAGTGCTGGCTATGTTCAGCTCTTTGTTCGGAGTGAAGATTGATTTGGTTGGATTTGCCTGCACCAGTGTAAGCTGGTACGTGTCGCTTCTTAATGTTCATTTGGGTGCTGGTAAGGGCAGGCGTGTGTACAATCTGTTCTTCTTGTCGCATGATTTTATCGGCTGGCGACTTGAGGTGTTGTTCGTATCCCTGAGTGATGATTACGACAAGCGTTACATGAGATTCAAAACCAAGATAGCCGAGGGTGGGTTTCCAGGGCAAAAGGAGGATGTGAAATTCACTGAGAAGTTGAACAAATCCAGAATCCAAAGTAATATCCGCAATGCGTAGTTTCGTATTATTTTTGCTGAGATTGCTTAACTTTGCAAAACAGCCAACGCCCACTGTCCTTAAGCCAGAACCTAAACCAGTACCCGTGCCAGAACCACAAGAACATCCGGTAGTTTTAGAAGCGCGCAAATACATTGGCAAGCGCGAGAAGCCGGGTAATTCTGGTTTTTTTGATGGTGCCTTTGAGGCCGACATGGTTGATGAGGGCTGGCAGAAAGGTTGGGCGTGGTGCAGCATATTTGCCAGGCTGGTGTTCAGAAAGGTCTACCCGGAGAAAGAGGAACTTAAAAAACTCTTCAATCCATCGGCAGTTAAGACCTTTCAAAATTTCAAAGATGCTGGCTACCCTATCTCCATAAAACCAGCGGTGGGATCGCTTGTGATCTGGCAGCAGCAAAAGAACGGCAAGCCGCACTGGACTGGCCATGCTGGTATTGTGGAGAAGGTTTTTGATGACGAGGCTTTCCAGGCTATTGAGGGTAATTCTAATGTGGCTGGATCTCGTGATGGTGATCGCGTTATCCCGAGGAGCCGCAGGGTGGTTGATGATGTGCCAAACGGACTGAAAGTGCTTGGATTTGTAATTATATGAAAGCGTCAACCATACTGAATCTTATTCTTGGTGCTGTGCTGGCTATGTACGTGGTGATGTCACCACTTCAATTTACGATGATAGCCGGAATATTCGCGTTGATTTTTACACTACTGGTAATGCTGGTGGCAAAGACAGCGCACAAGGACAAACGCTGTAAAAAAGAAAAAATTGGAGCTAACAATAGACACAAAGAAGAACCTGGTGGTGGTAAATAGTGAGGCAAACATATCGGAACTTGCTAGTTACCTGCAAAAGCATTATGGCGGAGACTGGGTGAAGTATAAGATCATGTCTGGCTTCCCAACGATAAATGAGGTAGTGCATAATCATATTTACCCTACTATGGCCCAACCTAAGTTTGGGTGGGTCCACGGGCAGTAAGAAAAACGTAAACACCACATGAATCACCGAAAACTATCCTCCCTCCTGGCTGCGTCCTTATGCGCCTTATTGGTGTACTTTGTGGCCGATTGCGCGAACGATAAACTCAGAAGCAGAGAGCTTGAGGGGTGGAAGTCGGTTGCTAAGGTGGAAACAGAGCAGGCGAAATTCTGGCGCAACAAAGAAGGTCAGAGTCGCGCACAAGCCAAGGTGGCCGAGGCAAATATCAAAATCATTGAACAAACCTACCGGGCGGAGATAAAAGGACTCAGGGAAAAACTGGCCATAAAGCCAAAAAACCTCAACGCCCTCACAACCATTACCACAACCACTACGGATACCCTTGTGGTAACGCTGCGTGACACCATTTTTTCAGACACAACCCACGCAAGAGCCTTCTCGTACCGCGACCGATGGATAACCATGAACGGTCATTTTTTGCGTACAGAGGCTTTCATTACTTACAACGTAAAGGACAGTATCACACTGGCCACATCTTATCGTAGAAAAAACTTTTTTGGCAAGCGACAGTTGTATGTCGATGCCATTAGCCATAACCCAAACACAACCGTCACCGGCATTAAAAGCATATCTGTACCGCAACGAAGGCCGGGCCGACTAGGTATTGGACCTTTTGTGGGGTATGGGCTGGGTGCTGGGCCCGTGGTTGGCGTGGGGGTGAGTTATCATTTGATTCGGTTTTAATGACACCACAAGAAATCATAAGCGAATACCCGACCAAATACGAACAGGGGTTTATTCAGTCGGAGATCGATGATGTGATAAAGAACGACTATCCGAACATCGACATGAATAAATGCAATTAGGCGCTGATGTGGAGAACTGTTCAGGTTCTCAATGGGGAGATGGTCATTTACAGGAGGGATATTGAATTAGCCCTGTACTGCGGCCTTGAGGGAAGGCGCGTTAGAGACGAAGAGTTTGATTAGGAAAATTAATAACGTAAACACCAATAATTATGAGTTACCTAAACAAAGTGCAGCTCATCGCCCGATTGGGCCGTGACCCTGAACTTAAAACAACCAACAATGGCACATCGGTTGCCAACTTCTCGGTTGCCACTACTGAGACCTACAAGGACAAGAGTGGTGAGAAGAAACAGCAAACTGAATAGCATAATCTCGTAATCTAGGGTAAGCTGGCTGACGTAGCCTAGAAAAACAAAAAAAAAGGCGATCTAGCCTACTTTGAAGGTAAACTACAGACTCGCTCTTGGGAGAAAGATGGGGTTACTCGCTACACAACTGAAGTTGTGGTCAGCAGCTTGGCTATGCTTGGGTCACCTAGCTCAAATGGACACGCCCCTGAGCCAGAACCAGTAGGTGCAACTGACGACCTACCATTCTAGCCATGAAAGCACCACTCACTGAACTGGAGTGGACGCTGATTTGGATGAGTTGCCGCTACGGAGTGTCGCGCAGTTCCATCGCGTCTGCCTCATTACCAGGCCGTCTTGCGCATGAATACTACAGCCGCATGGACGAGAATCAGAAGCGGTACCTGGCCAAGGACATAGCCGACCACTTTGCCGGGTTTGTAAGGATGGGTATCGAAACGCCCAATCAGCACTACTGGATGAAATTCAAATCTGCACTCGATGTCGATTCTCATTATGAGGTCGAAGTTGGTGACAGGCCCGTGGTGGTTTTTGAGGCTGACGGCAAAGTATATCCACTGAAGGAATATCTAAAGAGGCCGGACATTGAAGTTTATGTTGAAGAGAAACAAAACGTATGAATAAATCTGAGATCGCTAGAACCTACGTTAAAAAGCACTACCCATCCATGTCTAAGAAAAAGATTGGCGAGAAAATGAGAAAAGAAATGCCGGAGATATTTTCTAGTAACGAGGATGCCAGGTCTTATGTGAGGGCAGTGACGGACGCACGAGGAAAGAACAATCGTGTGGTCCAGGCAATTCCAATGCACACCGAGAGTCGCGACCAGCGCCAGTACAAAACTGATAAGATCAAGACCGACAAGAAGGAGCCTGATTTTCATTGGCGCGACACGCTTCCTCATCTAAAGGGGCTCCAGGAGGTATTCAAGAAGGGTAAGGACAGCCAGGACTTTGCCAAATGGCAGATTGATGCCGATGAAATTACGATTGTGTTTGTTGGGGATACCCACATGGGCAGTTGGGCAACTTCTTACGACCTATTGTGTGATATTACTGAGGAGATCATTAACACGCAAAATCTTTACGTGATCCTTCTTGGCGATTTACTCCAGATGGCCATCAAACTCCGTGGTGTTCTTGAGGTGTCGGACAATGCGTTACCACCAAAGTGGCAGATGAGGTTTCTGGAATCGTGGCTGATGGACATCAAACATAAGGTCATCGCCTCTACGTGGGATAATCACTCTGTACTCAGAGAAGAGAACGCCACTGGTTTTAGTCAATACTCAAACATCTTTGGTAAGCATGTGATCTACCACGATAATATTGGCCATATCGATGTTTGTGTCCGCGACTACACCTACAAAATGGCCGTTGCTCACTTCTTCAGAGGGAGAACGATGTACAACCCGTGCCACGGCCAGATGCGATACATGCGAATGACATCAAACGACCGGGAGATTTGCGCTGCGGGCGACAGTCACGTTCCTGGATTGATGGTTTACGAGGAAGGTGGCTATAAGCGAGTAGCCCTGAATTGCGGGTCTATTCAAAATGGTAGATACGGCAAGAGGTTCTTTAGTCTGCTCAATAGCCCCGTGTTTCCATGTGTAAAACTATCTGGGATGAAGCATGAGGTTACACCATACTGGTCTGTGGCGGAGGCGGTGAAATGAGGTCATTCCTTATTCGATTCCTTACCCTACTCTCGTTCCCAATTTGGTTGCTGTTCCTATGGGTGCGGTTTTGTTGGGAAGTATCCGGGGTTTTGTATGACGCGATAAAGGCTACGATAAGGTGAGAAGATTTAAGAGACGGAAGGGCATCAAAAGGCAGGCGGCCTACGATGAAAAATATCTGTGGCCCATGTTCTCGACATTTATTCGATTGCGGGACACCAACAACAACGGGTACGGATCATGTTTTACCTGTGGGCTAATCAGACATTGGAAACAATTCGACTGTGGGCACGGCATCCCGAGGCAACATAAGGCGACCAAATACAGCGAAATTAACAATAGATGCCAATGCAAAAAATGTAACGGCTTCGAAGGTGGTATGCGGGAGAAGTTTAAAGAAGGTGTTGATCGCATCTACGGTGATGGCACTTGGGAGAAGCTTGAAATATCATCAAAACAGGTCTGTAAGCGCGACAAGTTTGAGTACGATGTGATGACTGACTACTACTTGGCGGAGGTCAAAAAACTCTGCTCACAAAAAGGCATCGACCCAATGGAGATACAGGCAGTAAAAAAATGGGTGAACAGGAAAGATGAAGCCAAGAAGCTATAACTACAAGCTGGACCACTCCATCCGGGCTAAGTCCGAAGACCTAATTTGGCACATGCACGAGTATGGTGTTGACCTTAAATCAAACCATATCTACTTATTTGGCACTGACTACTACCAATCTGGAGTCGGTACTGATAACCTTGATGAGCCTGGCGTAGAGTTCACAATGGCAAACAGATTCGTTAAGAACATGAATCTGTGCATGAGAGTTAATCCAAAGAAACCCATTGTTATTCACATGAAAACGAGCGGTGGGTTCTGGGAGGAGGGAATGGCTATTTACGACATCATTAAGGCTTGCCCGTTACACGTAACCATCCTAAACTACACTCATGCCAGGTCAATGTCCAGTATTATTTTTCAGGCCGCAGACAAGAGGGTAATGATGGAGAATAGTTACTTCATGTTTCATCGAGGTAGTATTGAACTAAGTGGAACAGAAAGCCAGGTTAAATCGGCATTTAAGTTTGGTAATATTGCCAGTCAGACAATGCTAGACATCTACTCCAGAAGAATGCAGGAGAAAGGTGAGATGGCTGGTAAGAGTTTGCAGTCCATCAAAAGGTGGCTAAACGACCAGATGGATCGAAATGAGGATGTTTACCTGAGTGCTCCAAAAGCTGTGGCAAAGGGGCTGGCTGATGAGGTGTTTAATTACGATTGGTCTAGTTTGACAAAGTACGAATGAAACCCAAACTCACTCTATTCCTAACGGCAATGAGTCAGGTAACGCTGGTTAGTATGAATGTTGTGTTTATTTCAAAAGCGATGGTTGTACCTATGCTTGTAACGGGCTGGGGTATCTCCTTTATTTGGACACTCAACGTTCGGAGGGCGGCATTCTCCGGTATTCGTGATAAATTGATTTACGCAACTGGGGCCATGTTTGGCACTGGGATCGGATTTTACATAGCCAAGTACTTAACAACTATATTATGACCAAAGAAGAATACCTTCAATTCCACAAGTCGTTCTGCGACAAGATGATCGAGATCACCAAAAAGAAGAATCACGACTACACCGGATCATCGGCAGACCCGTTCGCCAACTTTAAAAAAGTGGAGGACATGGGCATTGCCTCTGTTGAGGTTGGCTTCCTCACCCGAATGACTGATAAATTCAGCCGCCTGAACTCGTTCGTGCAAAAGGGCGTGTTAGAGGTGAAAGACGAGAGCATTGCCGATACCCTGTGTGACCTTGCTAATTACAGCGCACTACTGGCGGGGTATATTGAGTCGAAGCGGGCGGACCAGTTGAAGCGACCACAACCGCCATATACCGGCCCTATAGACCCTATTGGAGAAAAGAGGGAGCGGTTCACATTAACCGAAATAATTTGACATTTCGCGTATTTTTGTATTACTTTACGTTGTGCTTCTTAGTATAATTTAGAGACGATCCAAAAATAAGTACACCCTTTCGACAGCCACCCAATAATCGGTGAGATATAATGGGCTCACCAGCGGGGAGGTGCCTGGTGGAGAATCGGGATTCCGGGCAGAAGCATGTTTTTAACGTAAACACCATGAAAAAACTTATTGTAATCCTGCTTCTGGCTGCCTGCTCCAAGGACGACATCAGCCCCAGTGAAAAGGTTGGCCTAATCCTTGGCAAGTGGAAACAGTTATCGGTAGTGGTGAGCGACAACAACTCCACCTACACCTACGACCCCACTACCTCCGATTGCAAGGGGACCGGCATCCCATCTCAGTTTTACCAGTCGGTCATTGCGTTTGATTTGGACTTCACCAGCAGAGAGGCCGGACAGGTAATCCCCAAATGCGGCAACTACCCCATCCCGTTTCGGTGGTTTTTGGATGGTGATGTATTATTCCTGTACACCAATCAGGTAACTAGCTATACCTACCGCTTCCGGCTGAATAAAGTCAGTCAGAAAGAGTTAACTTTGATTTTCGAGGATCTGCAATACTTACCGGTCTACCACTTTGAAAAATAGTCTGATCATACTGATGTTCATGTTCATCCCATTGTCCTCCATAGCGCAAGAGCGTGAGTTTGTATTTTGGGTGAATGAGAAGCGCGCGGCAAGGCTGGCACCTAAACTCACCTACGAGCCCAAGCACCAAGGGCATTTGACCGATATTGCGAAGGCCATGAGCAAGAAGTACTGCCATTGCTACAGCGGAGCTTATCTTGGGGAAGTTATGACCAAGTCCATGAGCTTAGAGGCGTGTTTCGAATCGTTGATGCTTTCAGATAGTCACCGGAAGATCATGATGAGTCGTAAGGCCAGGCGCGCTACGGTGGGTGTTTATCAGAACGGGGGGTGGTGGAATGTGGTTATGAGGGTGTATGGGAAACGTTGATCTACAGGACTATTTTTCTGGCTGGATTGGGGAGTCGGTGGTTCAAATTGATTGTACCAAGTGCAATAGAATGGACACTTGGATAGATTTTGAGGCTGAGGAATATTTCTATAAAATCGGATGGAGGGCAACACAAAAGAATTGATACTGCCCTGATTGCGCAAAGAAACACAAAATCAAACCACCAAAATGATGATTGAGCTTCGTTATCTC
>ERZ869936.2320-NODE-2320-length-11398-cov-4.097241_pt1 | contig 11398 bp, 10 predicted proteins | sample MGYA00520876_ERZ869936 | MGnify/ENA primary metagenome ERZ869936 (study PRJEB32218, sample SAMN09650985) | biofilter metagenome | isolation source: enrty point of leading RO module | place: Saudi Arabia: Thuwal, RO plant located on Red Sea | collected 2016-02-17 ... | reverse complement strand
CCACCGGGGCCGTCTGGACCGCCGTCGCGCTGTAGGCAAACTGGTGAATCTCTCGGACCTGCTTGTCCATGACCCGCTTCCCGGCAAGTCCGGCATCGGCCACACCCGCTGGGCCACTCACGGCGCGCCCTCCGAGACGAACGCCCATCCGCACCGCTCCGGCCCCGTGGCTGTGGTCCATAACGGCATCATCGAGAATTTCCGCGCGCTGCGCCACGATCTCGCGGCCCGGGGCTATTCGACCGAGACCGAGACCGACACCGAAACGGTCTCCCTTCTCTGCCAATTCTTCCTCGATCAGGGTCTCGCGCCCCGCGACGCCGCCGAACAGACCGTCGCCCGGCTCGAAGGCGCCTATGCGCTGGCCTTCCTGTTCGACGGCGAGGAAGACCTGATCGTCGCCGCTCGCAAAGGCTCGCCACTGGCCGTCGGCCACGGCGATGGCGAGATGTTCCTCGGCTCGGACGCCATCGCGCTCGCGCCACTGACCGACCGCATCACATACCTGGAGGAAGGCGACTTCGCCGTCATGACCCGTGCCGGCGTCGAGATCGTCGACGCCAAGGGCAACCGCGCCAACCGCGAGATGCGCACGATCCAGATCGACACCGCCGCCGTCGAAAAGGGCGGACACAAGCACTTCATGGCCAAGGAGATCGCCGAGCAGCCGACCGTTCTGGCCAACGCGCTCGACCACTACGTCACCGCCGAGGGTCTGAACCTGCCCGACACGCTGCCCGACTTCGCCGGAGTCGAACGGATAGTGATGGTCGCCTGCGGCACCGCCTTTTATGCGTGTCTGACCGCGAAATACTGGTTCGAACGCCTCGCAGACATCCCGGTCGAGGTCGATATCGCCTCCGAATACCGCTACCGCACCCCTCCCATCGGCCCGAACACGCTCGCTGTCTTCGTCTCGCAATCGGGCGAGACCGCCGACACCCTCGCCGCGCTCCGCTACGCCGCCAACAAGGCGCGCATCCTCTCGGTCGTGAACGCCCCCGAAAGCTCGATCGCCCGCGAAAGCGACATCGCGCTGCCGATCTTGGCCGGCGCCGAGATCGGCGTCGCCTCCACCAAGGCCTTCTCCTGCCAGCTCTTCGTCCTCCTGACCATCGCGCTCCGCGCCGCCGCCGACCGTGGCCGCATGACGGATCAGGACCTCGTGGCCCACACCGAAACCCTCTGCGCCCTTCCCGGCCTGATGAGCCAGGCGCTCGCCACGTCCGACGCCATCCGCGCCACGGCCCGCAAACTGGCCGAAGCGCAGGACATCCTCTTCCTCGGGCGCGGCCAGATGTATCCCCTCGCCCTCGAAGGCGCGCTGAAACTGAAAGAGATCAGCTACATCCACGCCGAAGGCTACGCGTCCGGCGAACTGAAACACGGGCCCATCGCGCTCATCGACCGCACCGTCCCGGTCATCGTCATGGCGCCCCAGGACGCGCTCTTCGACAAGACCGTCTCCAACATGCAGGAGGTTATGGCCCGCGGCGGCCAGATCTACCTCGTCACCGACCGCAAGGGCGCGCGCACCGCCGGCGAAGGCACAACCGCCGTCATCGAGATGCCCGAGGCCCCGGACTTGATCGCACCCATCCTCTACGCGGTTCCGGCCCAGCTCTTGGCCTACTACACCGCCGTCGCCAAGGGCACCGACGTCGATCAGCCCCGGAACCTGGCCAAATCGGTCACGGTGGAATGACCCTCCTGCCCCACGTCCGCGAGAACGACCCACCCAAACGCAATTCGGTTCAAGTTGCATTTCCTCCTGGCGAAAATACTCCAGGGGAGCCGGGCCATCGGCCCGGCGGGGGCAGCGACACCTACCCCCGGTCGCGCAAGTCCCGCCGCATGATCTTGCCGGTCGCCGTCATCGGCAGGCTCTCGACGATCTCGACCATGCGCGGCGCAACATGCGGGCTGACGCGTTCGCGCACTCGCCGGATCAGCCGCGCCTCCACACCCTCCCGGTGGGCACCCTCCCGCAGCACCACGAAGGCCTTCACCACCTCCGTCCGTTCCGCGTCAGGCACGCCCACCGCCGCCGCCATCACCACGTCCGGATCGCCGGTCAGGCAGTTCTCGATCTCGGTCGGTCCGATCCGGTAGCCCGCGCTGGTGATCACGTCGTCGTCCCGCGCCTCGAAGGTGACATAGCCGTCGGCGTCCATCCGCCCCAGATCTCCCGTGCGAAGCCAGCCGCCCCGTAGCTTCTGCGCCGTCTTCTCAGGCTGGTTCCAGTAGCCCAGGAACATCACCGGATCTGGCGCGCGGACACAGATCTCGCCCATCTCGCCGGTCGCCACCCGCCCGCCGTCCGGCCCCAGAACGGCCACCTCGTGCCCCGGCACCTCGCGCCCAATGGCGCCCGGCCGCCGCACCCCAAGGCCACGCGACGAGCAGACCACCAGGTTGCACTCCGTCTGCCCGTAGAGCTCGTTGAACGCCGCGCCGACCATCCTGTCGCCCCAATCCAACAGATCCGGCGCAAGGCTCTCGCCGCCGGTGTTCACCGCCCGCAGCCGGTGCCCCTCGGGCACCTCGACCTGACGCATCAGCTTCAGCGCCGTGGGCGGCAGAAAGGCCACGCTCACGCCTTCCTCCACCATCAGCCGCCAGGCGGCAGTCGCGTCGAACTTTCGCATCCGCTGCGCGACCAGCGGCACACCGTGAAACAGGCACGGCATCGCCAGGTCCATCAACGCCCCGATCCAGGCCCAGTCCGCCGGCGACCAGCCCACGTCGCCCGGCTGCGGAAACCGCTCCAGGGACAATTCCACACAAGGCAGATGCCCGATCAGGAACCGGTGCGCATGAAGCGCACCCTTGGGCGGTCCCGTCGTGCCCGAGGTATAGATCATCACCGCCGGATCCTCCGCGCCCACCGGCACCGGCGCGGCAATCGGGTCATGCCCGATCGCGTCCTCCCATCGCAGTACCGACCGTCCCCCGCACCGCTCGCCCGCGCCGACTTCACCGATGACCACGATTGCCGCAAGCGCCGGCGCGGCCACGCCGCGCACCTTCGCCGCCTGATCCGCATCGGTCACCACCACCTTCGCACCGCTGTCGGCCAGCCGGAACGCCAGCGCGTCCTCGCCGAAAAGCGTGAAGAGCGGCAGGACGACGGCGCCCAGCTTCAGCGCCGCCAGATGCGCCACCATCACCTCCGCCCGCTGCGGCAACAGAACCGCCACCCTGTCGCCGGTCTCGACGCCGAGGGCGCGCAATGCGCCCGCCAGCCGGTCCGAGGCCGCCTTCAACTCGCCTTGGCTCCAAACCCGGCGCAGCCCGCCTTCGGGCGCGTCGATGATGGCCACCCGATCGGGTTCGGCCTCGGCCCAGCGCGTGTTGCATGCGTGATGGATGGTGAAGTCCTCCGGCACGTCCCACCGGAAATCGCGGACGATTTCGTCCCAGCTTCCCTCTGGCAGGACGCTAGTTCGCATAGACCTCCAGCACCGGCAGATCGGTCAGGGGCGCCTCCAGCAGACGGAACGCCGCCAGCGACACCCGGCTCGAGCCCGATTCCAGCGGCAAAAGCTCCACCTCGACCGACTTGCCGCTCGCCGGATAGACCAGCCGCCCCTGTCCCGGCGTCGTCGCCAAGGGCGTCTCGATCCAGAACCCTGGCCGCGACGGATCGCCAAGCGAGGCCACGGTCGTCCCCAGAAGCCGCCCGCCCGCGGCAGGCGACGCGGCCGCCATCCGCTGCTCCTCGGTCGTGGTGTCGAACTCTTCGACGGACCGCGCATTCGCGGGCGGCGGCGGCGCCGCGCCCTCGGCCACGGCAGGCTCGGCCACCGGCTCTGTTTGCAGGGCCGTGAACTCGGCGCAACCGGCCAGGATCAGGGGAAGGAAGATCAGATGCCTCATGCCCGAAACCTACGCCCCGGTCCCTCGTTCCGCAATGCCATCCGGCCCTTGCGGCGGCCCTCCGCCCGGAATACCTTACCAATCATGTCAGACACCCCGCTCATCGACCCCTTCGCCCGGCCCATCAGCTATCTCCGGGTTTCGGTCACCGACCGCTGCGACTTCCGCTGCGTCTATTGCATGGCCGAGAACATGACGTTCCTGCCGAAGAAAGAGCTGCTGACGCTGGAAGAACTCGACCGCATGTGCTCGACTTTCATCCGGCTCGGGGTCGAGAAACTGCGCATCACCGGCGGCGAACCGCTGGTCCGGCGGGACATCATGACCTTCTTCCGATCCATGACGCGCCATCTCGAGTCGGGCGCGCTCAGGGAACTGACGGTGACAACGAACGGCAGCCAGCTCGCCCGCTTCGCCGACGACCTCTACGCCGCCGGCGTCCGCCGCATCAACGTCTCGCTCGACACGCTGGACGAGGCGAAATTCGCCCGCGTCACACGCTGGGGCCGTCTGCCCCAGGTATTGGGTGGCATCGACGCCGCACAGAAGGCCGGGCTTCGCGTCAAGATCAACACCGTCGCGCTCAAGGGCTTCAACGAGGACGAGGTGTTCACGCTGGCCGACTGGTGCGCCTCCCGCGACATGGACCTGACCTTCATCGAGGTCATGCCGATGGGCGATCTCGGCGGCGAGGACCGCGTGGGCCAGTACTGGTCGCTCAAGGACCTGCGCGCCCGGCTTGAGACCCGCTTCACGCTCACCGATCTCGCTCACCGTACAGGCGGCCCCGCCCGCTACGTCCGCGCCGAAGAGACCGGCCAGCAGATCGGTTTCATCACGCCGCTCACCCACAATTTCTGCGAATCCTGCAACCGCGTACGCCTCACCTGCACCGGCGAGCTCTTCATGTGCCTCGGACAAGAGGACAACGCCGACCTGCGCACCCCGCTCCGGTCGTCCGAATCCGACGCCCCCCTCGAAGACGCCATCCGCGCCGCCATCGCGCGCAAGCCCAGGGGCCACGACTTCGACTATTCGCGCCAGAAGGCCGACGGCCAGGTCTCGCGCCACATGAGCCACACCGGCGGCTGACGCCCCCAATCTGCCATAGTGCAACCGTCTTATCGGCGAAATCCGATGCTCTGGTCCCGTCAGGGGCGCAGACAACGGTACCGCAATGCGCAAGATCCTCCTCCTGACTGCCTTCACCGCCTTGGCCGCCTGCGGCCAATCCATCGACGCTGTGAACAAGGGCGTCACCCCCGCCAAGCTGCAAGCCGACACCGCGACCTATTTCCGCACCAGCAAGACCAACGTCGCCATCGGCAAGATGAAACCCAGCATGCTCGGCATGGCCTATCAGGCGCGCGTCAACCGCGTGCTCTACAACTGCAACCAGTTCAGGGCCGCGATCACCTGCGAGCGCGCCAACTACTGAGCAGACCAGGCTGACACATGGCGCCCGGGCACCGGCCCGGGTGCGGCGCGCCGCAACGACGGCGGGCTAAAAGATCGTCCCCCGACATTTCCATCCAAATTTGCCGAAAATGCGGTTTTTCGGCTGTCGCGCCCAATTTTTGCCACAATTTCAGTGCATCAAGACCATAGTTAACGATCAATTCGACCAAAAACTGACCAGTGCCATGTTCAGCCAAGCCACCCAGAATGCTGCTCCGCGCGTCTTCTCATGCGCCCGCAAAGTCGTGACCACTCGGCCCGTCGACCGTGGTTTCGATCCACAGGATCCCCTCGCCACCATCCGCGAATACCGCCTGCGCAAGGTTGCGTCCAAGCGGATTCCCAGCCGGATTTCCTGACGGGCCCGGCGCCCGTCAAACCGAATAGCATTGGGCATCTGTGGGGGCAGACATGCTTGAATTCTATATCGTGACGCTCGGACCTGCGGCGGTCGTCCTGGCGATCATCCTGGTGATCAGAATGCGCCGCGCCTTGCACGCAATCCGGCAGAAGGCGCGCGAGAACCCGCCCGACTGGCCGGTCGACGAGGATCTGGGCGATCCCGATGTGGTCTTGTGGCGCCGCGCCTATCGCGGCTGAGACGCTTCATGCGCGCGGGCGCGAATAGGTCAGCGTCGCCCGCGCGACCAGCACGTCGCCCGACACCAGCCTGACGTCTCCCACAGCCAGCCCGCGGCCCAGTTTCAGCAACTCGACATCCGCGTCCAGCGGCACGCCCGCCTGCGGCTTCCGCATGAAGTCGATCGAGGCGTTCGTCGTCACCGCCAGCGCCTCCTCGCCCACATGCGCGATGATCGCCAGGTAGACCGCGCAATCGGCCAGTGCGAACATCGTCGGCCCCGAGATCGTGCCGCCCGGACGCAAATGCCGATCCCCCGGCTTCATCCGGATGCGCGCGGTCCCCGGCCCTACCCTGTCGACATAGTAGTCGTCCGCGACCTGCGGAAACTCGCGTTCCAGAAACGCCTCGACTTCGGCGACCGTAAGAACCGGCTCAAAGCTCATAAAGCGCCCCGAACTTGGCTTCCAGATAATCCAGCAGCGGTCCCTCGCTCGGCGCCTCGCCCGTGGCGCGCTGGATGACGTCTCGCGGCGCGTACAATCCGCCATGCTGCTGCACCTTCTCGCGCAGCCAGTCCGTCGCCGGCGTGGTGTCGCCCCGCGCCAGCGCCGCGTCCAGGTCCGGCACGTCCCGCCTCAGCGCCGCATGAAGGCACCCGGCATAGACATTGCCCAGCGTATAGGTCGGGAAATACCCGAACAGCGCCTCTGACCAATGCACGTCCTGAAGGACCCCGTTGGCGGGCCGATCCACCTTGACGCCGAAATCCTTCTCGAACCGCGCATTCTGCGCCTCGGGCAGACCCCCGCGCCCCAGCCCCCCCGCTGCCCGTCTCCGCGCCCTTCAACCGTTGAGCGACGCCGTCATTCCCACGCGCGTCATGCTCGCCCCGATCATTCCGGGCCTCAATGACAACGAGATTCCGGCAATCCTGCAGGCCGCGGCCGACGCGGGGGCCCGCTCCGCGGGATACATCCTGCTCCGGCTCCCCTACGCCGTCAAACCGATTTTCCTCGACTGGCTCGCGCGCGCCCGGCCCACTCACGCCGAAAGGATCGAATCGCTGATCCGCTCCACACGCGACGGCGGGCTCAGCAACTCCGAGTGGGGAAAACGCTTTCGAGGCACCGGGCCGATTGCACAGCAGATCCAGCAGACGTTCGAAGTCTTCCGTCGCAGGTGCGGCCTCGACCAGCCCCAGCCTCCTCTGGACACCTCGCTGTTCCATCCGCCTGCGCCGGCCTCAGGCCAGCTCCGCCTCTTCTGAATGAGCCCCCGGTTCTACGCTTGCGGTTTCGCGACGCCGCACTCCCAGATCACCACCTGGGGGCTGCCCCGATGGCGGCATCCAGAGTCCGCCGGACAATCGCCACTATGCACCCCCGATCCGTCTTCAAATCCTTATCGACGGCGAGTTCCGCGAGTCGAGCGCTGCACCTCGCAATACTGCTCGCGGTGGTCGCTCCAGCCCGACTTAGCGCGCAGGACGAGTCGCCGGATGAGGGTCCCGAAACAGCGGCCACCGCATCCGATTCCGACTTGCCGCTCGCTCCGGCGGACCGCGTCGATGTCGCTCCGGTGGTTCGCGACGAAGAAATCGGCGCGCGGCTGACCCGCATCTTCGAAGCCACCCGCTGGTACGACGATCCCACCGCCGAAGTCCGCGAGGGCGTTGTGTTTCTGGCCGGTCGGACGGCGGATGAGGAGTACCGGCAATGGGCCGGCGATCTGGCCCGCAAAACGGAAGGCGTCGTCGCCGTCGTCAACCGGATCGAGGTCCAGGCGACGGACCCCTGGGACTTCTCCGATGTCAATGCCGAACTCGCGCACCTCGCTCGCGCATCCCTGCGGAGCATGCCGTTCTTCATCCTTGGAGTCATCGTGCTCCTGATTGCCTGGTCGCTGTCCAGTCTGGCGCGTCGACTCCTTCGCCAACTTCTCCATTCCCGCGTCAAGAGTCGCTTGTTGCGGGAGGTCGCAGCCCGCACGTTGAGCTTGCTGGTGTTTCTGCTTGGCCTGTACTTCGTCCTCAGGATCTCGGGCCTCACGCGTCTGGCCGCCTCCGTCATCGGCGGCACCGGCATCGTCGGGCTGGTCCTCGGCATCGCCTTCCGCGACATCACGGAGAACTTTCTGGCGAGCCTGTTCCTGAGTCTTCAGCAGCCGTTCCGCGTCGGCGATCTGGTCGAAGTCACCGAGACTACGGGCTACGTGCAGCGGCTGACGTCCAGAACAACGGTCCTGATGACGCTCGACGGCACGCAGGTGCAGGTGCCCAACTCCGTCGTCTTCAAGAATTCGATCCGCAACTACACGAGCAATCCGAAACGCAGAGAGGACTTTGTAATCGGCATCGGCTACGACGACGACATTCCCAACGCCCAGGAAGTCGCGCTGCAGGTGCTCGCAGACCATCCCGCAGTGCTCGCGGACCCCGAACCGTGGGTCCTGGTTGACAAGCTCGGAGCGTCGACCGTCAATTTGAGGGTCTATTTCTGGATCGACGGGTCGCAGCACAGTTGGCTCAAGGTGCGGTCGTCCGTGATTCGGCTGCTCAAGCTCGCACTCCAGAGAGCCGGCGTATCCATGCCCGATGAAGCACGCGAGCTCATCTTCCCGCAGGGCGTGCCAGTCCGCATGCTGTCCGACACTCCCTCGGGCGAAAACGGCCATCCGCCTCGCGCGTGCAAGGATCATCCGGACGAGGAGGTGACGACGCGCGCCGAAGCCAGTTTGAAATCAGAGGCCGAGGAAATCAGAGAGCAGGCCGATCGGGCCTGGACGCCGGACAGCGGCGAAAACCTCCTCGCGACCGATCAATGAATCCGATGAGCTCGTCGTCTCACGAGCGGGCGACTTTTACTCCTGCGGCTCATCCTCGGGCGCCTCCTCCGCTGACGAATCTCCAAATCGCAGCGTGACCTTCACCGTTCCGGCCGCCAGATGAATCCGTTGTCGTTCGGGGTCGGACAACCAGCCGTGCTGTTCGGCGCGCCCGTCCACCGTCTTTTCCAGCAGCGGCCGTCCGGTCGCCTTGTCCAGCAACAGCAACGACCACGACAGCTTCGGCGGCTCGCTGCCCGGTGTCAGGTTGCGAGTCGACAGCATCAGGAACGGCCAGCGGCCGGGATTGTCGCGATGCAACTGCATCGGATGCTCCACAACCGGAACCGACCACTCGATGCTGCCGGTCGGCTTCGAAACCGCCAGCACATGTCCGTATACGTCGGGCAGCGGCAGTTGCGACGTCTCCAGCCGCGCACGCACGTCGTCGGGAGTCCGGTAGGTCGCCACGTACCATCGGTCCGCATCACTCCAGACCGTGACCGCTTCCGCGTCGTCCCCGTCCGGCAACTCCACCGTCATCAGATCCTGACCGTCGTCCGCATCGATGACGCGCAGCGTACCCGCGGCGTGCATGACGGAGAAGTCCCGGCCGTCCACCACGCCCCAATCGCGGACTTCGGGCAATGAGCGCTGCCAGACGTGAGTCTGTGTGACCACGTCAAACAATCCCAGGTCGAATCTCGCGCCGTCTCCCCGTCCACGATCGACCGTCACCAGTTTGGCGCCCCAATGTCCTTCCGGCTGTGGCTTCCAGACGCGCGGCGGCAGGTCGTTTGACCGAAGAAAACTTCCATCAACCGCTCGGAACAACTGCAACTCGTCGGAGTTGGGCGGCCAGACCGCGACGACCCGCCCATCGGACATGATGTCCCCGCCGGCCGGCAAGCCGGGCCGTTGATGCGCCCACAACTCCTGCCCCGTCGAGACACTGACCGCGGCCAGTCGATTGCCACGCTGGTAAACGAACATTCCGTTCTCGATGGGACCGACGTTGCCCAGCGTGACGCCCGACAATGGGTCCATCCAGACACGATTCCGGTTCCTGCGCAGCCGGTTCACTCCCGGAAACCGATTCGCTCCCGAGATCCGCCGGCCGTCGGTGCCCAGTGGAGCATTGGCGAGGACCTGCGGGGCATCTCCACCGGCAAACACGTCGAACAGCGTCCACTCGTCTTCGACGACCAGCAGCAGAAAGCGGTCGTACGTCGCAACGTAGCGAATGTAGTACGGTCCGCTGCGCCCGCCGAATTCACTGTTGAGGGATGTTGCGACCCACCAGGCGCGCCGCCCCAGCGGATCGAAGGCGTACAACCGCGCACCCTGAGTGTCGGTAAAGAAAGACCACCCGCTGAACAGCTTCGATGGTGGCCCCATCTGCTCGACCGGAAAGGGATGCGACGGAACGCCGCGCGTGCGATCCTCCGCAACAACGTCGGCCGTCGGCCAGGGATCAGGGGGGGACATGAGTGCCGCGCGCTCCGGATCGGATCGCCAGGCGTCGAGCAATTCCGCGCCGGTCTGCCCGTCGAGGCACTCGACGTCCCGATACGGCCCCGCCAGGTCGACCAGCAGTTGTTGCAGCAACTCACCCGTGCGGTTGGCCGCCAGCCACTGGTTGGCGAGCTCTGCGCTTGCCCGGGCGGCCTGATCCCGGTCCGCCGAACTCAGCAGTCGCAGTCGCAATGACTCGGTTTCGGCCGGCGTCAGCGTCCCGGAGTCAATCGATTGCCGGTCGATGCGTGCCTGCATCGCCCGGTCCTCGATCGCATGCCGGAACGTCTTCACTCGCGACGCATCGCCGTTCGCAAGCGCGTTGTCCGCAGCGCGCAGCAGCCGGGTCCGCAGTTGAGCCTGCTCCTCACCCGCCGAAAGGGAGATCGACTGCTCGAGCCGCCCGGCGAGCCATCGATCGCTGCGGACCTGATACATGCCGTCGATCTGCTGCCGTACGGCGAAGGATCCGGCCTTGTCCGCGAATCGCAGATACTGTTCGAAAGCGGCGTCGAATTCGCCGCCGCGTTGCAAGCCCTCGGCGAACAGTCGGTGGAAGCGCGCCTGTTCGCTGACCGTGGTCGCCGTGCTCTCGATCTCGGGCGCCGCAGTACGATAGGCGGCGAAATCGGATCGCAGTCCCTCGGTCAGCGTTTCAACGAGCAGCCGGCGCGCCGGCGATGCCGGATCGGCGCCGATCGCCCGCCGAAGACTTTCCAGCGCGTCCTGCTCCTCGCCGAGATGCAGCAGCAGTTCGCCTCGCTGCAGCAAGGCGGAGGCATCCTCCGGATCGGCCGCGATCAATCGCTCCGTCTGGTTCGTGAGTTCCTCCAGAGTGCCGAACGCCAGCACCGAATCCGCCGTTTGACACACAATGCGCCCGTCGGCGACGACGAGGTTGCCGTGAACAACAGATTCCGGCAACGGCGTCCGGGCTCTAATACGGCCGCTGGCAAGGTCAATCGCGGCGATTTCACCGGTCGAGAGCGGCAGCACGTACCATCCGTTGTGGCGGAAGCCGCGCCCGCCTGGACGTGATATCGAGACCGGCGCCTCCCACGCCGGCTCCCCGTCGGTCACGCGGAGCGCCTCAACCTGATCCCGGCCGACCAGCACAACATTTCCCTGATCGACCGCCGC
>ERZ869936.2319-NODE-2319-length-11399-cov-4.148625_pt1 | contig 11399 bp, 18 predicted proteins | sample MGYA00520876_ERZ869936 | MGnify/ENA primary metagenome ERZ869936 (study PRJEB32218, sample SAMN09650985) | biofilter metagenome | isolation source: enrty point of leading RO module | place: Saudi Arabia: Thuwal, RO plant located on Red Sea | collected 2016-02-17 ... | reverse complement strand
CCTGCAGCTGCACCACCCCCGGCAACACCTCCACCTGGTTTTGGTTTTGCTTTTGGATCTGGTTTACTGGGAGGTCTTTCCCATAGTTTCTTTGCTTGGTTCCATGCAGACTTTGCTAGTGCTTTAGTAGCACTCCAAGTTAATTTGAAGAATATTTCAAATGGTTTGAATAAAAGGAATGCACCGATCTTGAGACCAAGTACACCAATAGTACCAATAGCACCCAGCAAACCACCACTCATGATGGCAAATGCACCTAGAGCAGCAGTAATTCCTACGGCAAGATCTTTACCATATTGGTCCCACTTCTCTTTAGCCGTCTTACCATCGTTCTCAAATAATTTGAGAACCTTATCAGTAATCCAACCACCCAGTAAGAGTAAAAATACTTGCTTGAGTTTTTCTAAAGGATTTGCTAGTGATTTCCCAACTTGATTTTGTACTTTTTTTAGTTTGGGTCTGATCTTGGGATCTCTTTCTAGACCCTTTTCCTGCTCTCTACGTTCTTGATCTTCTTCTTTTCTCTTCTTACTTAATCTTTGTACCTGTTCTGCTCTTTGATCAAACTTGAGTTGCTTCTCTAAACCAGCAGCAAAGTTATTGATATTGCTTCCAATCTCAATAATATTCTGGTTAATACTCTGTAGTTGATCAGAGATATATGGATTATTCTCTTCAGATCCAGATACCTGAAGAGGTTTATTGATGGAAAGTCGTCTTGGTTTTATGAATGTCTTTGACTTTGTAAACGTACCAGCAAACCTGTTCTCTCTACCACTGGTAAAGAGTTTAGATGGAACTATAGTTTTTGCTGGAGTTTCAGCCGCCATTTGCTTGCTTATACCTTAGTTCTTCTTCCTCTAAGAATGCTTGGAGAAGTCCAATATAAACTTCTCTTTCCCAGGGAATCATGTTTTCTAACTCTGTCAAGCTATATTTATGGTGCTGCATTAAAGCGAAATTCGTCTGGTAGTATGAGCTAAGAGACTCATGCGCCAGGGCTATCCGAAAAAAGATGCTAGACCCTCAAGGACAATCTCATTATCTTCTCCAGTCTTAGGGTTAGTTACCGTAAGAGTATGTGACAGTTTGGGCATTGTAGAGAAGAATTTCTCAACATTAGCAAATTGTGCAGAGGTTAGATTCTCTACAAATTCAGTGAGTTCTTTCTTAGTAGAATCACTTGCTGCCCAGGACTCCTCATCATTATAGATCATTTCAATACAATCGGAGATGATCTGGAATCCTTGATCCATACCGACGTTACCCTCAGAGAAGTTGCTCTTGGCGAACTCATTCAGTGATGGGTATCTCATTCTGACAGAAAGCACATCATCCAGTTTAATATCTCTGGTGTGCTCAGGATCAACACTGACTTTGATCTCGTCAATGTTAATCACAACATCAACAGTTGTTTCGCCGTCATCAGGACAAGTAACAACTACTTCAATTTCTTCACCAACAGACTTACCACGAACGTTCAAGAAAAGATATTCGATATCAAAAGTTGATAGAGTATCAACCTTGACACCTCTTGAAAGAATACATGCCTGAAGAACATTCTTTACAGCAGTAGTAATCTGCTTCATGTCTTCACTTTCTAGAGCCAAGATTAGAACTTTTTCTTCCTTGACTAGAAAGGGGCGGTACTTGATTTTCTTTTTGATCGAAGGCAACTCAAGTTCATAAACAGGAGTCGAAGACTTTGGTAAAGGCATGATATACTATGATGTTTTGATTATTTATCAAGCATCTGCAACAAAATTAATTGCATCAGATCCTCTGGATGGAATCGTTGGATTCCAGTTATTGTGAGCATTTGCAAGGAAGTTATCAACACTCTGTTGATTGAATAGATTCTGTTCAAAGGTGTTGGTATTGTTCTGGTTGTCAGTAAAGTAACTACTTAGATCAGCACCAGAAGTTGATTGACCTGTCGGACGAGATGAGTTTGTATTGTTGGCAGTATTTGAAATATCTGTACTGTTCAGAACAGATCCAGATCCTTGAGTTTGACTTGCAAGAGTTATATTCTCTCCAATTTGTCCCATGATGTAACGATCATAATTAAACTCTACCTGAATTCTTAGAATCGTATTCTGTGCCTCATATGAAACAGGGACAGAGTTTACATTCACTGGGAATGCTGAAACAAAATTATATTGTATACCTCTATTATAGTCTCTTTCAAACTTAGCAATCTTCAATCCCTCACACTTATATGCATCTGGGTAACGCATTCTATAGAAATATCCTCTATTTCTTTTATCCTGTGATCCACCACCAGCAACATAGTCGATCCATGATTCAAAGAACTTGAGCATCTTATACTCAGAGTCACAATAGAATCCTAGACTTATATTTCCAAACTGTCTGGTATGTGCATACTGTTGTTGTACTCCAGTAAAGTTACCTTCAATATTGAAAGTTGCTAGTGATGATCCAGGTAGATTAGCATCATAGCATAGAAGACCTGCTGCTCTAGACAAGAAATAATAATCAGCACCGTTTGATGCTATTTGAGTTCTGAGTCCTGCTGGAAAACCACTAAAGAACAATTCATAATGATTCGCTTGCGCGACATTCATCATGATTGGCTTAAGATCAGAGATTCTTCTTGGTCTTACCACTCTAAATACCTATAGTGACTTTTGTTATGGATGGCATACAAAGGTAAGTTCAGACCCTCAAATACAAAAAAGTATAGAGGAGATGCATCTAACATTATTTATAGGTCATTGTGGGAGAGAAAGTTCATGGTCTACTGTGACCTGAACGAAAACATCCTAGAGTGGGGTAGTGAAGAGTTTTGGATTCCATATCGCTCTCCAGTTGATTCTAGAGTGCATCGATATTTTCCAGATTTCTATATCAAGGTTCGTGAAAGTGGTGGGAATATCGTAAAGTATGTTATTGAGATCAAACCCAAGAAACAATGCAAAGAACCTAAGGTTCAAAAGAAAAAAACTAAATCATATATCTACGAAGTGACAGAATATGCCAAGAACCAGGCAAAATGGAAAGCTGCTATAGATTTCTGTGAAGATCGTATGTGGAAATTTAAAGTTCTTACTGAAGATGAACTAGGGGTATGAGTATTCAACCCATCATGGATAAACTGATCGGGGTCGAAGATCCTGATGATTTAATGGTGGAGATTCTAGATGCTCTACCACAAACAGCAAATCCTACAGAAGTTACTGCAGGAACATATTGCACGTTTGTATATTCACCTAAGACGTTTCTAGTTCGATATGATCAAAATCCTTTAGTTGCAGTAACTGAGGTTTTTGAATGGGGATTCCGTGGTATCAATTATCACTGGGGTGCATTTAGAAACTATACCTGGGAAGAGTTTGTCGGTGATGTTCATATTGTCAGTCCAAGTGACTTGGCAGCATTAAGAACAATTCCATATCAAAAATTCCGCCTAAATATCTAAAACGACCATACTGTCTCAAACACACATGGAAAATTTGAGATATCCACTTGCAACGTTAGATCAAGAATCTGACTTTCTTGCTGTAGATGTTTTTGAATATAAAGCAACTGGATTTGGATCTGGTCAAAGTTCTCAAGCTCAAGCAGATAACATCAATGAAGGTGTAGGCAATCAGAGAGCAACTCAAAAGGGATCTATTATCCTACCAGTTCCTACACAGATCTCAAATAACCAAGGTGTTAGTTGGTCTGGTTTTGAATTAAATGCAATGTATTCAGGTCTTCTTGGAAGTGCTGAAGATATTATGCGTGCCAGTCTTCAAGAACTTCCTGGTGTAGTTGGGAACTCAATTAGTAATATGAATAAAACTGTTGGTGGTGCAGGTGGTGTTAGTAATTTGGTAAAAAAAGCACTTGCAACTGCAATTGTTGGTGCAGTTGGTGGTCCAAATATTACTGTTGATCAAATCCTAGCAAAGACTACAGGACAAGTTCTAAACCCAAACATGGAACTACTGTTCAAAGGTCCAGGACTTAGAACATTTAACTTTGCATTTCAGTTTGCACCAAGAAATCCAAGTGAAGGTCAAGAAGTAAAGAATATTATTAAGTTCCTTAAGATGTCAATGTCAGCAAAGAGAAGAGGTTCAAACTCACTCTTCCTTTGCACTCCAGATGTTTTCCAACTCACCTTCAAAAAAGGTGGTGAGGATCATCCATTCCTAAACAAGTTCAAGAAGATGGCACTCACTAATATGAGTGTGAACTTTACTGCTTCTGGAACATATGCATCTTATGATGATGGAACTCCTGTCATGACTACGGTGAACATGACTCTACAAGAGTTGCAACCAGTCTATGCGAATGATTATGAGAACACCTCAGGAGTTGGTTACTAATGGCTTATTTCAGAGAACTGCCAAACGTAGAATATCCATCACCTATCACGGAAAGAATTTCTGATAGGGATTACGTTACGATCAAGAATATTTTTAGAAGAGTAAAACTCAGAGATGATCTAGAGGCAAACCTATCTGCCTTTGAGAGGTATGAGATTCGTAGTGGTCAGAGACCAGATACTCTTGCTGCTGAGTATTACGGAAACCCAGACTTAGACTGGTTAATTCTAATCGTTAATAACATCACCAATGTTAGAGATCAGTGGCCTCTATCTGATCAACAACTCTATGAGTTTGCACTGAATAAACATGGTGACATGTTAAATCACATTGCACATTACATCACTAAAGAAGTGAGAGATGATGCTGGTCGTCTGATTTATCCTGCTGGCGTGGTTGTTGATTACGACTTTACAATCACTGACCCGGATAATCCTAACGCTACTTTGAATCCTGTAACAGGAATGACCAACTATGAATGTGAAGTTGGTAAGAATAATGAAAAGAGATCAATCACTTTGCTTAGAACTGAATATGTTCAACAAGCCGTGAATAATTTAAAGGAGGAACTGACTTACACCAGATCCTCCCAATACGTTGATAGTAAGACTATTAAGGCAGATAATATCCGCCTCAAGTCATAATCAGTCTTCCGCGAGACGCTGGAAGTAACTTAGAGTGTCATCCTCTTCGGGGGCACTCTCTTTTGATGCCATGATGTCAGGAGCATTGAAACCACTGTCATCATTGTCATGACTGTGACCATGACTGTGACTGTGCTCAGGACCTTTGGTCTGATGATCGAAGTAAGGATCAATAGACTCTTCAGTACCTGCTTTCTCAGTCAGTTTCTCAGACAACCAGTCACGATCAAGACCGAGCACATAGTTCATGCGCTTCTTCAGTTCTTCGTAGGGTTTGAACTGGTCAACACCTGCAATGGCAGTCAGAGGATACTCCTTCTTCCAGATTGCTTCGAGAGCATCATCATCGTCCAGTAGAGGTTCTACGCGACCGAACTCAGAGGAATCATAGTTCCAGTAACCAGCAACCTTCTTGATCTTCAGTTTGAAGTTTGCACCTTGCCAGAAGTCAAAGGGGTTGATGGGTTTCTCATCTTCAAACTCAGGTTGCATGGCAGCAGTGATCTTGTCAAAGATCTTCTTACCATACTTGAACAGGAAGACTTTGCCTTCGTTGTCAGGGTTGATGGAGTCCTTAACAACATAGATGTTGCTGTAGTAGGACAGTTTGCGCTTCTGACGACGTGCTTCGTCCTTATCGGAGTCACGGCCAGTGTTCCAGAGTTGAGAGTTGTACTCAGAAACGGGGTCCTTATCACCGATCGTGGTGCGAGAGTTTTCAATGTACCAACCGTTAGGACCTTGGAAAGCATGACTGTAGAGTTTCACCCAAGGCAGATCCTCACCATCAGGAGCAGGGAGGAAACGAATAACGGCATAACCATTACCAGACTTATCAAGTTGAGGTTTCCAGAGACGCTCGTCTCCATTACCTTGCTTGGTCATTTTCTCGACTTCCTTGACCAGTTTGTTGGTCAGAGAACCGAGGGAAGATTTCTTTTTTAGATCAGAGAAGGACATCGGATTTGGCCTGTGTACGTGTTGGATTATAGGATGGTTTGGATTAGGTGTCAAGTTGCTCGCGCATACTTGAGATGGCAGTGTTCATTTCAGTAAACACTTTGTTTACGTCAGCAGCACCGCCAAAACCAAGGAGGTTACAGAACTTTTGAATGTTCTCCTTCCTCACAATGGCTTCAGGATCGTCACTTAGTGACAACCTAGTATACATCACTTTCTGCATTTCTAGCAACTGTTGCAACTTATCAATATGCGCCAGTTTGGACTCCTTATCAAGAGACTCAAATCGCATAGAGTCTTGAAATATATCTTGCTGAAGGTCAGCAATGTTCCTCATCTCTTTTTGGATGAGTTCGGATTCCATAAATTCGCTCATAGTGGCAACTTAGCCATGGTTGTCTTTTTCATAAAGTTTAGTCGGATTGCATCCCACTTCAATTTTTCTTTCAATGGTTTGGTAACCAATTTGGGAATTGATTCCAACTCAATGTTGTTGTCTTCACAATAAAGAATGATAGCATCGATGTAATTGATCTTCTCCCTAAGGACAAGTTCTTCGATGTCCTGACAAAACCTTTCGGATGTCAGGAACTTCTTTTCAATTTCCTTCTTTAGTTCATTCTTCATTCTGGGAAAGTCTAAAATCAACGAACTCTTTGACATATTCACTCAATTTCTTAATGTACTTCATTTTATCATACTCCTCGTAAACCTCACAAGATCCATCTTCACATGCCATGAGGATGACAAGTTTTTTGACTGTGATACCTGTTAGTTCATAAAACATACAGGCATATGCTGCTGCTTGAACAAAGTAGTGATCAATCCACTTCCTTGGTTTTGGTTTCTTTGAAGTCTTAAAGTCGATGATTGCTAGTTCACCATTATATTCAGCGATACAATCGACTGTGCCTGCGATACCTAACCGCAAACTATATAGCGAACTTTCTAGAGCGTGAATTTTGTCAATCTTGTTAAGTTCTGGTTTGCAGATTTTAAACAGTAAATCGGAGAGTGGTTGTACTTTTGGTAGCTGCTCATTCTTGATGTAGTGCTCTACCAAAGTATGCATGTCAGTACCACGACTAGTAGACTGTACTCTGACTTTATTTGCTTGTTCTATTCCAACTTTTTTCTCCCATGAAGAAAACTTGTCTCGATTGATGAAACTAATCACCGAAGTAATCGAAACAAGTTGTTGGTTTCCTTCTGAAGTTTTGTAATAACGAATGTCATCGATGGTCTCCCTCTCTAATTGAGGGAGATCGATTTCAACATGATTAAACATTACATGTTCATTTCTAGTTTTGCAAGTAGGTATTCTTTCACGATACCGGATCTTACGATATCGTCAACACCAAACTCTACAAGTTCAAATGATGGCATCTTCCTAAGGATGCTCATGAAATCTACGATTCCATTCTTTTCATTAGTCTTGGTAAGGTCAGTCTGGGTAGCATCACCACAGAATACGATCTTACTATTTTCACCAATACGGGTGATGATAGAGTCTAGTTCATGGAAGTTTAGATTCTGGAATTCGTCAATGATCAGAATTGCATTGTCAAAAGTAGTACCACGAATGAAAGAAGTGCTCCAGAAACTTACAGTTTCCTGAGCTTTGAGATTACCATACAGCATTTCAAAGTCTGTATCTGTAGGCATCTCAAACATATATTTTACCATATTCTTATAAGGAATCTGGTAAAGAGAAGACTTGTCTTCATGATCACCTGGTAGGAAACCAATCTCTCTAGTGGCAACTAGAGAACGGACAACATAAACCTTCTCGTATGGTGTAACTTCATTTAGAACATCGGCAAGTGCATTGTACAGAGCAATGAACGTTTTACCGGTGCCAGCACATCCATACGCAACCAGATGTTTTCCTTCATCATATGCATCAAAGAATTTCTTTTGGTTATCGGTCAGCGGATCGATGTCAAGTAGTAGATCCGAATTAATTGGTTTCTTACGCTTCATCTGCTTAGCAGTGAGGCCTACACCAATAGGTTGCTGGGATGAACTTTTTCTTTTTCTTGGCATTAGATTTTCTTTACTTTAGAACCGGGCATTTTCGATGCTCTATCGAGCATATTATTCAATCCAGGTCGTCTAGCAATTAGTTTATACTTCCAATCATTAACATCCCAAAAAAAAAGACAGATGTTAAGGTATAAATAATCTCTTGACCATTCGGGATTGTCTTTACGCCACTGGTCCCATTCATGTATGCTCATTTTCACTTCTTTTGTTTCACCCGTTTTGAGGTGAACAACTGGATATGTTGCCATAAGTTAGAATCTCCACACAATTATTTAGTATGACCAACCCAACCAAGTGCTTCAGCAATTACTGGGAACTGACCAGCAAAGATGCACTTACACTCATTGGCAATGTCCATGTGCTCTTTCTGAGTGCCATTAGCAGAGCGAAGTTGAATGTAATGAATCCATGAACGAATTGATCCACTCATGTAGAGTCTGGTTGGCGTAGCCAGAGGAAGCACAAAACGAGCACACTCCTTTGCAATTCCCTTGTCAAGCATTGTCTGATATAGATCCATGGCAGAAGCAAAGTGCCGTTGAATCTGAATCTCAAACTCTTGCTTAGTAAATTCGTCAACATCATCAATAGAGTTTTGACGATTCTTAGTGTCCTGTCGTCGAAGATCGAACATAGGAATCTGTTCAGCAAGCAGAGATGAATCTGCATACCGCTGAGAAAACTCTTGATATGTAAATGAACGGTGACGAAGGATCTGAGCCGCCAGTCCCCTGGTGGTGTTGATCTCAAGCGTCATGAATGCCATCTCAAAGATACTCCAATGCTGATGATTGATGCAGTATTTGAGAAGACCAGCAATCTTTTCGTTTTCTTGATTGTTGGGGTTGCTTACGCGAGCACAATATGCAATATTTTTCTCTGCATCAGGAGTGACAGAGATCAGTTTAACATGATTCATTCTTGAAAAGTTTACGACATTTTTTCACTTCTTTGAGTTCATCTTTGATCATCTTATATGCATCTTCAGGAGAGATTCTCCGTGACATCTCCATAGCAGTGATAACTTCAACTCTTGTACCGAAATGCTTTAGAGCTTCCTCAAAGCAATTCAATTCCTCATACATTTTAGCATAACCTCAACGTTTTTTCTTTTCCTCCTTTGGTTTGTATCCCCAAAGTTTAGGTTTAATCGTTCCTTCTGCCCACTTAAAACCGATAAATCCTTTTCCAAATTTATCGTAATACATGTCAAATAGTTTGACTTCTTTCTGTGCTCTGGTTAGATCGAAAAAGATTTCATCATCAATCTTATACTGAACTAGAAATGCATCGGTGGGAAGACTACGATCTTTTGCATCAGATGGTTTACAATCCACTTTTAGGATTGTGCATCCATATCTCTGTTTAGATAGGTTGATCTCGTCTTCAGTCCATGTCATTAGTTCAGGCTCGATTTCCCCAAACGATGTCCTCGTAGGCTTCGGCAACAACGTTTCGCGTGACTCGGTACTTCTTTCCAATTTTTTTATCCTTTACTAAACAAAGCAGTTCGGCTTCATCCTTGTGAAGAGACTCTAGTAGTTCGATGAAAAGAGATTCACGTCTTGTGCGAGTGAGATCTCGGTTTCCACCTTCTACGAAATTGTAGAACATTCTTTGACTACTGGCAAGACGGGAGATACCATCACCTACGGGTTTATCGTTTTGGGTGTATGGCACTTCACCATCAGGCAGAGCACTTGAAACTGACTCATCAAAGTTCCAGATGAGTAAAGAGACCAAAGCAGGATTGCGATGCTCCTTGAGAAGTTTAATCTTCTCTGCTTTGGTCTTTGCGCTATGTACCGCTTGCAGGATTTCAGTTTGTAGCGGGTTGGGTGGTAATTTTTTAGCCATAATTAAACTCCAGGTTTAGTCATAATCTTCTTCGTCGTCTTCAAATCCATTTTCAAAGCGGAATGCAATGAGTTGATCAGGAAGGACGCCTCCATCTTCGTCGTACATTTCTGGGTGCAAACCCTGAGGAACATTAAATGATACTACGTTCTCTCTTACAATCCATCCAAAAATAGATCCTGTAAGAAAGGCACCGATCATAAGGAATGATCCTAAAACGAGTGAGACTGCTAACATGGTTCCTCTCCTAGTCTTTCTGCTTTCTAAAGTCAAAAGAGAACTTTAGTTTGAAAGATAATTCTCTTTTGAATATCCTAATCTTTTGATCAAGATTAATGTTGATTAAATGCTTTGGTTTTCTGACTCCGTTAAGAATTAAGTCTACGCCTCTATTTATAGGAATACTAGAGGATTTTTTGTTCTCTGAGGAATTTGATGGTTTCACTGCAGCCTCCAATACTCTGATCTTCAGTAATCACTTGAGGAAATGTACTGCCTTCCCCAAATTTATTATAGAATTCCTCTTTGGTATAGTCAACATCAAGAGTATAGATCACATACTTTTGTTCTGTTAAATCAAAAACCTGCTTGACCTTAGTGCAATAAGGACAACCAGGTTTAGAGTATACTGTGAATGTCATTATAAGAAAGGAACTGATCCTATTATAACACGGATTTGCGATTCATAGGGTGTTGTTTGCCATTCTATCTTTTTAGTTACTTATGAGGTCGCGGTTTATCAATAGAATCCAATATCCATTCTGTCATGTGCCCAAGCGGTAATCTCAGTATTATATTTTGTATAGTTGTTGTTAGCATCAGTAGTATACTGTAAAACCCCACTACTCCAAGAAAGACTTCCAACAGCAATACCAGTTCCTACAATAAATTGAGCGGTTGGTGTTTGAGTTTGATAATTGTAACTACCATTATTTACTTGTCTTGCGTGAGCATAAGCAGTAATAATTGCTGCTTGATTCGCAACAGCACAAACTGCATACATCTTAATCTCAATAACTACATGAGAGTTTCCTGTAACAGCTCCCAGAGAACATAGATTGACAGTAGTTTCACTTGTACTACGAGTAAATGCGAAAGCATATCTCTTTACATAATTCGTCTCAGTTCCACTACCACATCTCATCTCAAGCAATCTAGCATCGCTCTTATTAATAGACAATCCAGCATTTCTATTGACGGTATTGTAATCACCAATACGAACATCACCATCAGAAGCTATACGCACCCGCTCAACAATCGTTCCATCTTTTCTTGTAGTAAAACTAAGACGACCAGTCCTATTTGTACCCGTTGAGAAGTCTTCTTCTGCATCGCATATAATTTGAGCGCCTGTAATGTTGTTTGATGGTCCAAGGTTTATTTTGGCTTTACCGCTAGCACTTATGTCAGAGGTGAAGATAGATAGGGTTGATTCAGAGCTTCTTACACATTGAATATTTGAGAGACTTTCTTTGCTGCTGGTCGTACCAACCAATAACCGCCCCGAGCTGTCGATTCGTAGTTGCTCGGTATCAGACGATCCAGTGTGAAA
>ERZ869936.2318-NODE-2318-length-11405-cov-3.502026_pt1 | contig 11405 bp, 10 predicted proteins | sample MGYA00520876_ERZ869936 | MGnify/ENA primary metagenome ERZ869936 (study PRJEB32218, sample SAMN09650985) | biofilter metagenome | isolation source: enrty point of leading RO module | place: Saudi Arabia: Thuwal, RO plant located on Red Sea | collected 2016-02-17 ... | reverse complement strand
GCTCCATTTGCGGGCTACTATGCCCGAGACGATTGGGCCCTTGTGAGTGCTTCGCCGGAAAGGTTTGTCCGTGTCGAAGGGGGCGAAGTGGAGACCCGTCCGATCAAGGGAACGCGTGGTCGAGCCGCCGGTCCCGAGGCCGACCTGTTCAGCCGCGATGCACTCCGCGAGTCGGCCAAAGACCAGGCCGAGAACGTCATGATTGTCGATTTGCTCCGCAACGATTTGTCCCGCGTTTGTCAGTACGGGACGGTGCGCGTTCCGCAGCTGTGTCGTGTCGAGACCTACGCCACAGTGCAGCATCTGGTCTCCGAGATTCGCGGGCTGCTGGCTGCCGGTTGCGATTTCTGGGATCTGCTGGCAGCGACGTTTCCGGGTGGTTCGATCACGGGTGCTCCCAAGATTCGTGCGATGGAGATCATCGCTGAGTTAGAATCAGTCTGTCGGGGTCCGTATTGCGGGTGCCTGTTCTACGACAGTTTCGATGGGCACGCGGACAGCAGCATTCTGATCCGGACACTGACGGTGCGGCATGGTTGGGTGCAATGTTCCGTGGGGGGCGGAATTGTGGCGCAGTCGAATCCGGAAGACGAATACCAGGAGACTCTGACCAAGGCTCAGGGAATGCTGCGAGCGCTGCAGTCCTCCTGAGGACTCGCTAAGATGGCGGTGGGACTTTCGGGCGTGCCAGCATGATTCTGCTGATCGACAATTACGACAGCTTCGTCTTCAACCTGGCTCGGTATCTGACCGAGTTGGGACGAGACACACTCGTTCTGCGCAATGATGCGATCCAGCCGGAAGACCTGGCCGAAATCAATCCGGAAGCGATTGTTCTCTCACCGGGGCCGTGTGGTCCGGCGGAAGCCGGCATCTGTGTCGAACTGGTACGACAGTGGCGAGGCCGCATTCCCATTTTGGGGATTTGCCTGGGACATCAGTGCATAGCGGCGGCAGGAGGGGGACGGATTGTCCGCGCGCCAGAGCCCGTTCACGGCCGCGTTTCGGTGATCCACCACGAGCAGACACCGCTGTTTGATCGTGTCGCTTCGCCGTTCCGCGCAACGCGTTACCATTCGCTGGTGGTCGACGAAGCAAGCCTGCCGGCGGACCTGCTGGTGACAGCGCGCAGCGAGGACGGTTTGCCGATGGCATTGGAGGTCGTCGGACAACCGTTGTGGGGGTTGCAATTTCACCCGGAAGCCATTCTGACAGAGAATGGGCACCGCCTGTTGGCGAATTTCCTTCGGCTTTCGAATCTGCCAGTCGGAAAAATTCCGGAGAGTGAACTCGCGCCGTCAGAATTTCCCTCTGCGGGAACGTCTCTGCCAGTCGAGAGCGTTCCTCCGCCCCCCGGCCATCGTCCCGTCCATTGGTGATGCGTCTCTTGTGAACGCATGAACTCGCTGCCGGGTGTTGCAGAATGCCCCGCGCAGGAGAAGCCGCGCTGGGCGAGTCGCCGCGTTCCGCTTGTGCCGCTTGTGTCGGTCGTTCGCGACAGGCACTTCGTACCGCCGGAACTGCCGTCATGATCCGGGCGATTGTCCCCAAGGGGAACTCGGGCAGGCAGATCCGGAAGATGTCGCATACCGAGCCGTGTTCGGACCGCCGATAAAAACAAGCGGAATCAGCGTCTGTAGTCGATGTCGTTCCACGGCGCATCGAGCTGCGGTCCGGTTTGGGAATCGAACGCCGCTGGCGGAGGAATGCTCTCGCGGACGCGTTTCCCTCGGGAATGTTGCGCTCGCGGCACATCCCCAGCCGCGATTTTGCCTTCCACCAGCATCCACGAGGCGGCCGATGTCGAGACTTCAACTACTGGCAATTGCTCCCCTGTCGATCCTCCTCCTCAGCGTGAGCTTCGTCGAGGCTGCCGGCCCGAATTGGCGCACTGACTTCGAGGCGGCATCTGCAGAGGCAACGCAGGATCAGAAACCGTTGCTGCTGCATTTTCATGCCGTCTGGTGTGGTCCCTGCCGGACGATGGAGAGGGAATTCCTGCACGCAACCGATGTGGTAAAGCATCTCAGCGGCGAGTTCGTTCTGGTCAAGATTGACGCGGACAAGTATCCGGAACTGCTCGATCGTTTCAAAGTGGTGTCGTTGCCGACCGACTTGTATGTCGATCCATCCGGTCGCATTCTCGGACGCAACGAAGGGTACCAGCAACGTTCCAGTTATCTGGCGAAGGCACGCCGTGTTCGTTCCGATTTCGATCGCTCGCATCAGATTCGAGTGGCCCGGAATGAGACCGAAGCGACGATTCCTTCGACCAATCTGGAGAAGAGCCTGACTTCGCAAGAAGAGAAGACTCCCGGGCAGCAATCGGCCAGCCCCTCTACTGGCCCCGCAACACAGAACAGCGAGGAACCGGTTGCCGTCGTCAATCTGAATGCGGGGAGTGAAGTCCTCGGCATGGAAGGTTACAGCCCGGTGGCTTTGCAGGAAAATCGCAAGTGGCTGAAAGGCCGGCCAGAGATCACCGCCACCTATCAGGGCGTCGTGTACTACTTCCAGACCGAAGCGGAAAAACAGGCCTTTGACGCCGATCCGCGAAAGTTTGCCCCCCGGCTGCTCGGTTGCGATCCGGTGATTTTGACCGAAACAGATCGTGCCGTTCCCGGCAGCACCAGCTACGGTGCCTACCTGGATAACGAGTTGTTCCTGTTCTCGTCCATCAGTACGCGGGAACGGTTCAAGAAGGCGCCGTATCGGTACACGCGGACTCGGCATGTCCTGAAGGTTGATCAGATCGATCAGACGGCACTTCGGTAGAAGTGGCCTCAAGCCTGCTGAGGGGAGCTGGCAAGGCTGTGATGTCGAGAGTGGACGAGTTCGTCTCCCACGTGGGTCGACATCTGATACCGGCTGGTAGACGTCCTTGACACCGTCGGGAGGGCGTGGACAATCTTATGCGGGCGTGGACTGCGTGCCCCAACGCCGGGTCGCCGGCTGAGACGCCCGCGACTGGTCTCACGCCCACGACTGTTCTCAGTGGTTTGCCCTGGAAGGACGTGTCATTTGGTGGTTTCGTCACCAAAAATTCTGGCACAATTACACCCGCTCGACGGAGGTCGGCCGATCACGTTAGAGCGTGACGTGACGCTGGTTGGTCGCAAAGAAGGGCTGTGCGATCTGATCATTGATCATTCAAGCGTCTCGAAGATGCAGTGTTTGATCATCAAAACCGACGGGCTGTTGTTCATTCGGGATCTGGAAAGCACGAATGGCACGAGGGTGAACGGTCAGAGCATTGCGGGAGGAGCCTTCTTGCCGGGCGACGAATTGGCGTTTGCCAGCAAGCGGTATCGCGTGCACATTGGTCCGGCTGAGCCGCGTGTCGGTGCCAACGAGAAGACCGAGATGCTGACGTCGTTTCCGCTTCCGCTGCCGGCCGCGCAAAAGAGTTCGCTCAAGCCAGGTATATCCGACACGCCATCCGACTCGGGAAGCGAATCGGATGTCCGTCTGCTTGGCCCGGACGATTAGCGTCTAAGACGCGACCTTCAACTGCAGTTCTTCGGCGTTGAGGGCGACAATGGCGATGCCCAGCTTGTCTGCCAACTGGACGACATCGGGTTCGTCGAGAATGATTGTCTTCCCGCTCTCCACAGCCAGAACGCGTCCGCCCGCTTCGTGCATTGTCTTAAGAGTATCGATGCCGATGGTTGGCACGTCGAAGCGGGTATCCTGCTGAGGCTTGGCCACCTTGACGACGGTGAAGCCACCGCGGCGACAAAGTCCGGCCGCCCGGCGAATGCAGTTGTCTGTCCCTTCGATTGCCTCGACGGCGATGACGGCCATGTCGTTGATGACGACGGACTGCCCGATATCGAGCCGGCCCATTTCCTTGGCGATTCCCCAGCCGAAGTGGATGTCGTTCCATTGCGCTGGCGAGGGCTTGCGGCGGGTGAGAAATCCGTGTTTCACGAGCAACTCCGGACAGTAATCGAGAGCCGAGCCGAAATGAATACCGTCCCGTTCGAACTCGCGAATGACGGCTAACAGCAGCGTGTCGTCTTTGCGGTTCTCGCGGCAGTAACGGTACCACATATGAAGCGTCCGCCAGTCTGGCAGAAGCTTGAAGATTCGAAGGGGATGGAACAGAACCGACTTTTCGATCTTTCCAGCCATCACGATGTGTTGCAGGCGAGCCCGCTTGCACTGACGAATGGCCCGGCCGATGCCCGCCAGTGGAACCGTCACATAGTCGTCACAGGCTTCGGCCAGCGTTTCGTCGGCCATGCCGTCCACGCCGATCCCGATGACCGTATGGCCCTGTTGGCGCGCGGTTTCCGCGACGACAATCGGGAAGCGGCCGCTGCCGGCCAGAATTCCAAATCGCCTCGGCGTACGCCCGATATAGCGGGCTCCGTCGCTATCCCAGCGATGTGCGTATTTTGACTGTGTCACGACTTCAAGGGAGGGGCTGCTTGAGGGCTGAGTTGGTCGGTCAGTTCTGCAACTTGTGCGGTCAACTCTTTGAGTTGTCGGCGCATTTCGGGCAGGCGACGCATGGCCATCACCAAGCGGTACTGTTCCTGCTCTGGTGTGGCGGGCGTGCCGATAAATGTCTGTCCGCCGGGCATGTCTTTGTGGACGCCGGCTTTGGCTCCCAGAACGCAACCATCGCCGAGATGGACGTGATCTGCCACACCCACCTGGCCTGCGCAACGGACGTAATCGCCCGTCGAAACGGACCCGGCGAAGCCGACCTGCGATGCGAATGCGTTGTGCTTTCCAAGTCGGCAGTTGTGCCCGATCATGACCTGGTTGTCCAGCTTGGTTCCTTCGCCGATGACCGTTGGACCAATCATTCCGCGGTCAATTGTCGTGGCGGCACCAATCTCGACATCGTCGGCGACTTCGACATTGCCGAAGTGCGGAATCCGCTCGAAGCGGCCTGATTCAAACCGGTATCCGAAGCCATCGGCTCCCAAGACCGCGTTGGCGTGTAAGATGACGCGGTTTCCCAGGATGACATCGTGGTACAGAACCGCATTCGGGTGGACAGTCACATTGTCGCCCAACTGGCATCCCGGTCCGACGTAGACGCCAGGGTAGATGTCGCAGTTGTCGCCGATGACGACGTCTTCGCAGATCGTGGCACCTGCGTGAATGTTGCAATTGCGGCCGATGATGGCCGTTCGGGCGATGCTGGCCGCCGGCGAAATCCCGATACGGGGCCGCGGACGTTGCGGGCGGAGTTTTCGCAGCACCTGGATGAAGGCTGCCTGAGCGTCTCCCACAATCAGGCTACAGGCAGGCCGACGGTCGTCGGGAATGTTTTCCCAGACGTCCTCGGGCATCAGGACCGCTCCGGCGCGACAGCCGACGAGTTGCCGAATATTCTTCACCGAGTGGACAAAACCACGATCACCGGGAACGGAGGTCGCCAGTGATTCTGCTCCGTCAATGGTGACGGCCGGGTCGCCAACGACCTTCGCATGGAGCCAATCAGCCAGTTCCTGGACGCTGAACGCCATAGGTGGGAGTCCTTTCCCAGCGAAATCTCGGTTGTCGTTCTCACTTGCACGGCATCGGCTCCGCCGATTGCTGCGGAGGGCTTCAAGGCCGATTCTCGCCGACAGCCTGCGGGAAATGTCCGCTGCGAGACGTCTGGCGGGCGGTCGGACCAAAACCCTTCGACAGTGCGGCCGCCTTGTAATTCATAATGGACGTTCGACGCAAGGCCGATTTGCATTCCGGCGGGTTCTCGGAGGTTGTCCGAACTTCTGCTGTCAAAGCGAGTTGAAGCCGATCCTGTCACATCCCATCGACGACAGATTTGACCTCGGATGCGGACTTCTGGGGGAGGGGAGGTCACCGCCGTTCTGAGCGATATGACCGATTCAATCGTTGACAACCGCATTTGCCGTCGGTAGCATCGGCCACACGTGTGTTGGTGGCGAGGCCTCAGGCTGAAGGACTCGCAGACAGGGAATCCGGTGAGAATCCGGAACGGTACACGCCGCTGTGACTGAGTGTCAGCGCGCAACCCGATTCTGATCCCATTGCTGCATTGAAGCGGCGAGAAGGGTGGGTTGCACGGCTCAGGAGTCAGAAGACCTACCAACACGTTGTCGGCGGGAATCCGCGTGTCAAGGATGCCGCAGAACGTAACCCTCTGGGACACTTCCCCTCTAACAAGCCCTCAGGCTTCCCGGCACGTACGCGCCCGGTCTTTTTCCGGTTTCGGTCGACTGTGCCCGGTCTTGGTTGGCGGTCAGAGGCAGTGGCTGGGTGAATCATGGTACCTCGTTGGCAAGCCCGCATGCGGTTGCGCGGCTTCACACTCATTGAACTGCTTGTGGTCATTACGATCATTGCCGTGCTGATCGCCATGCTGTTGCCGGCCGTTCAGTCGGCACGCGAAGCGGCCCGCCGTGCCACCTGCCTGAGCAATCTCAAGCAGATGGGGATTGCCTTGCACAACTACCACGATGCGCATCGCGTCTTTCCCCCCGGTGGACTCGAGGTCCGGACACCACTGGCGCCGGCCGGGCGGCAAATTGCCTGGTCCGTTTTTCTGCTGCCGCACCTGGAGCAGGCCCCGCTCTACAACAGCATCGACATGAGCAAGGGATTTGATGCCCCCGAGAACGCCGTCGCTGCGGCCACGGTTCTTCCCATTTACATCTGCCCGAGTGTTCCCCAGGCCGAAGAACTGCACTCGGGGCGGGGACCCTGCCAGTACGGCGGGATTTACGGCGAGCGAATCACCAGCCCGAATAGCCCTCCCAAGGGAGTCCTGCTGTACGAACGCGCGATGCGCATCGCCGAGATCATCGACGGGACATCGAGCACCGTTGCGATCGGCGAGGACAGCGGCTTTTCTGACGGGCAGTGGATCAACGCACGTAACGTGTTCGACCAGGCTTTTGCAATCAACCGGGCTCCCTCGTTTGAAAACGATATGCGCAGCAAACACACCGGCGGAGTCAATGCACTGTTCTGCGACGGGTCCGCTCGGTTCCTCGGTGAGAACATGGACCTGATCGTCCTGGCCGCTTTGTGCACACGGGCCGGGGGCGAGGTCGTCTCGCATCCCTAACGCCTATCGTCGCACTATTCGATCAGAGTTTGCTACACGCATTCGCATTCATTCATCCAGACGAGAAAGAATCTCAAAATGTCACATCGTGTGATCGCACGCTTCACGCCATTGGCCTGCGTTTGTCTGCTGGCGGCCTCTCAGGTCGTTGCCGGGACGGTCGATTTCGAAGATCTTTCGCTTGCCCCAGAGTCCCATTTCGCCGGACCACAAGCCAATGCCACGGACGAGCCAGATCCTTACGGAGCCCCACTCCCGGTGAAGGTCGGGTCGTTTCAGAGTGGTGGCATGACGTTTGGGAATGAATACAACCCGAACTACGGCAACTGGGCCGGCTTCGCCTACTCGAACGAAACGGACACGACCACGTCCGGATACGAGAATCAGTTCAGTTCCTTCGCCGGATCGGGTGCTGGAGTGGGCGACGACAACTTCGGCGTCGTCTCCGGCTACAAGGATATTTTTAACCCGGCGAATCCTGCGGACTTGGCTGAACTCCCCTACATGCAACTGGCCCCCAACACGTCCATCCTGGGGGCAATGGTCACCAACGTGACTTACGTGGCACTCTCAATGTTGCAGGGAGACAGCTTTTCGAAGAAGTTCGGCGGCCCGTCTGGTAACGATGCCGACTGGTTCAAATTGACGGCTTATGGGACCAACGCTGCTGGCAATCCATTGGGGGTCTCGGCGGAGTTGTACCTGGCCGACTATCGCTCGCCGAACAATGCCGACGACTATGTCCTCGATGAATGGACATTTTTCGATCTGTCGGCATTGGCAGGTGCGACGACGGTCTATTTCAATCTTGCGTCTTCCGACAACGGCGATTATGGCATGAACACGCCGGCGGTCTTCGCCATCGACAACATCTCGTTTGTCGAGAACCACTCGGTCCCCGAGCCGAGTGCGCTGGTGCTGGCTGTATTGGGGGGAGGGCTGTTGTTCGTGGTTCGCCGGACAGCCCGATCCACCGACTGAATACGGCGTTGCCTCGCGGATTGGCAGACTTCGCCGGACAGAACGGCCGAATTTCCCCGGCCGAGAGTGTTAATTCCGCCGAACAACGAGTATAGATGGAGAAGCCTCCTGGTCCGCCGAATCGGCAGGCCGGGAGGGACTTCTTGAATCTCATCGTTGTTGAACCTGCGAGTGGACTTGAGACGATGCCGGTACGTGGAATTCGTGGCGCAATTACCGTCGAGGTCGATTCTTCCGAGGAGATTCTGTCGGCAACGCGAGAGTTGCTGCAGGAAATTCTTTCCAAGAACAACATTTCCGAGTTCGACGAAATTGTCTCGGCAATTTTCACGACAACGTCTGATCTCACGTCGACATTCCCGGCCGAAGCCGCGCGGGGTCTGGGAATGAAACATGTTCCCCTCTTGTGCAGCTGCGAAATCCCGGTTCCGGGGGCTATGGCCCGTTGCATTCGGGTCCTGCTGCACGTCAACACCGACACCCCCCAGCACGCGATGCAGCATGTCTATCTCCGTGAAGCACGCAAGCTGCGTCCCGACGTCTCCAGCGCGCAGTGATACCGCCTGGCGAGTGGTTGGTGAATCGATCCTGGACAACGTCTGCGGACCTCCGCGCTCGATGTTGCTTCGACGTGGAACGGCTGTCCCAGCAGGAGTGTCGCGGCCCGGCGATTCCGTTCCGAGGACCAGAATTGTCTGGCATCCTGAGTGCGACAGCCGTATTCTGGACAGATGATCGCACCACCACTGGGTGCAGACTGGCCGGACGGGCGACGAATTCGCGTTGCGGTTCGCCTGGTCTTGATCGTCAGTTCATATTGCTTTCATTCTGTCTGCTATTGTGGCAGAAGCGAAACGCGTGGAATTGCCGGCCACTGATATCCAGTTCGGCACCTGTTTTGCCAGTTCTGCACCTGTTTTGGCAGTACGGCCGTCAATCCCGACAACTTCTGCCACTGAAGCACACCGCAGAAAGCCCCGGTCACTCCAAGCGTCCCGTGAGTCTCATCACAGCCTGCGATAGTGCTTGACAAGCTAAACCGAATTCCAAAATGGCCAACAGGACGGCTGTTGATTGCTTCCGACTCCACAGGACGGAATTCATTCCGCTGTATTGTTTTGGAGAGGTCCACAATGTTGATATCGTCACGACGCCGATCACGCGGCTTTACTCTGATCGAACTCCTTGTGGTCATTGCGATCATCGCCATCCTGATCGCGCTGCTGCTCCCCGCCGTGCAACAGGCCCGTGAGGCAGCCCGCCGCTCGCAGTGCAAAAACAACCTCAAGCAGTTTGGCTTGGCATTGCATAACTACCACGACACGCATCGCATTTTCCCGCCGGGAAACGTCAATCCGGGGACAGGGAGTTTCTCGGCCTGGATTCCGGCCGGTGGTGTCCGTAATCACAACGGGTTTCTGTTTTTGTTGCCATTCATTGACCAGGCGGCAATTTACAACAGCATTGACTTCAGCGTCGCAACCGGCACTGCAGATACAGCGGGGATCGGTGGTGGTGGAATCCAGAAGGACGGGGCGGGGCGTGTGCTGACCGACTACGCAGTCTCCGTCTTCCGCTGTCCCAGTGATTCCGGAAGTTTCGCCGGTGCTGAGTTCAAGTTTTCCTATTACAGTTCCACAACGTCCATGCACTATAACTGCGAGGACAACCAGCGGACCAGCTACGGTATGATCAGTCACAACTCGTCCGATACGCAGAACACCTATGGTGAGCTTTCCGGCACCAGTGTGTGTGCGTTCGGCAACAACGGTGCCTGCCGAATTCGCGATGTTACCGATGGCACGAGCAATACGATGTTGCTGATCGAATCGCAAATGAAGAAGTGGAACAACTTCAGTACGAATGCCTGCAACGGAGAGTGGACCTCAACCACAATGGGGCCGTATTGGGGCCAGTTCATCCGCCACTGCTTCATGCGACCACTGTCGTACCGCATCAATCAACAGGCTTGCAGTAACCACAATCTCGGCCCGGGTCGCAGTACTCCTGGAAGCCTGCACGAGGGAGGCTGTCATGCTTTGTTTGCAGACGGCACGGTCCGCTTCCTCAGCGAGAACATGAATTTCACCACGCTGGGCAATCTTGCAAAGATCGCCGATGGCGAAGTGATTGGAGAATTCTAAGCGTGACGGTTTCAAAAAATGAACAGTACCGGTTGTTGGAGTTCGCCCTGGTTGGCAAACTGCGCGGCTGGGTCTGTTGGCTTGGATTCGCAGTTTCTGCCGGCGCGATGATGATCGGTTGCAGTCAAGCGGAGGTGAGTTCAAATCCCGGAGGAGCTCTTGTGGGAACCATCCACGTCGATGGTCAGCCAATCACATCCGGTACGGTGATCTTCTATCCGCGCTCAGGTGCCCCGATCTCCAGAGAGATTCTGGAGGATGCCTCCTTCACTCACGTCTTCAGTGAGTCGGGAACCTACCAGGTGGCACTGCAAGGCGAGGGGATTCCGGCCAAGTATGGTGATCCCGAGTCGTCCGGTCTCGTTGTCGAGATTGACACGGCATCCACCGAGCCGATTATTGTCGAGTACGAGCTCGGCTCCTGATTCTTGCCGTTGGTGCGCGATCTGTTCGGCCGCAGGGTTACGAGAAGTCATTTTCGAAGCTGCTCGTGGTGAGTGTTGGCCCCGCGTTTCCAACGGCAAGACCGCAGGACACAGCGGGTTTGGAAACCTTCCTGGACAAAGTGAAACGAGGTCTCGATGCGGTGTCCAAGATTCTATGGACTGCTAGCGGTTGTGACGGCCATTCTCGTCAGCTGCTGTCCCACCACCGCCTTCGCGTGGGGACATGGTCACAAGATTATTCGCACCTGGGCTGTTGGGCATATCCCCAGTTGGCAACGTGCACTGGTCGGCGAGGAGCATTGGAGGAATCTCACGACCAACTACACGTCGCTGCAGGACAAGTACGCGGGGAGTAAGGCGGCCGAATTGGTGAAGTACTGCGAGCCTCCCGCCAAGTTGAGCCTGCACGATGTCGGCTCGATCGAGGCAAGTCTTGTCGACATTCAGTGGTACATTGAGAACATCCTCGACGAACTGGCTGCCGGCCAGCCCGACGAAGCGATGAAGTTCCTGGGTGTCCTTTGTCATTGGAACGAAGATCCCGGATGTCCGTCGGCTCACAGTAGCCCGATTGATGAAGCCACACTCCGCCGGCTGGTCCCTCCGACGAAGGAACTGGCCAACAAGAACTATCTGTTCGGGTACGGTGGCATTGCCGATACCGGGACGTACACGATCCCCGATGTCGACTACGCGCCAAAGTTACTGGGAGCGACGATCCCCGAAGCAGCCGCACGGATCTATCAGAACCAGCGGCTGTTGCGGCAGTACGCCGCGGGG